>OKSE01001623.1_pt1 | contig 10521 bp, 12 predicted proteins | sample 1633631 | NCBI WGS metagenome assembly OKSE01 (sample SAMEA3541555, study PRJEB24748) | human gut metagenome | biome: human gut; feature: human-associated habitat; material: faeces | place: China | collected 2012 | reverse complement strand
TTTTGGTACGCCCGACTGGATTCGAACCAGCGGCCTTTAGAGTCGGAGTTATCAGACCGTCAAGCCGGAAAGCCCTGCGGCGCAAGGGTTTGGTTGGTGTCGCACAAATTTCCGCCATTTTGGAGAAAAACCTCGGAAGCCTTGCAAGGTAGGGCTTCCGAGGTTTTTTGCGGTAGTAGTCAAACAGTAGTCTGAGCGCCCCACAGGTCATGCATCTCAGATGCAGCGGCTCCCGTTTTCAGCATAGCCCCGCCTTTCCATCATCTTTCGGAAAAGCTCCGTGATCTGCTCCGGCGTTTCATAAAAGCCACGCTTGATCCATTCGTCCAGGAAACCGAACAGGCCGTAGGAATAGAACCTCGCTTCGTAGTACTCGGCAGGATCTGCTCCGTACTGTGGCATCATTACCTGATAAAAGGCGTTATAAACGCAGGTCTGGAGTTCTTCCCTGTAAATTTCGGAAAGAAGCTCTTTGATGGAGTAGTTAAAAGCAAAGAAGTCCTCCGCATTGTCAAGCGTATAACGACGCCGCTCTTTCATGCCGTGCTCATCCGCCCAGCGATGCCATAGTTGTATCAGCTTATGGAGATTATTTCAAGCGATCTGATTTACGCATAACAAGCTATCGGAAAGGCTGCTGTCAAACGACGGCGGCTTTTCTTTTTCGGGAAGTATTCAAGAAGTCATAAAGTTCCGTGAGTAATGGAAGAAGGCAGCGTTTACGAAAATGTCACAATTCAACGCAGAAAAACCTCAAATATTTTAGATAGCCCCACCATCAGAACGGATTGACAATTCGACAAAATGTGATATAATCCCACTGTCTGGAAAAATATAAAGTTGTAGCACAGAGGTATCTGCTCAAAAGCAGATGAGAAGGGAATCCGGTGGGAATCCGGAGCGATGCAGTCACTGTGTACGGGAGCGGCCTTGCAATCCACTGGGAAACTGGGAAGGGCATTGCCGTGACGAACGAAGTCAGGAGACCTGCCTCTGTGTGGAATCTCAAACCTGCTGCCAACGGGTTGGTTTTCCTACAAACTTATGATCCGTCGCGGAGCGCCGCACGGATGTATATGTAGTAAGAAGCTCTGAGGGCGGCTGTGTGAAACACAGCCGCTTTTATATTTCTTTCAGAACAAATATTTGGAAAGAGGTAGATCAACCATGAAGAAAGCACTTGCCTTTCTGATGGCGGCTGTGATGCTGATGAGCATGCTGACCGCCTGCGGCAACAAGGACAATGCCGGCAACAAGGACAACAACGACGTGAACACCGAGGAGACCGACAAGGCCGCCGCCGATAAGGTCGCCGCCCTCATCGACGCCATCTACGTGCAGGAGCGCACCGAGGAGACCGACGCCCAGTGTGAGGCCGCCAAGGCCGCTTGGGATGCCCTGACCGACGCCCAGAAGGCACTGGTGGAGGGTGAGGAAGCCAGCCCCGACTATTTCGGTCTGGACACCGGTGACGCCTCCAAGGACGATCCCCGCAACCAGGACGAGATCGGCGAGAAGGAGCTGCTGGTGGTGTCCTTCGGCACCTCCTTCAACGACAGCCGCGTAGCCGACATCAAGAGCATTGAGGACGCCCTGCAGGCGGCCAACCCCGATTGGTCCGTGCGCCGCGCCTTCACTGCTCAGATCATCATCAACCACATCCAGGCCCGTGACGGCGAGAAGATCGACAACATGGAGCAGGCTCTGGAGCGCGCTGTCGCCAACGGCGTGAAGCAGCTGGTGGTGCAGCCCACCCATCTGATGCACGGTGCTGAGTACGACGAGATGTGCGCCGCCATTGACAAGGTTCGTGACAAGTTCGAGTCCGTTGAGATCGCCGAGCCCATGCTGGGTGAGGTGGGAAGCGACGCCACCGTCATCAACACCGATAAGGAAGCCGTTGCCAAGGCCGTCGTCGCCGCTGCTCTGAGCGAGAGCGGTTACGAGTCCACCGCCGCCGCCAAGGAGGCCGGTGTGGCTTATGTGCTGATGGGTCACGGTACGGCGCATGTGGCGAAGGTCACTTACAGCCAGATGGCCACCCAGATGGACAAGCTGGGCTATGAGAACGTGTTCATCGGCACCGTGGAGGGCGAGCCTGAGAATACCTCCTGCGAGGCCGTGATCGCAGCTGTCAAGGAAGCCGGTTACACCACCGTGGTGCTGCGTCCCCTGATGGTTGTGGCGGGCGACCACGCCAACAACGACATGGCCGGTGCGGACGAGGATTCCTGGAAGACCATGTTTGAGGCCGCCGGTCTCACCGTGAACTGCCAGATCTCCGGCCTGGGCCGTATCGATGCCATCCACGCGCTGTATGTCGCCCACACCAAGGCGGCTATCGACGCTATCGCGTAACAAGGACTGAACGGGCTCCGGGGCGGTATATTATCGCCTCGGAGCCTTTTTCAGAGCAAGGAGGACACATAAAAATGAAGAAGTTTCTTTCCTGTCTGCTGGCACTGCTGATGACGGCATCGCTGCTGACGGGCTGCGGACAGCAGAAAACAGATGACAACAATGGCGGCGATGTCGCCGAGCCCGCGCTGGCGGACGGCACCTACACCGCGGATTTCAACACCGACAGCAGTATGTTCCACGCCAACGAGACCTGCGACGGCAAGGGCGTGCTGACCGTGAAGGACGGCCAGATGACCATTCACGTCAGTCTCGCCTCCACCAGCATCGTGAATCTGTTCCCCGGTTTGAAGGAGGACGCACAGAAGGACGGCGCCGTGCTGCTGCAGCCCACCAAGGATACCGTCACCTATCCCGATGGCCTGACCGAGACGGTCAACGGCTTTGATATCCCCGTGCCCGCACTGGACACGGAGTTCGACGTGGCCCTCATCGGCAAGAAGGGCGTGTGGTATGACCACAAGGTTTCCGTCTCCAACCCTGTTCTGAAGGAGGATGACGGCGTGGACGCTGCCGCCATTACGCTGGCGGACGGCACTTACACCATTGAGGTGGGCTTCGAGGGCGGCTCCGGTAAGTCCCATGTGCTGACCCCCTGCACCCTGAAGGTGGAGAACGGCGCTGCCACCGCCACCATCGTGTGGAGCAGCCAGAAGTACGACTATATGCTGGTGGACGGCCAGCGCTATGACGTTCTCACCACCGAGGGCGGCTCCACCTTCGAGATCCCCGTGCGGGCGCTGGATACCCCGCTGACGGTGATCGGCGACACCACCGCTATGAGCACCCCCCACGAGATCGAGTACACCCTGACCTTTGATTCCACCACGGTGGTGGAGGCAGCCCAGTGAAACGGCTGACCGCCGCGGTACTGGCGCTGCTGCTGATGCTGTCCCTCTGTGGCTGCGGCACGGCAGACGCTCCTGCCAAAACCGATGGACAAACTGTCTCCGTATCGTGGGATGAGTTGGTCTTTGACCGTACCATGCCTCTGCGCTATGCCCAGCAGTTTACCGTAGAGTATGCCGGAGAGAGCTACAAGCGCATTACCATCAACAACGACCGGGTGTACCTGCTGGTAGCGGAGGGCGCGGCGGTACCGGAGGGCGTACCCGCCGGCGTCACCGTTTTGCACCAGCCGCTGGACCAGATCTATCTGGTAGCCGCCGCCGCCATGGACTACTTCGACAAGCTGGACGCCGTCGGGTGCATCACCCTCAGCGGCAAAAAGCAGTCGGACTGGTATATCCAACGTGCCAAGGACGCCATGGACAGCGGAGCGCTGGTATACGCCGGCAAGTACTCCGAGCCGGATTATGAGCTGATCTTGTCACAGGGTTGCGATCTGGCGGTGGAAAACACCATGATCTATCACTCTCCGGCGGTGCTGGAGCAACTGGAGCGGCTGGGCATCCCCGTGCTGGTGGAGACATCCAGCTACGAGACCCAGCCCATGGGCCGGATGGAGTGGATCAAGCTGTACGCGGCGCTGCTGGACAAGGAGGACGAGGCCGAGGCGCTGTTTAATGAGAAGATGGACAGCGTGGCGGACGTACTGGAGCAGCAGCCCACCGGCAAGACTGTGGCGTTTTTCTACATCACCAGCAGCGGCGCTGTAAACGTCCGCAAGTCCACGGACTATGTGGCGAAGTGCGTTGCCATCGCAGGCGGAGACTATGTCTCCTTCGATGAATCGGCGGAGGACAACGCCCAGTCCACCGTCAACATTCAGATGGAATCCTTCTACCACGGTGCAGTGGACGCCGATGTGCTGATCTACAACAGCATCATCGATGGCGAGCTGCACACGCTGGACGAATTGGTGGCACTGGATCCACTGATGGCCGACTTCAAGGCCGTCAAGAGCGGTAATGTGTGGTGCCTGACCAAAAACTTCTATCAGGAGTCGCTGGAGCTGAGCGATCTCATTCTGGACGTGAACCATGCGTTGAACGACGCGCCGGATACGGCTTTTCACTTTCTGACACGGATGAAGTGAGCATTTTTTACATCATAAGGAGGAACGGCATGAAGAGAAACCGAACACTTCGCATCTGGGGAGGCTTCTTGCTGCTCCTCCTGCTTTTATTCACATTTTTGATTTGGAATATCTTCGCGGGAAGCGTTTCTCTTTCCGCGTCTGAGATATGGCGGATCCTGCTGGGAGGCGATGTTGGCTTTACCCAGAGCCAGATCATCGTAAAGATCCGTCTGCCCCGGCTCCTGTCGGCGCTGATCCTGGGCGGGGCGCTGTCCCTGTCCGGCTATCTGCTGCAAACCTTCTTCCACAACCCCATCGCAGGCCCCTTCGTGCTGGGCATCTCCTCCGGCGCAAAGATGACGGTGTGCGTGGCCATGCTGGTGCTGCTGAGCCGTGGCAAGACCACCTCCTCCGCCATTCTCATCGCAGCGGCCTTCGTGGGAGCTATGGTATCCATGGGCTTCGTGCTGCTGATCTCCCAGCGGGTCAAGCGCATGAGCCTGCTGGTGGTCTGCGGCGTGATGATCGGCTATATCTGCTCGGCACTGACGGATTTTCTCGTGACCTTTGCCGACGATTCCAGCATCGTGAATCTGCACAACTGGTCTCTCGGCTCCTTCTCCGGCATGAGCTGGGACAACGTAAAGACTATGGCCGTTGTCTGCGGCATCACGCTGCTGCTGACCTTCCTGCTTTCCAAGCCCATCCGGGCGTACCAGTTGGGCGAGGTCTATGCCCAGAATATGGGCGTCCCCCTGCGGGCCTTCCGGACGGCGCTGATCCTGTTGTCCAGTGTGCTGTCCGCCTGCGTCACGGCCTTTGCCGGCCCCATCTCCTTTGTTGGCATCGCAGTGCCGCACCTGATGAAGTCCCTGTTCAAATCGGCGGAGCCGCTGTGTATGATCCCAGCCTGCTTCCTGGGCGGCGGCGTGTTCTGCCTGTTCTGCGACCTCATCGCCCGCACCGCCTTTGCCCCCACAGAGGTGAGCATCAGCTCCGTCACGGCGGTGTTCGGCGCACCCATCGTCATCTACATGATGATCCACAGAAAGGCGGCGTGAGTATGGCAGCATATCTGGAAACCAAGGCGCTTGCCGTGGGCTACCACGGCAAGCCGCTGATTGAAGATGTCGCCCTCCATGTGCAGCGGGGCAAGATCGTGACGCTCATCGGCCCCAACGGGTCGGGAAAATCCACCATCTTAAAAACCATTATCGGCCAGCTCTCCAAGGTGTCCGGCACAGTGTTTCTGGACGGCAAGGCCATGGAGGAGCGCAGCCGCAATGAGATCGCCCGGCGCATGGCCATTTTGATGACGGCCCGCATGGAGCCGGAGCTGATGACCTGCCGGGACGTGGTGAGCAGCGGCCGCTACCCCTATACCGGGCGGCTGGGCATTTTGCAGCCGGAGGATCAGGCCATCGTGGAGCGCTCGCTGGAGCAGGTAGGCGGCATGGAGTTTGCTGACCGCCCCTTCTCCGCTATCAGTGACGGACAGCGCCAGCGCATCCTGTTGGCCCGGGCGCTGTGTCAGGAACCGGAGATCATCGTGCTGGACGAGCCTACCAGCTTTCTGGATATTCGCTACAAGTTGGAGCTTTTGACGGTGCTCAAGCGCATGGTGCGGGAGAACGATCTGGCGGTGCTGCTGTCCCTCCACGAGCTGGAGCTGGCGGAGCGCATTTCCGACACGGTGGTGTGCGTGGCGGGCGACCGCATCGACCGCATCGGCACCCCGGAGGAGATTTTCACCCGCGAGTATATCGCAAAGCTGTACCGGATGGAGCACGGGAAGTACGACCCCTGCTTCGACAGCCTGGAATTTGTGCCGTAAGGAGTGCTATCATGGAAAAACAAGGTGTTTTTTACGCCGTCAGCGTGGGTCCCGGCGACCCGGAGCTGCTGACCCGGCAGGCGTGCCGGGTCTTGACGGAGTGCGGCGTGGTGGCCGCTCCCCGGATGAAGTCCGGGCGGATGCTGGCGCTGGACATCGCCGCCGGTGCTGTGGATATGCAGGGCAAGACCATATTGCCGTTGGATTTCACCATGGCGCGTGACGCGGCGGTACGGGAGCTGCTCTCGCTCGCGGTGAATCGCGCTTTGCAGCCGGAGCTGAGCATAAAAGACCTCATCGAGCTGACAAGTTGACAAATTCGCCTGAAATTGTTACAGAAATGTTACAATTTAATCTTTCTTTGTAACCATTTTGTATTCAACTGTAATCGTTTTGTGGTGGCTTTAGCCCCCTGTTCGGTATATACTATGTATCGTAGGAAAGAGAAACTACGAAACGGTTAAGGAGGACAACAAAATGGTATTACAAGCATTAGGAATCATCTTGGTATTGGCAGTCGTCATGTCAGTGGCGGCAGTAAGCAGTTCGACCTCCGGCAGAACTGAACCGTAAAAGTGTTCTGAACGGATAAAAAAACAAAACAACTTCTCGATTGCCGCCGCTTGTGCGGGCGACGGCAAATCAGTTCCCCATCACCCCCAGAGCTTCCGGTGCTCTGGGGGTTTCCCATTTTAAACTAAATTTTACGTCATCAAAACAATACAGTCGTAACTCGTTATAAAACGGCAGAAAAGAATATTAGTCTCTACGATATAACTCATGCTTCGTGACCCCTAATTTATTTACACGAATATACCGTTCCTCGCTCATGCTAAAATATAAATACTATCCGCCCTATTTAATCCTGCTTTCAATAGCCGCGCCGCAGTGTTTGATAAGCCAATTGAGACAGGCGAGGGAACGGTTTGCGAAGCAAGACGCACGAGCACGCACTCGTTCAAGCTCCGGCGCGTTTGCGTGCGAATGTGCCGAGCAACTAATTGAGATTCGCAGGCTAAGTACTGCGGCGTGGCGTTCGCGGGGTCTCGGGGCGCAGCCCTGAGGTTGCTTTTCTTTTGCAGGCGTTTTCTTTTTCAAATAAAAAGAAAATGCCGAAACGCGGGAAATATAAAATATTCGACTGTTGCAGGACGCGAGGGTAGATGATAAATTCTACAATTTTATATCGTGCCGCTGTCGCGTCAGCGGTGCGTCGAGGTCGCCGCACCCTACAAGTCGCACCAATTAAATTGTGCAAGCTTAGCGGGTTAAATGATATCTGCCCTTATGGATAGCTCTTATATTCGTGTCCCGCTCTTAGCTACGGTGCATAAAAATCTATACACTCCGCAATATCCCGAAATAAAAAACAGCTTCATCCCGGCGTATCTGCCGAAATAAAGCTGAATAAATATTTTATTTTTCCGCGCTGTCTCTACGTTTGTATTTCGACGAGGGGATAAACGCGAACACGGCAATGACCGCGACGAACAGCGCCGACATTACTTTTATATACAGCTCCGAGAGTCCGATGTTCTGCGCCGTCTCCTGTCCGAGCGCGATATAGACCGCCGCATATGTCACGAGAACGACGAAGAATGCTATTATCAGTCCGTTTCGCGCTTTTCTGCGTGAACATTCGCGGTCGGGGTCATACGGGAGCGCGAGCCACGCCGCGGTTATCATTATCGGCGAGATGCTGCCGGAGAGCACGGAGAGAATAATATACAGCACCGTGTTTTTTTCGCTCCTGTTGTTTTTGAGCATCAATATGCCGCAGGACGCAAAGCCGATTGAATTTATTATATCCCCCGCTATGCGCACTCCGCTCGTGAGACCGTTGAAGTTCGGTATGCACACCGCCGCATCTACTAATATAAATATCGCCATAATGCAGAGCAAAGCGGGCATTATTTTTTTCGTCAAGCGTAAGTCTGCATTCCCGCTCTTCTTGATTCGCGACGATGCGGTTATTGCCGAAACGCCTATGAGTATTAATATAATCGCCAAACACAGCGAGACGATTTTTTCCGCCGCCGTGCTGCCGGCTAAAAACGGCGAGATGCCGTTTGTCAGCGCGCCGATAACAGAAAACACGCCCGCGAGGGTATAGAGAAGTATGTTTCGTCTGTTCATTTTTTCGCTTCTTTCATTCGGTCAAGTTCTTTTTTGTATTCTTTAAGTTCTTCTGCGCTTGCTGCTTTTACTTCGTTCGCCTTTTTGAATGGATCATCGCCTGACAATTCGGGATTTGTTTCGTAAAAAGATAAAAGCTCCGGTATATACAAGGCAAGCATCACTATCATCAGCGCGAAAGCTATCCACAAATTGCCGCTTTTTAAAAAATTTGGTACCAAATGAAATAACAAAATGTCAAAAACGAATATTAAAATTCTTTTGCTTTTTGATATTGTTTTTTGCCCGCTGTCGGCACAGAAACAAATTGTTATAGATACCAAAGACAGCGTCATGACGGCAAAAACAAATTTTGCCGTGCCTTCTTTTCCTTTTATTATCAGCGCAAGACTCACCGCATGACCGATAACACTCAATATCGCCGCAACTATCGGCAGTATAGAGTAAGAAAGACCGTTTTTGAGAACGCTTATCACAGCATTTGCGCAGACAGTCACGGCAATGGCAGGAAAAATTATCTTCGCTGCAATTATTGCCGTTTTCTTTTCGGCTTTTTCGTGTTTTGAGTCAATTCTCAGTTTTACCGAGACTGTAGATGTCGCCAAAAGAATAACTGCGGCAACAGCCCGAAGCCAAACAGAACCGAGCGATACGCCGAAAACGATTGCATTATACGGTATAAAATTTTCAAAGAAAACGGACAACGCGCATATAACGGCAAGACTAAAAGATATACAAACAAAAATATCGTATGTCTCATTCTTCTTCATTTTCATTTCCTCCATTTATTCTGCCGGCAAATAGAATTCGTCACTGCCGTATACGCTTTTTATTTCGCGCCAACTGAGTCTTTCGGAGCATATCACCGTGCCGCACTGATCCGACTCTTCGGATAAATCTATATCGTCTTTCCATATAAAATATCCGTCTTTCTCTTCGAGCGACGCTTCTAAGATTTCGCAGGTGTATTTTTCGTCAGTCGGACGGAGCGACAAAGATATAAGCCCGGAAAACTCAAGCTCGATTGCAGCCGAAGAATCGATTTGACTTTGTATCAGAACGCGCAGTGTGCGTCGGTCGTTGGTAGGATACATGCTTTTTTCCGCAGTAGTATATGCTCCGCTTATATAATACATCTCTTTGATGCAGCTGTCATGGAAACTGTACATTCTATCCATGAGAGCCGATATGTCTTCCTTGCTTGAAATTTTATTCCACATAATTTTATTTTTTCTTCGCCTTTTTCTTTTTGTCCTTCGGAGTCGAGACGGCGATGAGTGCAAGACCCATGTCGGTAACGAGAGTCAGGCAGAGGAACAGCCAGTCGGTCACAGCGCGGAACGTGTCGCTCGGCAGGGTGAGATTGGTTATTATGTATGCCGCAACGATAATTACCGCGCCGACGATAAGCTCGATAACGCCCGCCTTGCGGAGCTTTTTGCATTCGCCGTCCGCTCTTTCGCGCGCGAACGCACCGGAGACAAATATAGAAGCGGGATTTCCCGTCATCGCGGCGAACACGGCATATGCAATTTTATTTCTTCGGATGAATACCATGTTATTTTTGAACATGATAACGGCTGCGGCAATGTGTCCCGCCGCGCCTATAAGTTCTGCTATAATTCTGACTGCGTCGAACGCCGTTTCAAAATGCACGGCGGTGTTTATGATATCCGCCGCGAGAATTACCGCGAAGCCGACGAAGCATATCGGCATAACAACAGTGCGGACTGCGGAATCCTTCGGATTCTTGCCGGAAGTATAAATGAAGAAACTGCCGCCGCGAGCGTCAGAACCGCGCCCGCTATCATCGAAATTGTAGCGCCGACCGTCATCTTGGTCGGATAAAGCGCGAGCGCGCCCGAGAAGAAAAGATAGAAAAGTCCTGAAATAATATAGAGCCCTTTTCTGTGTTTGTTCATTTTGTACCCTCCGTCAATTTATTCTCTTCCAATATTATTTGCCGGGTAAAATCCTTTTACGCTCACTTCGCCTCCGGTTATTACTTCGCGCTCCCCGTCTTCGAAAATGACTTCAAGCCCGAAATTTTCGGCGATTTCAACGGCGCGTCCTTTTTTTATTTCTTCGCCGCGCTCGATGCTTATCTCCTCGCCGATAACGGCGCAGTTCTCGCGGTATTCTTTTAGATATT
>OKSE01001619.1_pt1 | contig 10536 bp, 9 predicted proteins | sample 1633631 | NCBI WGS metagenome assembly OKSE01 (sample SAMEA3541555, study PRJEB24748) | human gut metagenome | biome: human gut; feature: human-associated habitat; material: faeces | place: China | collected 2012 | reverse complement strand
TTCTCTGAACTCTGCCCAGAGCTTGATGTCAGAGTTACCGTTGAGCAATCAGAACGTCTGGAACAAAAAATTTTGGCAAATGAATTGGATTGTGCGTTGATCGAAGGTATTGCACATGATCCAAATATCGTTTCGGAAGCCTACATGGAAGATCATTTGAGTGTTATATGCGGTACGGATAAAGGCTGGACACAGGGGCAAGTTATATCCATAGAAGATTTTCAAATACAGCGATTTCTCTTGCGAGAAAAAGGCAGTGGCACACGAGAGGTGTTTAACCGTGTAGTTGAACAGGCTGGCATCCACATTACACCAGTATGGGAAGCAACGAGCACAACAGCACTGGTTAATGCTGCAATCAATGGATTAGGAATTGCTGTATTACCGCATCGAATGATTCTTCCGGCTCTGCGACAAGGCTTGATTTGTACTGTCAAAGTAGAGGGGTTGAGTTTCAGCCGAAATTTCCATATAATTCATCATAAAGATAAGTTTTTAACAACTTCTGCCAAGCGATTTATTACTTTGTGCAGAGATTTTGAGACTGATTACCCCTTGCCTTGTTACAACGGACTATATGAATAAAAGATTAGAGCCGCAGTCCAATTCTGACCGCTGATACATATTATCGGCAACCTCATTCTCCACGGCGATGGTATCAATGGCAATCATGCTGCCATCTAAAAATTTCAGTTCCACACAAGCGGTATCCATGTTAAACTCACAAGAAATCAATCTATCCATAAGAAACCTCCATTTTGCGAGATGTTAGATCATCCCAAAATATTTGAATGCTTCTCGGATTGCTTTCTCTTTTTCCGGTGGACACTGGGGCTGTCTGGAATCCTCGGACTTCGGCAGATTATAGTTCTTACCAACCCCAATCCCACATTTTCGTTTAATCTGTGAGATATAGAGGTTGGACACCTTTAACCCGGTATGCTCCAACACATACTCCTTGATCTGCGGATAGGTTGCCCCATCCTGAAATTCGGACATATCCATATCTTCCAAAGAGAACTCAACCCGAATCTTTTTCGAGTCGACCTCTCCCTTGGAAAGCAAGACAACCGTCTCGATATGCTCCGTATGCGGGAACATATCCACCGGGGTAAAGCCCTCGGCCTTATAGCCCAGCTTTGTCAGGGTGGCAAGGTCGCGGGCGAGGGTGACGGGGTTGCAGCTGACATAGACCACCCGCTTCGGTGCCATGCGGGCCACGCTGGCAAGAAATTCCGGGGTGGAGCCTTCGCGCGGGGGGTCCATAAAGATCACGTCTGCCTTCTCCCCTGCTGCGGCCGCTTCGCCAATCCAGCGTGTGGCGTCGGCGGCAAAGAAGCGGGCGTTCTTTACGCCGTTGTGCCTTGCGTTGCCAATGGCGTCCTGCACGGCGTCCCGGTTCAGTTCCACGCCCACCACCTGCTTTGCATGGTCGGCGGCGGTCAGGCCGATGGTGCCAATGCCGCAGTAGGCGTCCAACACCACCTCTTTGCCGGTCAGCTTCGCGGCCTCCACCGCAAGGCCGTACAGCACTTCGGTCTGGGCGTGATTGATTTGATAAAAGCTGCGCGGGCTGATGGCATAGGTCTTGCCGCAGAGGGTATCCAGAATGAATCCCTTGCCGTACAGCACCTTTTCCGCTTCGCCCAGCACCACGCTGGTCTTGCGGCTGTTCACGTTCTGCACCACGGTGGTCACAGTCACGCCGCGCTGCGCTGCCTCGGTCAGCAGCGCCTTGACAAAGTTCTTGGCCCCCGGCAGCACCGGCTGCGCTGTCACCAGCACCACCATCACCTGCCCGGTGGCTACGCCCCGCCGCAGCAGGCAGTGGCGCACAAGGCCGGTGCCCTTGTCCTCGTCGTAGGGCTGGTAGCGGCAGGCGTTGGCGGCAGCACGCACCGCCTGCATGGTCTTGTCCAGCACCTCGTCCTGCAGCAGGCAGCTTTCCACCGGCAGCACCTTATGGCTGTTTGCCGCGTAGATGCCGGAGGTCAGTTTTCCACCAAAGCCGGGAGCAAAGGTGGAAATCACCTTATTGCGGTAGTGGTAAGGCTGCTCCATGCCCCGGATGGGGTGCACCGGGCCGTATTTGCCCACCAGAGCACGCACTTTTTCTTCCTTCTGTTTCAGCTGTTCGGCATAGTCCAGCCCCAGCAGGGGGCAGCCGCCGCAGTTTTTGGCACGCAGTTTGCAATCCATGGCAGTTTCTTCCTTTATATAACAGATACTCTCTTTTCAGGATATCACAGGGCAGGGCGGATTGCAACCGCAAGCCGAGGCGATTTTTGCAGTTTTCTTTTTTACCGCCGGGGCTTTACTTTCCCGCGATGATTTGCCATAATAGGGACAGAAAACGACCGTTTACGGGAGGGCTACAAGATGAAGATCATGGTTTTTGATGTAGGCGGCACCGAGATCAAATACTCGGTCATGGATGAGCAGATGCACCGCACGAACAGCGGCGCGGTGCCCACGCCGCAGGATACGCAGGCGCAGTTTCTGGATGCAGTCTACCGGCTGTATGCGCCCCATAAGGACGAGGTGAGCGGCATTGCCATGGCGCTGCCGGGCTTTGTGGATAACCGCACCGGCTATGTTTCCAACGGCGGAGCGCTGCTGTACAACACCGCCACCCCGGTGGGGCAGCTGCTGGCGGAAAAGTGCGGCTGCCCTGTCATACTGGAAAATGACGGCAAAGCCGCCGCCATGGCAGAGCTGGCAAACGGCGCGCTGAAGGACTGCTGCAACGCTGCGGTGTTCATCATCGGCACCGGCGTGGGCGGCGGCATTATTGCCAACGGACAGCTGGTGCGCGGGGTGCACTTTACCGCCGGAGAGTACAGCTTTGTCAACACCAACGCCGAGGCGTGGGACGCCCCGGACCAGAACATGGCCTGCCAGTGCAGCACCAGCAATCTACTTAAATGGTACCGTGCCCGCAAGGCACTGCCGGAGGATGCCCCGCTGGACGGTCGGAGCTTTTTTGCCGCCGCCAATGCCGGAGAGCCGGAGGCCTTAGAGGTGCTGCGGCGGTTCTGCCACGCGGTGGCGGTGCAGATCTACAACCTGACCGTTCTGCTGGATGTGGAAAAAGTGGCCATCGGCGGCGGCATCAGCAAGCAGCCCCTGCTGCTGGAAAGCTTGCGCAGCGCCTACGATGGACTGTACGCCTCCCGGGCGGGACAAGCTTACATGGAGGGCTTACCCCGCTGCCAGATCGTGCCCTGCGCCTTCAGCAGTGAGGCCAATCAGGTGGGCGTTGCCGCCGCATATTTTGAAGCTATGCAGAAAAAATGTTGATTTCCAGCCGGTTTCATGGTACTATATCTGCCGTGTGCTCTGCACGCAAAACACGAAACAAGGAGATTTTGAACCATGAACACTCTGCATAAATTTGCCGTTCTGACCCTCAGTGCTGTGCTGACCGTCTGCCTGCTGGCAGGCTGCGGCGCTTCCGCTTCCTCTACCGCTTCCAGCGCAGCCTCCTCTGTGGCTTCTTCTGTGGCCGCTTCTGAGGTTGCTTCTTCCGCTGCCAGTAAGGCACAGGCCACGGTGGAGTTCACCGTTACCGCTGCGGACGGCAGCGTGTCCAGCGTACTGCTGAACGTGACCGACGGCGAAAAGCTGAGCACCGCACTGGCTGAGGCCGGTATCATCAGTCAGGAAGAGGCTGATGCCGGCTTTGTGACCACCGTGAACGGCGAGACTGCCGACTATGATAAGGACCAGGCATGGTGGTGCCTGACCGATGCTGCCGGTGAGATGACCACGGTGGGCGTGGCCGACATTGAACTCCACGACGGTGACAGCTATGCCTTTACCTACACCAAGGGGTAAAAAGCCGGTGGCGTTGCACACCCGGGTGCTGCGGCTGGTGCTCAGCGGCCTGATGGGCGCGCTGCTGGTGGTGAGCAAGCAGGCCATGAGCGGTCTGCCCAATCTGGAGCCGGTGAGCCTGCTCATCATCCTGTTTGCACTGGAGCTGCCCCGAGAGACCCCCGGCGCCATCACGGTATTCATTCTGCTGCAAGGCGTGCTGTACGGCTTTGGTCTGTGGTGGGTGATGTACCTGTATGTGTGGTATCTGCTGGCGCTGCTGGCATGGCTGCTGCGCCGCATGGACAACGCCTTTTTCTGGGCAGTGTTCAGCGGGCTGTACGGCCTGTGCTTCGGCGGGCTGTGCGCGGCGGTGTATCTGTTTGCCAAAACGCCTGCCTTTGCCCTGAGCTGGTGGCTCAGCGGCCTGAGCTACGATGCACTGCACGGCGTCGGCAATTTTGTGCTGATGCTGCTGCTCTACCGCCCGCTGCGCCGTGCGCTGCAAATGGCAAAAAAGCAGCTGCGGGTATAAATAGTATTATATAAGCGATGGGGCTACTGCATTTTGCAGTAGCCCCATCGCTTTATGCTTTATTTATTTTGGCAAAGGCCTGCCGGACATCGCCGGAGAAATACAGCGTTCCCAGTGCGCACACCGGGCCTTCGCCGCCCAGTTCTTCCGCACGCGCTACACCGGCCTCAATGCTGTCCGCAGCCTCGGCGGTGCAGCCGTAGGCGCGGATATGCTCTGCCAACGTCTGCGCCGGCATGGCGCGGGGGTTGTGCGCCGTCACGGTCACGAACCGCTCGGCCAGCGGTGCCAGCAGCGCCAGCATCTCGTCCACGTCCTTGTCGGCCATGATGCTGACCAGAAAGACGAATTTCTGCCCGGGGAAGCGGTCTTTCAGACTCTGCACTGTGGCGCGCATCCCGTGGGCGTTGTGGCTGCCGTCCAGCACAAAGGCCGGGCTGTGGCGCAGCAGTTCAAAGCGCCCGGGCCAGCTTACCTGCTCCAGTCCGGTGCGGATGGCGCTTTCCGGGATGTTCCAGCCCTGCTGCCGCAGCACCCGCAGGGCGGTGATGGCCAGCGCGGCGTTGCGGGGCTGATAGCTGCCGATGAGCGGCAGACGCACCCCGTCCAGCCCGTCAAAGCTGAAGGTAACTGCATCCAGATCCCCGCCGGTGACCTGCAACTTGGCAAAGTCCACTTCCGTAAAAGAAGCGTGCTGCTGCGCTGCCACCCGGCGCAGCACGGCGTCTGCCTCCGGTGCGCCGCCGTAGCTCACCACCGGGCAGCCCGGTTTGATGATGCCCGCCTTAGCGGCGGCGATATCCGCCAGCGTAGGGCCCAGCTCCTTGACGTGATCCATGCCCAGTGCCGTGATCACCGCGCAGGCAGGCTTTTCGATGACGTTGGTGGAATCCAGCGTGCCGCCAAGTCCCACCTCCAGCACCACGATATCGCACTGCTGCTGCGCAAAATAGAGCATACCCAGTGCGGTGATGATCTCGAACTCGGTGGGCACGTCCTCCATGGCATCAGCGGCGGGCTTTACCTGCTCCACCAGTTCCACCAGCGCTTCGTCCGGGATCTGCTGCCCGTTGATCTGGATGCGCTCGTTAAACCGGTTGATGAAGGGCGAGGTATACAGCCCCACCCGGTAACCGGCGGCTTGCAGGCAGGAAGCCAGCATCGCCGCCGTACTGCCCTTGCCGTTGGTGCCCGCCACATGGACGAATTGCAGCTTTTTGTGCGGGTCGCCCAGTGCCGCCAGCAGGGTGCGGGTACGGGTAAGCCCGGGCTTATGCCCCGCCCACTGCACCGCGTGGATGTATTCCATTGCCTGTTCGTAGTTCATAGATACTGCCTCGATTCAAGGAATAATATTAAAAATTTCGGAACACCGGAGCGTCTGCCGACGCTCCGGTGTTCCATTTTACGAATCTCTTACTTCTTTGCCAGCTTCATCAGGCTGCGGTTTTCCAGCAGGATGCGCAGCAGCACAACGTTCACGGCGCTCAGAATGAGGGCGTTGGGGATGCGCACCGCCAGCGTTGCCCACGGATAGCCGTAAAACAGGCGCAGCGCCAGCGAGGTGATAACCATAGAGCCCACAAAGTGCCCCAGCAGCACGCTGGCTGCAAGCCGCAAATTTGTGGAAAGGCTGCTCAGCTTCTGCCACGCAAAACCTGCCACCAAGCCGATGGCACCCGCACCCAGCGTGATGAGCGGGTTAATGGCGTAGCCCGCCAGCACACCGCCGATGATATCGGCCACCGCGCCCACCGCAAAGCCTGCGCCGGGGCCGAACACCACCGCTGCCAGCAGCACCGGCAGACTGCCCAGATTGAACCGGACGAAGCCGGTGGAGATGCTGAGTACCCGGCTGAACACGATGCTCATGGCTACCAGCAAAGCCAGCATGGTCAGGGTACGCGCAGAAGTTTTTTTGTCGTTCATCGTAGTTGTCCTCCTTAAAAAGGAACAGCAGGCAGGACGCAAAAACGCCCTCCCCTGTGACAGACCGCACAAAGGAGGGCGTGAATTCCAACAACATTCACTTCCGGGCAAAAACCGCAGACGGCTCTCGCCTGCACCCAAGTCCATGCAGCAGCGGGATGCAGACCCTGCACCGCGGTCAATACCTTCGTCCGCAGCACAACTCCCCGTTGATGCGGCACTTAACGCGCAGGGTCTTACTCTGTTGATGATGCCATTATAATCCTTTTTTTGCCGCACTGCAAGCGCCCAAACAGACATCTTTGCCAAAGGAGCGTTTTTATTTTTAGCAGTGTTGTATAAACGTAGGACTTTTGCCCGTCTGTCTCCCTCTTTTCTTTTGGCGCAGAACGTGGTAAGATGAACACAAGATACCAAAGGGGAAACTGCCCCGGAAAGGAAATTTTCCATGAAATTCAGCGAAATGACCTATACCCGCCCGGACATCAATGCCCTGCTGGCACGGTGCAAACAGCTGGCTGCCAAGGCCGCCGATGCGCAGGACGGCGATGCCCTCATTCAGGTGTACTACGAGCAGAGCCGCGCCTTTGCGGACTACACCACCGCCTCCCAGCTGGCCAACATCCACTACACCTGCGACACCCGCGATGCCTATTGGAAGGCTGAGCAGGACTTTTTTGATGCCAACGGCCCCGCTGTGACCAACGCCAGTGTGGAGATCAGCCGGGCATTTCTGGCAAACCCCTATGTGGATGCCCTTACCGAGCACTTTGGCACCACCTGCGTAGCCGGTATGAAGAACGCCGTGCTGGGCATGGACGACCGCACCGTGGAGCTGCAGCAGGAGTTCAACGCGCTGGTCAGCCAGTACCAGCAGATCTACGGCGACGCACTGGTGGAGCTGGACGGCAAGCAGCTGACCATCCCCCAGCTGGGCCCCTACAAGGAGGATCTGGACCCCGCCGTGCGCCGCGCCGCTTATGAAGCCGAGGCCGGTTACTTTGACGCCCACCGGGACGAGCTGGACACACTGTACACTAAGATCGTCAAGAACCTGAATCAGCAGGCCAAGGTGCTGGGCTACAAGGATTACAGCGAGCTTTCCTATGTGCGCATGAACCGTATCGGCTACGGACAGGCTGAAATTCAGGCCTTCCGGGATCAGGTGGCAAGGGACGTTGTGCCCGAGCTGCAAAAGGTGATGGCCATGCGCGCCAAGCGCACCGGTATCACCCACCCCACCTTTACCGACCTGCCCATCATCTTCAAGGACGGCAACCCCAAGCCCATCCCGGGCTATCAGGCACGCATGGATGCCGCCCGCACCATGTACCACGAACTGAGCCCCGAAACGGCGGAGTTCATCGACTTTATGCAGGACAATGAGCTGTTCGACGTGGAAAGCCGCCCCGGCAAGATGTCCGGCGGCTACATGACCAGCCTGCCCAGCTACAAGGCACCCTTCATCTTTGCCAACTGGAATAACACCTCCGGCGATGTGGACGTGCTGACCCACGAGTGCGGCCACGCCTTTGAGGGCTATGTGGCCGAGCGCGACCCCAACGTGCCTGCCGATCTGGAATGCCCCGCCATGGAGAGCGCCGAGATCCACTCCATGGCGATGGAGTTCCTCACCGCGCCGTGGCACCACCTGCTGTTCGGCAAGGATACCGAGAAGTACGCCCTGCTCCACGCCGAGGACAGCTTTGTGTTCCTTGCCTACGGCTGCGCCGTGGACGAGTTCCAGCACATCATGTATCAGAACCCCGACCTGACCCCCGACCAGCGCAACGCCGAGTGGCTCAAGCTGGAAAAGAAGTACCGTCCGTGGATCGATTTTGACAATCTGCCCTTCTACGGGCGCGGTGCAGGCTGGCAGCGCCAGCTGCACATCTACGAGTGCCCCTTCTATTATATCGACTACTGCCTGTCCACCATGGCAGCCTTGCAGTTCTTCCTGCTGAGCCTTGACGACCACAAGGACGCATGGGAGCGCTACCTCAAACTGGTGCGCCGCGCCGGTCTTGCCAGCTACACCGAGCTGCTGCAGACCGCCGGGCTGAAGGTGCCCTTTGAGGAAGGCAGCGTCAAGGGCATTGCCCAGCAGATGACCCGCTGGCTGGAAGAGCATCAGGTGGGCTAAAGTCGTTTCGTGTCAGCGGCAGAGCGTTTCGTGACAGTTTTCTTGCTTTTTTTGTCGTGCTGCGATATACTGAAGCCAGAGATCCCCCTTCGAAAATGGAAAGGAGTGCTGACTTATGAGATCTTCCCGTTTGTTCCGGCGCGTCGTTGCCGGTCTGTGCGCTGCCGCCATGCTGTGCGGCGGCATGGCCGCTTCGGCTGCTGCGCCCGCACTGCCCGCCGCCCCTGCTGCGGTGGAAGCTACCAACGCCGCCCCCAGCGATGCCGAACTCAAGGCCGCCTTTTCCAAGTTCACCGTCACCTACGACGAGGAGACCGGCGGCTGGGATCTTTCCTCTCCGCAGGAGCAGGCCAGCATGGATAAAAAGTCCTGCGGGCTGTACCCCTATATGTTCTTGCAGGACGATAGCATTGCCTTTAATATGATCCTGACCTATGTGGGCAGCAAGAAGCTGGACATCAAAACGGTCAACGTATCTGCTGATGACGAGCTGTACACCTTTACCTGTGACGAGGAATACGGCGGCGGCTACGATCAGGATCTGGGCTGCTGGTTCGACATGGAGCTGTTCCAGCTGAGCGATGAGGATGTCAGCCTGCTGAGCGAGTGGCTGAACGCCAAGAGCGTCACCGCCGTATTCGTTGGCCGGGACGGCACCACCCAGAGCTACGCCCTGACCAAGGAGAACCGCACCGCCATTCAGGAGATGGTCACCGCCTACAACCTGATGCTCTCCTCTACCGTGGAGCAGTGCGAGCCCATCCTGACCAGTCTGGCAAAGTAAACGCATTTCCAGAGTCCCCGGAGCGTCTGCGGATGCTCCGGGGACTTTTTGCACTAATTTTTTTATTTTTGCAAAAAAGGCTTGCAAAGCCGGCCAAGCTGTGCTATACTTATTGAGCTGTGATGTGCTGCTATAGCTCAGTTGGTAGAGCGCATCCTTGGTAAGGATGAGGTCTCCAGTTCGAATCTGGATAGCAGCTCCAAAGGCAAGCACCTCGAAGTCTTAGGACTTCGGGGTGTTTTTTTGCGCTTTTTTCAGGGCAGGAGGACTGTTGCATCCTACTGCTTGTGGAAACCGCCCAAAATAGAACGACTTTTTCTCCCGGTACGTCAATTGAAGCTGCCTCCAAATTGTTATATAATTAACATAATAATGAACTGCGGTACAGCGCTGCGTGTGCCGTACTATTTTTGGAGGTTTTGTATTATGGCTCGTTTTACTCTGCCCCGTGATCTGTACCATGGCAAGGGCGCTCTGGAAGCGCTGAAATCCTTCACCGGAAAAAAGGCAATGATCTGTGTCGGCGGCGGCTCCATGAAGCGTTTCGGCTTCCTGGATCGTGCCGTGGAGTACCTGAAGGAAGCCGGCATGGAAGTGGAGCTGTTCGAGGGCATCGAACCCGATCCTTCCGTGGAGACCGTCATGCGCGGTGCCGAGGCCATGCTGAAGTTTGAGCCCGACTGGATCATCGCCATGGGCGGCGGCTCTCCCATCGATGCAGCCAAGGCCATGTGGATCAAGTACGAGTACCCCGAGATCACCTTTGAGGAGATGTGCAAGGTGTTCGGCATCCCGCCGCTGCGCCGCAAGGCCCACTTCTGCGCCATCTCCTCCACCTCCGGTACGGCCACCGAGGTCACGGCCTTCTCGATCATCACCGATTACCAGAAGGGCATCAAGTACCCCATCGCCGACTTTGAGATCACGCCCGATGTCGCCATCGTTGACCCCGAGCTGGCCCACACGATGCCCAAGAAGCTCGTCGCCCACACCGGCATGGACGCCATGACCCACGCCATCGAGGCCTACGTCTCCACCGCGAACTGCGACTTTACCGACCCGCTGGCCCTGCACGCCATCGAGATGATCCAGGCAGATCTGGTCGGCAGCTACAACGGCGATATGGATAAGCGCGACGCCATGCACAATGCACAGTGCCTGGCCGGTATGGCGTTCTCCAACGCGCTGCTGGGCATCGTGCACAGCATGGCCCACAAGACCGGCGCGGCCTTTGCGGATTACGGTGCCCACATCATCCACGGTGCCGCCAACGCCATGTATCTGCCCAAGGTCATCGCCTTCAACGCCAAAGACCCCACCGCCAAAGCC
>OKSE01001613.1_pt1 | contig 10553 bp, 8 predicted proteins | sample 1633631 | NCBI WGS metagenome assembly OKSE01 (sample SAMEA3541555, study PRJEB24748) | human gut metagenome | biome: human gut; feature: human-associated habitat; material: faeces | place: China | collected 2012 | reverse complement strand
GCCAATGAGGTCAATTCGGATAGGCCTCGCTAGCTCCTAGTTACCTTTGTGAGAGACGCCGACTCGGCTCATCGAACATCAAAATGGGCTGGTTCTGAATCCCCAGAGCCAGCCCATTGCGCATTAAATGTCGTCTGAGGAGTCGAGTTCTGCCTCGAGCTTGGCACGGCGTCTTTTCGCCGTGAAAAACGTTGCGCACAGGACAGCAAACGTGGCCGCGAAAATCGTCGCACCGCAGAACACGCCCGTGGCCAGGTTCGCCAACCAAAAGACGCTTTCGAGCGGTACAATCTGCGCCTCAGCGATACAGCGCATTGCGGCAATAACAAGCGCGAACGCGGCGCCGCTAAGACCGCTGACAAGCAGGAAATATCCAACAGGAAGATGCTCGGTTTGCCCAAAACGATTGGTATCGACATAGCCCTTCCGCGTTTGCAGTCCTGCGCAAATCAACATCACGAGAACGAGCCACAAATACATGGCTGCCTCGAACGGCGTTGCAAAGCCATGCGGCATTTCACTGGCGTCGCTGTGAACCCACGCAACCTGTCGAGCTATAAACTGGTAGAAAAAGATCATCAACATGCCAAACGAAAGCAGCACGAAACCAATCTTGTAGATCTTCGCGCTCTCAGCCTCCAGGCGTTCATCCTTTGGTCCACGTACCCATAATTGAGCCTCCTCATCTGATGAATTAATATCACAGAAGTTTTCCTCTCCATACATAGGTAACGACATTTTCGGATTGGTTTCTTTTAAATGTATTTTAATATTCAATGTAGGATCAAAATCTCTTACATATGGGTTCCACGAGCCTTCATAGGCAACTCCTATTTCATCATTCCAATCCCAGCTCTTTACATTGTTCGTATCTGATACTCTCGCCAGAATATTATACATAGCAATCCATTGATATTTTTTTCCAATACGCTCAACACGTTTCACATGATGCCTATCGTATCCACTTCTTTGTTGATCATATTCTGCAAACCACTCTGCATTATATCCCAAATCATTCAATATAAATTGCATAGCGTAATAATAAATGTTTGATATGTCTACATTGACAAAATCCTCCAAAGCTGACTGGAAAACATATCTTCCAAAATCGCCATACAGCCCCACGCCTTTTACCATTAAATCAAACTTCATCGAAAACAGCAGCGGCCAAAGTCCACTGTCACGATATTTATCATCACCATAATCAATTTCCTCAACCACCGGAATCGGTTCTGATTTATATGGAGGTTTCACTTTTTGTAATTGTATAGTTTCCAATTCTTCAGGATATTCTGCCGCATACCTTTCAACTATAAGACGTGCATAATCCCTCAACAAAATATCTGGATAAATCATCTCTTTATCAAAGACTTCTTTATATACCCACTGTGCTAAATTTTTAAATACTATAAAATCCTCATTCTTTCGCTTCATCACAGCACCAAACACAATACCATATAGACGCTGTAAAATGTACGGATCATTAACATCCTTAAACAATTCCAACAATTTTACACAAACCGAAAAATGATCCTTCAGAACTTCAATAACAGCTTTAGAGACTCTATCTCTAAGATTCCTGTTCGAGGAAGAAAGCATCCAGGTATATGTAATCGTTAATAAAAATGCTTTATTATCAGACATTCCATCCAATGTGTTTCCAGCCTCAATGTAATGAGCAAGGCTAATCATTCGATTATTCTCGTCAAAATCATTGATAACCATAGTCCACAAAAGATCTCTTTTGTTCATTGGATATTGATTTAATAATTTGGTTAGACCAAGTGCATTAAGATCACTTTTTTCTTTTACAGAATTTTCTATAAAAACATCCCATACTCGCCTACGGTCAGCTGGATACTTATTTATCATCTCAAAAAAATTATCATACGTTATATGTGAGCTTCTCCATATAAAAGAAGAATAATAATCATCTATAAGACAATTCTTGTCCCAATTATCTTCCACCTTATCTATTAACTCAACAAGCTCGTCTCCGTATTTCATTGCATATAGCGACGCAACCATGACAAATATAGATTCATTACCATAATTATTTATGTTCCCGGCATCATCAATATCAAGTAACTCTTTTTCACAGAATTTTGTGATTTTTTCCTTACTCTGTTCTCTATCAACTATTCTTGCTGCTTTTAAATAATCTTCCAAAAGATTATATCCGATATAATAATGCTCCTCCTGTTCTCGAACAAAAGATGTTAGGACACCTGCTCTTTCTATAGCATTCAAGTAACTGATCTTATTAACAACACCATATAAACTCCAGGAATTTAGACCAAATAATTCCCGCTTTGTAATGGTTCCATTTCCTGCTACATCGAGCATTTCATAAATTAACGGTTTTAACAAACCTACAGTTTCTGATAATCCTGCTCCTTTAGAGCCTTCTTGATCTGCCTGTTTTAAGACCTTATCAATAAGAGTCAACAAGCCTTGTTCTTCTCCGTCATATGTAGAACAAAACCATGTCAAAAACAGCGGATTCGTCATCTCCGAATGCAAATAATACTCAGGCGAAAAAGGTATTCCAAAACTTGATAAAAACTCATAGATTCTAGCTGGAGATTCATCTGCCAAGCCTGTATGTCTAATCATGGCAATTTGACCAGAATCTTTTTTATCAAGTATATCTTGGCTTAATGTCAACTCCTCAAAACCTGTTCTTAAAGAAATAATCAATTTGACATGAACATACTGCTCTAATGTTGCAATAATACGGTTAAGACCATTTTTCCAAGCATCCTGCTTTTACTTTCATTAATTGCATCTATTAAAATGATAGCATCTTCACCAAGCAGCTCACCCTTTTCATCCATCACCGACACAAGAGATTCAAAATTTTGATCAAAACTTACCCCTTCCAGATTGTTCATTATCTGAGCTTCAATACTTTCATCCGAAATAAAGGTCTGTCCTAAAAGCAATAAGACCGGACGCCCACTGTCTACCATTCTTTTTGCAGCTGTAGCAAGTAACTGAGATTTTCCAGTTCCCATATCACCAGTAATAATTGCACTTTTACACCTAAGCATGGTTTTCTCAGTTTTTGAAAAATCAAGGCATGACACTACTCCCAGTATTCTCTCGATAGAAAACTCTTCATCTCTAAGTTTTTTATATTCCGGGGCTTCGTATGAATGTTTTGACATTTCATCACGAATCTCTATTAATCTGTTTTTTAAATCATCCCAGACTTCACTGCATTCATTTTCAAAACGATCCTTCCAGTCAAGCGCACTCAAAAAAGATCTTACATCAATATCCGCTATAGATTTTGCCCATTTTGTAAGTTGCGTTATTTCATTTTTATATTTACCATTACATCTCCATCTTAAGTCCTTTAATTCGCATATAAGATTCTCTTTCTTAGCATTAACCTCTGCAATACCGGCACTTTCTCTCAAAAAAAGGGAAATATTCCTTTGCGCTTCTGTAGCAACATTGAATAACGAATTGTATCTCCTACCCAAATTTGCAAGACTCAAATCAACATTTTTTTGAAACCACTCATCATCCAGACTATCAAGGCCAAAATAACAAGAAAGAACCGGCGGAAAATTCATAGCTTGATCTAAAATAGTCTGACCGGTAACCAATTCCATCTTGATTCCTTCTAAAGATAATAATTTCGTAATTTCTTTGTATGAGTCACATGTTTCCGTTATATCTTTATTGCAATAGAGATAAATAATATCTAGTTTGCCTGCATAATGTGCAATAGCTTCGTTTACCGATTTTTTAATCTGTGCATACCCAATTGCATTATCAAAATGCTTTGCCTGAAAGCTAATTTTAGTTCTTCCATCTTTGGCTAATACCGGTGCGACCTCTACCCCTGGATGATTATGATCAGAGTGAAGTATCGTTCCCTCCTTGCATAATTCTCTGAGAAAAAGGGAGCGCGACAAATTTTCAAACGCTATTTTTTTATCAGAATGAAGCTGTTCAAAATGACTCCACGTCAATTCATACTGGTTAGTTCCGATCACTACCATCCACCTCCGTATCTCTTCTAACATAGCTAATTTCTATGTCATATCCCAATGCTTCCATAATCTATACAAATGTAGGGTTTATAACGCCGCTTGTTTTCTTTATAACCCTATTCACATAAGATTTTGTAGTTCCAATCCGCTCCGCAACCTATGCCTGCGTCGTTGAATTCTTTATACATTTAACTTTTACATCAATTTCAATGTTGTTTTTTACCATAATAATAACCCTCATAAGATTTCACAAATCAGATAACTAATTATACCTTATGTCTCATGATAGAACAACTACTCCCCTTGCCTTTTATTCCTGAGCATATGCTCGCGCGGACCTGCCACGATACACTTCGAGCCGTCCATGACCGCCAGTTCATCCATTGTCATCAAATCTTTGCCACAATGTCAAGTGATGAATTGGTGTCAAATTATCTATCTTGAAGCTATAAGGGCAATTCAATATAATAAATAGGGATAAGCAATCTATCTGGAAAAAATTTTTATAAAAAATGAAGCCACACTATCTTTTTACAGTGTTCATTCGTTATACATGGCAGAAAGAGAAATGCGCATTGACTTTCAATAACGGGAAAGGAGGATTTCGTGGATATAGATTTTTTGTTGCTACAAAGAATGAAGCGTGGAGACGAAAATGCTTTTGATGTATTTGTTCGCAAATACTATAAGGAAATATTGAACTATTGTAACTATCATTGCCCTGATACATCAACCGCAGAAGATTTAACACAGGAAACTTTTTTGCGCTTCTTCGAGAAATTGTCTGACTACCGTTATATGGGAAAAACCAAAAATTATTTGTATACGATTGCTGGAAATCTTTGCAGGGATTCCTATAAAAAAATCCGAGAAAGTTTGTTAGAGGAACAGTCTTTAGAAATTCAAGATTGTTTACATCCCCCTGAAACAGACGAGCTTCTTAACAGGCTGACGATTAAGGCAGCTCTGGATAGATTACCCGCTGAATTAAGGGAAGTTATTATCTTGTATTACTTTCAGGAACTGAAACTTACAGAAATATCCAGCACCTTACAAATAGGTTTGCCATTAGTAAAATACCGGGTAAAACAGGCAAAAACACATTTAGAAAGACTGCTAAGGGAGGAGTGATTTTGTGAATATTGAAGAACAACTCAAAAGGTATCGGGAAAATCAGAATATTATTCCTGATGAACAGCACATAAAAGAAACCGTAAGAAAATCAATAGAAAGTTATTGCTCCGTTGAGCAGGAAAAGCAACTAACGTATTGGGAATTTTTATGGACAGAGTTACATCTTATACGCAAGCGGTGGTGGCTGCTGCAAATGCTTTTGTTATGGACTGCTGCAACCCTTTTGCCAGATCTTTTAGACAATAGGTATGTGATAAGAATGTTAGGTATGATAGGGGTACTCTTTATTGTTCTGATGATACCGGAATTTTGGAAAAACAAATCTTGTGACTGTATGCAGATAGAAGCGACCTGCCTTTATTCATTGCGACAGATATATGCAGCCAGAATCTTTCTATTTGGAATTGTCGATTTATTTATGATAAGCCTGTTTTGTATCACACTTAGAGGAAGTGTCAATCTCGCGCTATCAGAAATTGTCATCCAGTTTTTGTTTCCAGCCGTGGTGACTGCTTGCATTTGCTTTGGTACGTTGTGCAGCAATAGTCGTGTAAATGAGGGAACTTCTATTATTCTCTGCCTGTTATGGAGCGGAATATGGTGGTTCATTATCAATAACGAAACCATTTACGTTCTCATTACACTTCCGGTTTGGTATGCTTTGTTTGGAACTGCTGTTGTTTTTCTGATTGGTGCAATTTATAAAACCATATTTGATTGTAATAAATTCTGGGAGGTGGATTTAAGTGGAACTACAATTAGTTAATCTGACAAAAGAGTTTGGAAATTTTCGAGCAGTAAACAACCTGAATCTTACGATTTCAAATGGTGTGTATGGTCTTTTAGGTGTCAATGGTGCTGGAAAAACCACTTTAATGAAAATGATATGCTCACTGCTGACCCCTACAAGTGGAAAGATATTATGTGACGGGCAGGATATTGGGGGAATGGGCGGCGAGTACCGGAATCTTTTAGGATATTTGCCGCAGGAATTTGGATTTTATCCGGAATTTACGGTAAAGGATTATCTTTTATACATTGCAGCCTTAAAAGGGATTCGCCCGATTGTGGCAAAGAAAAAAGTAAACAAACTACTTGCACAGGTAGGACTTTCCAAAGCTGCTAATAAAAAAATGCGGAAATTATCCGGAGGCATGAAACGTCGGGCTGGCATTGCACAAGCGATACTGAATGACCCTAAAATTTTGATTTTGGATGAACCAACTGCCGGACTTGACCCCGCAGAAAGAATACGTTTTCGCAATCTAATCAGTGAACTGTCAGAAAACCGTATTGTTATATTATCTACTCACATTGTTTCGGATGTGGAGTATATTGCAAAGGATATTTGGCTTATGAAAGACGGTAAGATTTTGCAGCAAGGGAATTTAGATGAAATCGTATCTTCCATGCTGCAAAAAGTATGGGCTTGTCAGACTTCCCATGAAAAAGCAGCAAAGTTGATGAAACAATATAAAGTATCTAATATGAAATCAGAAAATGGTACTGTTGAATTACGAATTATTTCTGCCAGGCAGCCGCTTGAACATGCAAGACTTGTGCGCCCTAATTTAGAAGACGTCTTTTTGGATTATTTTGGAGAAAAGGGTGGTGACATGGAATGATTCGATTTGAAATAAAAAAGATATTTTCAAAAACTGCAAATAAAATCGGTCTGATCGTATTGCTGGCAGCCATCGCTGTTACTTGCTATTTTGCAATATCTTCCATGGACTATGTGGATGAGGAGGGGGATACACACACAGGAATTGCGGCAGCAAGGTACTTGCGTGATACAAAAGCGGAATGGGAAGGCCTGATCACAGAAGATGTGCTTCGAGAGGTCATTCGGCAAAATCGGCTAATCAACGAAACCTATCCTGACAGCCCGACAGATATTAAAACCAGCAACATTGGCTATTCCAAAAAACAGGGATTTTCTGATATTAGGGATTTAATTAACTCTGGATTTTCCGAGTTCCGAGAACATAATTACTATCGGGCAGACAGCTTATCAGAGGATGAGGTTGGAAAGCTTTATGATAACCGCATCTTAAATCTGGAGAAATGGCTTAATTCTGATGAAGCAAAAGACCAATTCAGTGAAAAGGAAAAAGCATTTCTGGTTAGTCAATATCAAAAACTGGAGACTCCTTTTTATTATGAATATGCAGGCGGTTTTACTGCTGCTTTGGCCTATGCACCCACAATCATTATGCTGACCGTTTTGATTATGAGTTTCTTTGTAGCAGGTATCTTTTCAAACGAATTTGGGTGGAAAGCGGATTCTGTTTTCTTTTCCGCAAGGTATGGCAGAAATAGGGGGACTTTTTCTAAAATAGCGGCTGGGTTGATTGTTATTACCGGAGTTTACTGGTTGGTAATTCTGATATATTCCGCAGTAGTATTTAGTGTTGCAGGTATTGGCGGTGCAAATTGTGTTATTCAGACAAGCTGGGCTTTCTGGAAAAGTTTTTACAATATTACCTATTTGCAGGCATACCTCTTAACCGTGATTGGTGGATATGTGGGAGCATTATTCATTTTAGCTGTTTCCATGCTGGTATCTGCCAAGACACATACAACTGTTTTAGCTGTTACAATTCCATTTGTACTGTTATTCATTCAATCCTTTTTGGGTGGATTTTCAGTATTATCAGATGTATTAGGACTTTTGCCAGACCAGCTCTTGCAGATAAATATGGCAATTAAAACCTTTACTCTTTATGAAATTGGTGGGAAAGTGATAGGATCAGTTCCGATTATTTTAACAATTTATTCCGTTCTATTCCTTATTATTTTACCTGTTCTGTATCAGGTATATCGAAAAACAGAAATAAAGTAAAAAGCGAGTGAAAAGCTAACTTGAAACTCTAAGCAATTTATGAGGTATTGATAAGGAAAAGAAAATCAAACAAATATAATAAGCCCGTCTGAAAGATAATCTTATACCTTTCAGACGGGCTGCTTTGTTATGGTTTTGCGGTGCTTATTCCGGTATCTCACCCACAAAGTTGTAGATGATTTTCACTTCCTGCTGTTTCTGTCCATCCACTTTCTTCATTTCGCCGACTACAATCCGGCTGATCAGACGGTGCAGCATGGCTCCGTCCAGTTCCTGAATGGCAGCATACTGGCGGCTTTCATCTGCTCGGTGATTACCTCCAGCCGGTTCTGTGCCTGTTCGTTTAAGTCTGCAAGGTACGTCCAGAACCTGCCGGACAAAAGCAGGTCATTGTACAAGACCGGACGCCATTCTTTCAGATAATCCCGGTGCATCCGTCCCCAGCGTCCGATAGGACAGGATTCCTCCGGCAGCCGCAGGTCAGGGATATAGTAGTCACCGACCAGTATATAGTCAATGCCGTTCTCGGTGATTCGTTTCGGTAAATGTTCCATAATCGACCTCCTGTATTCATTTTTCAGAATCCAGTTGATCGTGTCCCTGTTCGTGATAGATTCAAGGCAACTGAACTCTTCACGAAGTATTATGGCATATCCTTGCTCTATAAAAATATTCCTGTCCATTTAGTTAAAATTGACCATCATAATTCTGCATCCTCAAATTCTCCTTTATTATTAAAATCTTTGTTCTATATGTAATTAAGCCCCATCAGACAGATTTCTCTATCCAATGGGGCTTCTATGTCATATTTTTGCAATTTTACAAATTTCCACCAATAAGGTACATCACGTTTTTAGTACAGCTTCGCGCCTGCCGGAATATGGTTGTCCACCATGAGCAGGTTCAGTTTCTCTTCGCCGTTCTCCTCGCATACTGCGGACAGCAGCATACCACAGGACTCAATGCCCATCATGGCTCTGGGGGGCAGATTGGTGATGGCGATCAAGGTCTTTCCAACCAGTTCTTCCGGCTCATAGTAAGCGTGGATACCGGAGAGGATGGTGCGGTCGGTGCCGGTGCCGTCATCCAGAGTGAACTGTAACAGCTTCTTGGACTTGGGTACTGCCACGCACTCTTTTACCTTAACAGCTCTGAAATCGGACTTGCTGAAAGTCTCGAAGTCTACAGCTTCCTCGAACAGGGGCTCAATCTTCACGTTGAAGAAATCGATCTTGCTGTTCGGAGTGAAGAATCCGTTGTTATCACCGGCGGTCTGAGCACCTTCTGCCTTGCCGTCAGCTTTCTTGGAGGCGCTACTGTCCAAGCTCTTCATTGTCGGGAATTTTTTTGATTGCTAAGCTAACTCTTGTATATCCTTGTAAACCCTTGGAAAATGGGCTTTCCCGGATTCTATATACTTGGATACTCTTGGACGTTTTTTTGACTTTTGTGCGTCCAAAAGATGTCATTCGCCTTAAAATACGTCTTTTTATTTTATGCATGTACTGCTGTGTCAAACACAACAATACTTAGCAAGTATAACATATTTGCCACAGTATGAATAGGTATATTTTTCAATCTTCAAAGAGTTCAATCGCAGGACTCTTTTCTAAAAAATATCCATATTTTTTGATAATTTCTCAATTACTGATTTGGTAACATCTGGGTTTGCTTCTGCATATATGTTCATGGTAGTTGATACATCAGCATGTCCCATTACCTCTTGAATTACTTTGATGTTGGTTTCATTCTCGCAAAATCTTGATGCAAACGTATGTCTAAAGATATGGCAGGAGAATCTTGGAATCATAACAGGTTCTCTCTTCTCCTTTTTAGCAGTTACCTCTTCTTCTGAATTATGTGTATCCACAATTCTCTTGATTGCCCGGTTTACTGCTGCTGGGTTATGTGGCATCCCAAATCGGTTTGTAAATACAAAATTGGTCATCCCATCCACATTCTCAACACAAAAGCCTTCCTGCTTCTGTCTCTCATATTCTTCCTGAAGCACATCATATACCTGCTGCATCATAGGTATTCTACGATTACCAGCTTCCGTCTTTGGCAAAGATACTCTAAACTCACATTTATATGAATCATCCGCTCTCTGGTAATAGGTTAAGCTATGATTGATATCAATGATTCGATTCTCCAAATCAATATCATCCCAGCGTACTCCGATTGCTTCTCCTATTCTGCATCCAGTTCCTAACAAAAATACAAAAAATGGATACCAGTGATAAAAGAACGGATTCTTTGCTACATACTCCATGAATTTTCTCTGCTGATCCACAGTCAACGCTCGCCTTGTTTTTCTGACACCACCATTACGCTTTTTTACTTCACAGTATGCTCCGTCTACCGGATTCTTCCTTATGATATCATCTCTGACAGCAAGCTGAAATGTAGGTCTTAATACTGTGTTAATTGTCTCAAGCGTATTAATCTGTAATCCCTGATTATTAATCAAGTCTGTATAAAAGAACAACACGTCTGAGTATTTCACATCTCTTACTTTCTTCTTGCCAAATGTATCACGAATAAAATGATTCCATGTATACAAATAA
>OKSE01001603.1_pt1 | contig 10624 bp, 8 predicted proteins | sample 1633631 | NCBI WGS metagenome assembly OKSE01 (sample SAMEA3541555, study PRJEB24748) | human gut metagenome | biome: human gut; feature: human-associated habitat; material: faeces | place: China | collected 2012 | reverse complement strand
TCTCCCTTATAACAACCAAAACAACAGAAAAATAAAAGAAAAGTATAAATAGTAAGTAGTGCCAGAATGAGATTGTTTGCAAGGTCTTTTGAAGTCCGTTGCCGGACTTCGTTGCCGACACCCTCTGTTTGGCTGTTTTCATGTGCGCAGGCAATGAGCCAAGCGGATACGCTTGCGTATCCATTTGGCGAATGCTGCGACAACGATAATTATGGAGGATAACTGCCTATGGCGAATAATAAGATGAATATTGAAGGAAAAAATTACTCGGATGTTCCGGTGTGGCGTAGATATACGCTTACCATTGAGGAAGCAGCCAGATATTATCATATCGGCGAAGGAAAACTGAGAACGCTTATTGACACACATCCCAATGAGGATTTTTATGTGATGAACGGCAATCGTGCCCTCATTAAGCGTGAGAAATTTGAGCGGTATCTGGATCAGGCTACTGCTGTGTAAACAGAGCTGACAGATTTACCGATTTCACATGATATAACTATGCGGAGAGCTGGATTTGTGCTATGATAAGAGTGCAAGTCTGGCTCTCTTTTTTTGAAAGGAGAGTTCACCATGAGTGAGAAAAGACGAGATAACCGTAATCGGATTTTGCGAGAGGGCGAGTACCAGCGTAAAGATGGGAGGTATCGGTTCCGCTATATTGATGAGGATAGAAAAGAGAAAAATGTATACAGTTGGCGTTTGGACAAGAATGATCCAATGCCGAAGGGGAAGAAGCGGGAGCCTTCCCTGCGTGAGAAAGAAAAACAGATTGAGGCAGATTTGTTTGACCGTATCGTAACAAACGGTGGCAACTATACTGTTTTGGAACTGGTAGAAAAGTATGTTTCATTGAAAACAGGAGTTCGTCACAATACGGTTGCCGGATATAAAACGGTCATCAATATGCTGAAAAAAGAGAGTTTTGGGAATCTGCGAATTGATAAGGTGCGTTTGTCAGACGCCAAGGCATGGTTGATTAAGCTCCAACAAATTGATGGGCGGGGATACAGTTCCATTCATTCTATCCGGGGAGTCCTCAGACCAGCATTTCAGATGGCGGTAGACGATGATTTGCTTCGTAAAAATCCATTTGAATTTGAGCTTGCATCCGTCATTGTCAATGATTCTGTTACCAGAGAAGCGATTACCCGAAAGCAGCAGAGAGATTTGCTGAAGTTTATTCAGGAAGATAAACATTTTAGCAGATACTATGATGCAATCTATATTCTTTTTCACACAGGGCTTCGTATCTCAGAGTTCTGCGGGCTGACGGTTTCAGAAATCGAGTTTGGAGAAATGCGTATCAAGGTAGACCATCAGTTACAGCGTACTGCACAGATGCAGTATGTAATTGAAGAACCAAAAACAGATAAAGGCATCCGCTATGTGCCGATGACGGAAGCTGTCGCAGCGTGTTTTCGCAGAATCATTGCCAACCGCAAGACACCAAAAGTTGAACCGATGGTGGAAGGATATGCAGGATTTTTGTTTCTGGATAAAAACGATATGCCGATGGTTGCCCTTCACTGGGAAAAGTATCTGGAGCATATTATTCAGAAATATAATAAAATTTATCGTATCCAGATGCCGAAAGTTACCCCTCATGTATGCAGGCACACCTTTTGCTCTAATATGGCAAAATCCGGGATGAATCCGAAAACCTTGCAGTATATCATGGGTCACGCAGACATCAGTGTAACCTTGAACACTTACACCCATGTGAATTTTGATGATGCAAAGGAAGAAGTATATCGGATAGCGAATAGTTAAAAAAGCCCGTTGGTAAGGACGCTTGCTTTACCAACGGATTTACCAAGATTGCAGGGAAAAACACAAGAAAATACGAGAAGATTTGAGAAGATACCTTGAAAAGAAAGGAAAACTCAAAAGTCGGAAAACCCTGAAATATCAAGCGTTTGAGAAGAAATACAAGACTTAAATGGAGATATAAAAAGATGATTAAAGTATTATTCATTTGCCACGGTAATATCTGCCGTTCCCCTCTTGCTCACCTGTACTTTCAGGATTTAGTGAAGAAGCAGGGACTTGCAGACAAATTTTATGTAGATTCAGCAGCTACATCCTATGAGGAAATTGGAAATCCGGTTCATCCGGGTTCAAGAAGGAAGCTGGCGGAGGCTGGAATTTCCTGTGCGGGGAAGTATGCCCGCCATATGGAGAAATGCGATTATGCTGAATTTGATTATTTAATAGGGATGGATCGTGCGAATATCCGTAACATGACAAGGATTGCAGGGGGAGATCCCGATAGGAAAATATATAAAATGATGGAGTTTTCAGAAAGTGGCTGGAAACAGACGGCAGCAGGGATTAGAAATCCAGAACAGGCGCGAGATGTGGCGGATCCCTGGTATACGGGAAACTTTGATGAAACCTGGAATGATGTTGTAGAGGGATGTGCTGGTTTTTTAGAGTTTCTGAAGGCGAGGGGAGAAGTGTAGGTGATTGATGCAGCGCAGAAAAAGCAAGTGTTTTCTGTATGCAATGAAAGAGACAGCCCCGGCGGAAAAGGAAAATGGAGCGGTGCTCCCTTTTTCCTTTTCCGCCGGGGCTTTTTATGTTCAGGTGTGATTTTCTGAAGAGGACTCACTTTTTAGAAAGTGGTATCGGCTTCCGTGTATGAATCAGCCGTCAATCTGGATATATTTCGGCGCTTCTTCCGCGGGCTTCGGAGCCTCTTTTGGAAACTGGAGTTTCAGGATGCCATTCTCAAAGGAAGCTTTGATATCCTCGTGTTTCAAATCCTCGCCGACATAAAAGCTTCTTTTGCAGGAGCCGGTATAGCGTTCCTGACGGATTAGCTTGCCATTGGCATCTTTTTGTTCTTTGTTATCGTTGTGGGTAGCACAGATAGTTAAGTAACCATCTTTCAGCTCAGCCTGAATCTCTTCTTTCTTAAATCCCGGAAGTTCCATATCCATGAGGTAGTTGGTTCCGTCATCTTTAATATCTGTGCGCATCAAATCACTGGTGGTGCGGGCTGCAGGAGCCGTAAAGAAAGAATCATTGAAAAAGTCATCAAATAAATCGTATCCGTAATTTTTTCTGGTTGATGGTGTAAATAACATAATTTTTTCCTCCTTTATCATGAGCGCAGCTTCAAACCGGTGTACGGTGGAAGTTTTGTTTGATTTGTTTTATTTGTTATGCATGTAATATAACACAGTTATTGGCACTCGTCAATATGGAGTGCTAATAATTCACGGATTTTTCACATTTTATTAGAAATTTAGAATTTTTTAAAACCAAAATGGGAAATATCTGTTATAATTTTTGAATAACAACGAGGATGGTTTTTAAAGCTTCTAAAATTAAAAACGAAGTCCAGGCAGAAGCGAAGTCCAGGCAGAAGCGAAGTCCAGGCAGAAGCGAGGTCCAGGCAGAAGCGAAGTCCAGGCAAAAGCGAGGTCCGGACAAAGCAAAGATCAGATAAAGAAGAGAACCGGGAAAATCCGGACACCCCGGATAGCACGAAAATAAAACCGAGGTATAATCAAGGTGAAATCAGACAAAACCGAGATATATTCAAAATATAATCAGATAAGACCGAAATCGGATAAAACCAAAATCAGATAATCCCCAAATCAGATAAAACGAAAATCAGGTTCGGTGGGTTAAGCAAAATATTTGATAAAACAGGGAGAGGAACAGGAAATATGATAAGAAATGTAACTTTGGAGGAGATTTCTGACGGCAGGCTGTATAGTCTGAATGATATGGTAAAGGCAGGCTGTGATGACTGTCGCGGCTGTTTTGCCTGCTGCTGCGGAATGGGAACATCGATTGTGCTGGATCCTTACGATATGCACCGTCTGACATGCGGTCTGGGACAAACAGCAGCGCAGCTGCTGGCGGATAAGCTGGAGCTGAATGTGGTGGATGGTATTGTGCAGCCAAATATCAGGATGAGTGGAGAAGAAGGGCGATGTGGTTTCTTAAATGGAGACGGGCGGTGCAGCATTCATCCGTATCGCCCTGGAATCTGTCGTTTGTTTCCGTTGGGACGTTATTATGAAGAGGATGGTTCTTTTCAGTATTTTTTGCAGGTTCATGAGTGCCGGAAGGAAAAACGTACCAAGGTGAAGGTGCGCCGCTGGATCGATACCCCTGATGCAGTCAGATATGATGCATTTGTGAGGGACTGGCATGGATTTTTAAAGCTTCTTCAGGGCAAACTGACAGATAAGAATGCGAAAACTATGAGTATGATGGTGTTGCAGCAGTTTTATCTGACACCGTATGGGGGAGAGGATGCGTTTTATCCGGTATTTTATGAGCGCCTGAAGCAGGCGGAAATTCTGGTGGAGGAAGGATGTGTATAATGTGGAGAATATAAAAACAGGACTGGTTCTGGAAGGCGGCGGAATGCGGGGCATTTATACAGCCGGTGTGCTGGACGTATTTCTGGATCAAAATATGATGTTTGACGGTGTGATTGGTGTTTCAGCAGGTGCGATTCACGGCAGTTCTTTTGTTTCCCGGCAGAAAGGCCGCAGCATTCGATATTATAAAAAGTATTGTCAGGATAAGCGGTTTATGAGCTTTCGCAACCTGTTTCTGACCGGTGATATTGCGGGAGAACAGTTTTGTTATCACGATCTTCCGGAAAAACTGGATTTGTATGATTATAAGGCTTTTGATGAAAGCAAAACAGAGTTTTATGTGACCTGCAGTAATCTGGAAACGGGAAAGGCGGAGTATCTGCGGATTGCGGATATGAAAAAACAGATTGATTTGATGCGTGCTTCGGCTTCTCTGCCCTATGTGTCCAGAATCGTGGAGCAGGACGGAATGAAGCTGTTAGACGGCGGCTGCTGTGACAGTATTCCTGTGGAAGCATTTCGGAAAATGGGCTTTTTAAAGACAGTGGTGGTTTTGACCCGTCACAGGGGATATGTGAAAGAACCGGAGCAGATGGCGATGGCAAAGGTGTATTATCACAAATATCCTGAGTTTGTGCAGGCTTTAGAAAACAGGCATCTTGTATATAATAAAACCGTTCGTGATATTGAACGGCTGGAAGCGGAGGGGAAGATTTTTGTGGTGCGTCCCAGCAGAGAACTGACTATTGGACGGACGGAATCGGATCCAGGAAAGCTTCAGGAGGTTTACGATATTGGGCGGCGTGATGCTTTGTGCCGGATGAGAGATTTGAGGCTCTGGCTTGAAAAAGATGATCCTGTGTGCATGGAGAAATGAATCCTGTAAAAGCAGCGAGCATTAGAAGCAGCGGACATTAAAAGCAGCGAGCATTAGAAGCAGCGGACATCAAAAGCAGCGAGCATCAAAAGAGAGGCAGACAGTTTTTTGCGTAAACAGGTATCAGGAAGGAGGCACAGGGATGGGACATCTGACGTCAAGAGATGCATATCGGAATTTAAGTGATCGGATTAACTGGTTCACTCAAGGGGCTCCGGAATCGGAGACGCTTTATAAGATTCTTCAGGTACTGTATACAGAAAAAGAAGCAAAGTGGGTGGCGCTTTTGCCGGTTCGCCCGTTTACCCTGAAAAAGGCGGCAAGAGTGTGGGGGACAACAGAGGCTAAGGCAGAGAAGCTTTTGGATCATCTTTGCAATAAAGCCCTTCTGGTTGATTCCTGGCATAATGGGGAGAGAAAATTTGTAATGCCGCCGCCTATGGCCGGTTTTATTGAGTTTGCTCTGATGAGAACCAGGGGAGATATTGATCAGAAATATCTGGCAGAGCTGTATTACCAGTATATGAACGTGGAGGAGGATTTTATAAAGGATCTGTTTTATGCCACGGAAACGAAGCTGGGACGGGTTTTTGTTCAGGAGCCGGTGCTTCTGAATGATAAGGCGAATCATATTCTTGAGTATGAGCGGGCAACCCATATTGTCAGAGAAGCGGAATATATCGGGCTTGGCCTTTGTTACTGCCGTCACAAAATGTTTCATGCCGGTCATCCCTGTGAGATTGATGCGCCCTGGGATGTATGTCTGACCTTTGACAACGTGGCCAGGTCTCTGGCAGAGCACGGAGATTATACCCGTCTGATTTCCAAAGAAGAGGCGCTGGATGCCCTGGAACGATCCTATGCCAGCAATCTTGTCCAGATTGGTGAAAATGTGAGGGAGCATCCGTCCTTTATCTGCAATTGCTGCGGATGCTGCTGCGAGGCTCTTCAGGCAGCCAGACATTTCAGCCCTATGCAGCCGGTTGCAACGACGGGATTTATTCCGGAGTTTTCTGAGGAGACATGTGTGGGCTGCGGAAAGTGCGCCAGGGTCTGTCCTGTACTGGCTGTTTCCATGAAAGAAGGGGAGAATGGAAAGAAAAAGGCAGTTCTGGATCAGGACATCTGTCTGGGCTGCGGAGTCTGCGCCCGCAACTGCAGTATAAAGGCGATTACAATGAAACGGCGAAGTCAGCAGGTGATAACGCCGGTAAACAGTACGCACCGGTTTGTACTCCAGGCGATTGAAAAGGGAACCCTGGCAAATCTGATTTTCGATAATCAGGCCTTTGCCAATCACAGGGCGCTGGCAGCGGCTTTAAGTGCAATTTTGGAGCTGTCCCCGGTAAAGCAGGCGCTGGCCAGTAAGCAGCTGAAATCAGTATATCTGGATCGTCTGCTGTCTATGCAGGAGGAGAGAAAGCAGAAGAAGAGGGATGCACAAAGAAATAAATAAAAAATAAGGCAGGAATACAAAAGATGGAACAGGAACATGATTTAACACAGGGGAGTCTGGTAAAAACCGTAGTGGTTTTTGCCATTCCGTTTTTGCTGGCAAATCTGATACAGGCATTTTACGGAGCAGCGGATTTGATGGTGGTTGGCTGGTACTGCGGAAGGGATGCGGTGGCGGCTGTTTCTACGGGCACACAGGTGACGCAGATTATTACCAGTTTGATTACAGGCCTGACTCTCGGAAGTACGGTTCTGGTTGGAAATTATACAGGACAGAAACGGCCGGAGGAGGTGAAGAAAACCATTGGCACCAGTTTTTGTCTCTTTGCAGGGACAGGAGCAGTGCTTTCGGTTTTGCTGTTTTTGCTTTGCCCGTGGATTCTGACAGCTCTTCAGACACCGGAGGAGGCCTATGAACTGGCCGGACAATATGTGCAGGTCTGCGCCTGCGGTGTGGTTTTTATCTGCGGATATAATGCCATCAGCGCTGTGCTGCGGGGCTGCGGAGATTCCAGAAGTCCGCTTTTGTTTGTGGCAGTTGCAGGGTGTATGAATGTTGTGGGAGATATTGTTCTGGTAAAATATTTTCACATGGGTGTCCGCGGAACCGCTGTTGCCACTATTTTTTCTCAGGGCTTCAGCATGGTCTGTGCAGCTCTGTATCTGAATAAGAGAAATTTTATTTTTCAGTTCCGCCTGAAGAATTTTAAGATGGATAAAGAGAAGGCTGGAGAGCTGATAAAAGTGGGAATCCCCATTTCTCTTCAGGAGTGTATGGTACGGTTTTCCTTTCTTTATCTGACCTCGGTGACTAATGCGCTGGGAGTGGCAGCCTCCTCTGCCGTGGGAATTGCGGGAAAATATGATGTGTTTGCCATGCTTCCGGCCACATCGGCAGCCAGTGCTCTGGCTTCGATTGTGGCTCAGAATTATGGGGCAAAGAAATACGATCGGATGAACAGGGCGCTGTGGATTGCCATTTTGGCGGCTGCTCCGTTTTCCTTGGCATTTTTCCTGTGGGCGCAGATTTCCCCGGAAACCATGATAGGTATTTTTTCAAAGGATGCGTCAATTCTTGAGGCAGGAATTCCATTTTTCAGAACCTGCAGCTATGACTACCTGGCTGTGTTGTTTGTTTTCTCTATGAACGGATATTTAAACGGACGGGGAAAAACGATTTTTACCATGATCAGCTGCTGCTTCGGCGCCCTGGCCCTTCGTATTCCTCTGTTGGTTCTGGCATGCCGCATTATGCCGGACAGCCTGGGAATCATCGGCGCAGTAGCGCCGGCAGTATCGGCAGTGATGGCTGTTTATACCTGTATTTATGTATTGCGGTGCAGAAAAATAACGGAAGAGTCATGTTGAATGTGACAAGATAAGACCTATAGTAAAATACTATAGGTCTTATCATTATTATAGTATTTGACTATCGAATGAAACAGGTGCATACTTAAGTCAGAACAAAGAGACATTTCCTGAAAAAAGGAGAACAATAATGGTAAAATTGTATGACGGCGGTGCTTATCTGATTCATGGAACTCATCTGGTTCCGGAGAAGGAGGCAGAAAAGGCTGCAGCTTTGACTGGAAAAACTGCAGATAAAGAAGAAGCAAGAAAAGGAACAATGGCCTATTCGATTCTGAAGGCTCACAATACTTCTGGAAATATGGAAAACCTGAAGGTGAAATTTGATGCAATGACATCCCATGATATTACCTTTGTGGGAATTATTCAGACGGCGAAGGCTTCTGGCATGGAGAAATTTCCTCTTCCCTATGTTCTGACCAACTGTCACAATTCCCTGTGTGCAGTAGGAGGAACCATCAATGAGGATGATCACGTGTTCGGACTTTCTGCATGCAAAAAATACGGCGGAATTTTTGTTCCTCCGCATATTGCGGTGATTCACCAGTATATGCGTGAGATGATGGCCGGATGCGGAAAAATGATTCTGGGTTCTGACAGTCATACCCGTTATGGTGCTCTGGGAACCATGGCAATCGGAGAAGGCGGCGGAGAGCTGGTAAAGCAGCTGCTTTGTGATACCTACGATATTAAATATCCCGGTGTGGTTGCCGTTTATCTGGAGGGTGAGCCGAGTCCGGGCGTAGGACCGCAGGATATTGCGCTGGCGATTATCGGAGCTGTTTACAAATCCGGTTATGTGAAAAACAAAGTGATGGAATTTGTCGGGCCGGGCATTGCCTCTATGACCACAGATTTCAGAAATGGCGTAGATGTGATGACAACGGAAACCACCTGTCTGTCTTCTATCTGGAGAACGGATGAGGATACAAAGTCATTTCTCACTATGCACGGAAGAGGAGAGGATTACCGGGAAATGAATCCGGCGGATGTGGCATATTATGACGGTGTGGTGTATGTGGATTTAAGCACAGTGAAGCCTATGATTGCCATGCCTTTCCATCCCAGCAATACTTATGAGATAGAAGAACTGAACGCAAATCTGGGCGATATTTTAAGAAGCATTGAGAAAGAGGCGGCAAAACTTACTGGAGATGCAGACATTGATTTCAGTCTGACGGATAAAATAGAAAATGGAAAACTGAGGGCAACGCAGGGAATTATTGCAGGCTGCGCAGGAGGAAATTATACAAATGTAATGGCTGCAGCCCATATTTTACAGGGAAGAAGCTGCGGAGCAGATGAGTTTGCTCTTTCCGTTTATCCGTCCTCTCAGCCGGTATACATTGATCTGGTGAGAAAGGGTGCGATTGCAGACTTGATGGCAGCGGGCGCAGTGTTAAAGACTGCATTCTGCGGTCCCTGCTTTGGTGCAGGAGACACACCGGCCAATAACGGATTTTCGATTCGCCATACGACAAGAAACTTCCCGAACAGAGAAGGCTCCAAGCCCGGTTCCGGACAGATGTCGGCAGTGGCTCTGATGGATGCCCGCTCTATTGCGGCAACAGCAGCCAACGGGGGAATTCTTACTCCGGCAACGGCAGTTCTGGATGATTATAAGGTGCCGGAGTACAGTTTTGATGACAGCGTGTATCGCGCAAGAGTTTACCAGGGGTATCAGAAGGCGGATGAAAATGCCAGTCTGGTTTACGGTCCCAATATTAAGGACTGGCCGGAAATGAGTCCTTTGACAGATAATATTCTGCTGAAGGTCTGCTCAAAAATCATGGATCCGGTAACAACAACAGACGAGCTGATTCCCTCCGGCGAGACCTCCTCCTACCGCTCTAATCCTCTGGGACTGGCTGAGTTTGCCTTGTCCAGACGGGATCCGGAGTATGTGGGAAAAAGTAAGGCTGTTGATAAACTGGAAAAAGCAAGAAGAGAAGGTAAGAGTCCTTTTGAAATCGAACCGGAGCTGAACCAGGTGTTTGATAAAATCCACACCATTGCAGGACAGGAAAAGGTAAAGGCAAGCGAGACAGAGATTGGAAGCATGATTTATGCAGTGCGTCCGGGAGACGGATCTGCAAGGGAGCAGGCAGCCAGCTGTCAGCGTGTGCTGGGCGGCCTGGCAAATATCTGTGAGGAATATGCGACCAAGCGTTATCGCTCCAATGTGATGAACTGGGGTATGATTCCCTTCCAGATGAAGGAAACTCCGGATGCCTTTGAAGTGGGCAGTTACATCTATGTGCCTGGCATTCGGGAGGCTTTAAGCGGTGACGGAAAAGATATTACAGCTTATGTGATTGGAAAAGAGATAAAGGAACTTCATCTTTATCTTTCAGATATGACACCGGAGGAAAAAGAAATTGTAAAAGCCGGGTGTCTGATTAATTACAATAGAAACAGATATCTGCTCGATGTAAAAGTGCAGGATGGCTTGGTAGTTTTTGGTGGAGGTGCTCAGGGTGAGCATCTGTGCTTCTCCAGTCACTGCCAGCTGTGCAAGTTGGAACAATCGGGAACCAATCCCGCTGCTGCGCAGGGCAGGCTGAACGTAAATCTCCTC
>OKSE01001598.1_pt1 | contig 10654 bp, 9 predicted proteins | sample 1633631 | NCBI WGS metagenome assembly OKSE01 (sample SAMEA3541555, study PRJEB24748) | human gut metagenome | biome: human gut; feature: human-associated habitat; material: faeces | place: China | collected 2012 | reverse complement strand
CTTCCACGCCGGAGGCCGAGGACAACTGTGCCGCAATGGCCGTGCAGGAGATCAGCGATTACCTCAAGAACGGCAACATCACCCACTCGGTGAACATGCCCGAGGTGCACCAGCCCCGTGCAGGCGGCAAGCGCATCTGCATCATCCACAAGAACGAGCCCGGCATGATCAGCCAGATCACCGCCCTGACCACCGAAGCGGGCCTGAACATTGAAAACATGGTGAACAAGAGCAAAAAGAACATGGCTTACACCATGCTGGACGCGACCGGTGCCGTGGACGGCAGGCTGGCTGAGAAGCTGGCCGCCATCCCTGCTGTCATCCGGGTGCGCATCCTGTAACACTGCCAACCCTTAGCTTTCCCCTCGCCCCATCTGTTCATGGGCGGGGGGATTTTTTTGTGGAACACCCCGCCGTCCCTCCGGGGGAAACTGCCTCTGATACAAAAAATCCCCCCTGCCGTTATACAGCAGAGGGGAGAAAGAAGATCAGAGTGTTTACAGCTTCTTGCCGGTCAGGAGCTCATAAGCTTCCTCGTACTTGGCAATGGTCTTGTCGATGACATCCTGAGGCAGATCGTAGTTGCTGTCGGGATTGGCCTTGAGCCAGTTGCGGACGAACTGCTTATCGAAAGAGGGCTGACCGTGGCCGGCCTCATAACCCTCCAGCGGCCAGAAGCGGCTGGAATCGGGGGTGAGCATCTCATCGCCCAGCACCACGTTGCCGTTCTCATCCAGACCAAACTCGAACTTGGTATCGGCAATGATGATGCCGCGGGACAGTGCATACTCGGCGCACTTCTTGTACAGGGCAATGGTGTAGTCGCGCAGCTTAGTGGCGTACTCCAGACCGTGGCCGGGGAACTGCTTCTCCAGCACGTCGATGCTCTGCTCGTAGGAGATGTTCTCGTCGTGGTCGCCGATCTCTGCCTTGGTGGAGGGGGTGTAGATGGGCTCGGGCAGCTTATCGGACTCCTGCAGGCCCTCGGGCAGCTGGATGCCGCACACCTTGCCGGTCTTTTGGTAGCTTGCCCAGCCGCTACCGGTAATGTAGCCGCGCACAATGCACTCGATGGGCAGCATGGTCAACTTGCGGCACATCATGCTGTTGCCGGTGAACTGGGGCTGGCGGAAGAACTCCGGCATATCCTGCACATCCACGCTCAACATGTGGTTGGGCAGCAGATCGCGGGTGTAATCGAACCAGAACTTGCTCATCTGGGTGAGCACGGTGCCCTTTTTGGTGACCTTGTTTTTCAGGATGACGTCAAACGCAGAAATGCGGTCGGTGGCAACCATGATCAGGCTGTCGCCATTGTCGTAGATCTCGCGGACTTTGCCTTCTTTGATGGGTTTGAACTCAGTCATAATCAAACACTCCATTTTTCCATGTTCTCAGCAGCGCAGCAGCGCAGCGCAGTTCTTACCCTATTATTCTACCATACTGCCGCGCGGTTTAAAAGGAACAGAATAAAAGAAAAACAGGCAAGTTTTGTGTTTTTATCGTGAAAAGTGCGCAAAAAGCAGCAGGAAATTTCGGCGTTTTGACGATAAAAGTCGTACTTTATCCCCAAATGCACGCACCTTTGCAAAATGCAGTCATGGACAAGCGCCGCCAGTTGCGGTATCATAGTAGTATGCGTATATCTGCGCTCCGCAGGGGCGCAAAAGTAAACAAGGAGGTAAAGAGTATGGGCAAATTTCCCAAGGGCTTTTTGTGGGGCGGCGCTACCGCTGCCAACCAGTGCGAGGGTGCATGGCAGGCAGACGGCAAGGGTCTGGCTACGGTGGATGTAACCCCCTTCGGCCCGGACCGTTTTCCGGTGGCAACGGGCTATATGGAAATGCTGGGCTGCGATGACGCGCATTTCTACCCCAGTCACGAGGCCATTGACCTGTATCACCATTATAAAGAGGATATCGCCCTGTTTGCAGAGATGGGCTTCAAGTGCTTCCGGCTGTCCATTGCATGGACCCGCATCCTGCCCAACGGCGATGACGCTCAGCCCAACGAGGCAGGACTGGCCTTCTACGACAGCATTTTTGACGAGTGCCATAAGTACGGCATTGAGCCGCTGGTCACCATCTGCCACTTTGACACTCCCATTGCCCTCATCAAAAAATACGGCGGCTGGAAAGACCGCCGCATGGTGGACGCCTACGTCCACTACTGCGAGGTGCTGTTCGACCGCTTCAAAGGCAAGGTGAAGTACTGGCTCACCTTCAACGAGATCAATATGCTGCTGCACCTGTCCTTTACCGGCGCAGGGCTGGTGTTCTACCCCGGCGAGAATGTGGAGCAGGTCAAGTATCAGGCTGCCCATCACGAGCTGGTGGCCAGCGCAAAGGCGGTAAAGCTGGCGCACGAAAAAATGCCGGACGCCATGGTGGGCTGTATGCTGGCGGCAGGGCAGTTCTACCCCCGCACCTGCGCCCCGGAGGATGTGCGGGCGGCGCAGGAGGCAGACCGGGACAACTACTTCTTTACCGACGTACAGGTGCGCGGCGCTTACCCTGTGTGGGCCAAAAAGCGGATGGAGCGTGCCGGGGTGCAGCTGCACACACAGCCGGAGGACGACCGCACGCTGCGGGAGGGCACGGTGGATTTTGTGTCCTTCAGCTACTATTCCAGCCGCTGCATCACGGTGGATAAGGAGCTGATGGCGGCAGAGAATGCGGAAGGCAACGCCGTGTCTGCATCGGTGAAGAACCCCTACCTGAAAGCCAGCGAGTGGGGCTGGGCCATCGACCCGGTAGGTCTGCGGGTGACCCTGAACACCATCTACGACCGGTACGAAAAGCCCATGTTCATCGTGGAAAACGGTCTGGGCGCGGTGGATACCGTAGAGCCGGACGGCTCCATCCACGACAGCTACCGCATCGACTATCTGCGGGCGCACATCGAAGAGATGGAAAAGGCTATCAACGAGGACGGTCTGCCCCTGATGGGCTACACCACATGGGGTCCCATCGACCTTGTGAGTGCCTCCACCGGCGAGATGAAAAAGCGGTACGGCTTTATCTATGTGGACAAGGACAACGACGGCAACGGCACCCTTGCCCGCAGCCGGAAGGACAGTTTTTACTGGTATAAAAAGGTCATCGCTTCAGACGGCGAGGACCTGACCTGAGCAAGCGCCCCGGCACTGTTTGCGGTATGGCAGCGCCGGGGCGTAAAAGTGTGAGGAAGAACCGATAACGGAGAAAATTTATGACACCACAAATCATTGCACACCGCGGTGCTTCCTATCTTGCACCGGAAAACACCCTGACTGCCTTTAAAAAAGCCATGGAGATTGGCGCGGACGGCGTAGAGATGGACGTACAGCAGACCATTGACGCCGGGCTTGTGATCCACCACGACTATATGATCGATCTGCACACGGATATTTCCGGCAAGATCTACGATATGACCATGGGCGATCTGAAAGAGCTGGATTTTGGCAGCTGGAAGGATGCCATCTATCAGGACGAAAAGATTGCTACCTTACAGGAAGCCATGGAGCTGTGCAAGCAGATGCCGGAATGCACCGTGCATCTGGAGCTGAAATCCACCATGGACAACGACCCGGACTTTGTACCCCGGGTGCTGGAAGTGCTGCAGCAGACCGAGATGGTAGAACAGGTGATCCTTGTTTCCTTCAACCACGCGCTGCTGCGGCAGGCAAAGCAGCTGCTGCCCGAACTGCGGGTAGGTGCACTGGTATACGGCGAGCTGGAAAGCATGCTGCTGCCGCCGCCCATCATCTGGAAGGATCTTGGACTGACCAACGGCATAGAGGACATAGAAGCCATGGATGCCGCCCTGCCGGAGAGCGCAGCAGACGAGGAAAATTGCAGCTGGATGACCCGCTGGATGACCGATAAGGTAAGTATGCTGCGGGCAAGCTTTCCCGGCGAGAGCCTGAACGAGATCTACAAAAACCTGTTGTCGCAGCGGGATCTGCCCGCCTACATCCGCAGTCTGGACTTTGCGCCGGAGTGGGTCAGCTGTGAGTACCACACCGCCTACAAAAACGCCGGTTTCATTGACAAACTGCACGAGATGGGCATCAAGGTGTCTTTGTGGACAGTGGACACGGAAGATTCCGTCCGCAGCCTGCTGCGCACCAGCGCCGATGCCTACATCACCAACCGCCCCGACCGCGTGCGGGAGTGGATGGAAAAGGAACAGGCGGCGACCGCCCCGACAGAGTCTGCCCCCACTGCTGAAGCAGACACCGGGACAGCTGCCGCAGAGTAAACCGACCGGAACAGACACAAAAAAAGAGATAGGCTTTCCCGAAAGGGATCGCCTATCTCTTTTTCATTCATTTTATTCTGCTGCGTCGGTCAGCACAAAGGTCAGCTCTGCGGTGACGGCGCACTTGCCGTCCACCCATGCCGAGGCCTTGCCTACGCCCACAGCGCCGTGCTGCTGTACCAGCTCGCAGTGGAGGGTGAGCACGTCCCCGGGGGTGACCTGCTTGCGGAAGCGGGCACTCTTGATGCCGCCGAACAGCGCAAGCTTGCCCTTGTTTTCCGGCAGGCTCAGCGCTGCCACAGCGCCGGTCTGTGCCAGTGCTTCCAGCAGCAGTACGCCGGGCATGACCGGCTGTGCCGGGAAGTGGCCGTTGAAGAATTCCTCGTTGCGGGTGACGCACTTGCGGCCGATGGCCCACTGCCCCGGCTCGTAGTCCAGAACACGGTCCACGAGGGCAAAGGGGTAGCGGTGGGGCAGGATCTCCGCGATCTGTACACTGCTCAGGGTGTTGGCGTTTTCACGCACGGTACGGGGCTCTGCCATGGGTCAGCCCTCCCATCTGCGCAGGGCGATGCAGGCGTTGTGGCCGCCAAAGCCCAAGCTGTTGCTCAGCGCGTACTGCATCTCCTGCTGCCGCCCGGTGTTGGGCACATAGTCCAGATCGCACTCCGGGTCGGGCTGGGCGTAGTGGATGGTGGGCGGGGCGAACTGGTCCCGCAGTGCCAGCGCGGTAAACACGGCCTCGATGCCGCCCGCGCCGCCCAGCAGATGGCCGGTCATGCTCTTGGTGCTGACCACGGTCATCTCCTTGGCGTGTGCGCCGAACACGGCGTGGATGGCGGCAGTCTCGCAGGCATCGTTCATGTGGGTGCCGGTGCCGTGGGCGTTGATGTGATCCACCTGCTCCGGTGCGATGTCGGCATCCACCAAGGTCAGCTTCATGCAGTCGATGGCACCTGCGCCGCCGGGAGCCGGAGCGGTAAAGTGATAGGCATCGCAGTTGGCACCGTAGCCCACCACCTCGGCATAGATGTGTGCGCCGCGCGCTCTTGCGTGCTCCAGTTCTTCCAGCACCAGCACACCGCTGCCCTCACCCATGACAAAGCCGCCGCGGCGGGCGTCAAAGGGCAGGCTGGCAGCATCCGGGTCGGTGGCGGTGGAAAGCGCCTTCATGCTGGTAAAGCCGCCGATGCCCAAGGGGCTGATGCAGCTTTCCGCGCCGCCGCAGACCATCACCGGCTCGTAGCCGTCCCGGATGCGGTGGAAGGCGTCGCCTACGGCGTTGGTGCCGCCGGCGCAGGCCGTGACCGGGCAGGTGCACATGCCCTTCAGACCGAAGCGGATGGCCACCTGCGCCGCTGCCATGTTGGCAATGGCCATGGGCACAAAGTAGGGGCTTACCTTCTCCATGCCCTTTTCCTCGCCGCGGGCGTGCTGCTCCTCGATCGTGGGCAGACCGCCGATGCCGCTGGACAGGATGACGCCGATGTCCTTGCCCTCGGCCTCGGTATCAAGGCCGCTGTCTGCAATGGCTTCGGCAGCAGCACCCAGTGCCAGCAGGGTGAAGCGCGCCATCTTGCGGACTTCCTTTTTGTCCACCACGGTCTCGGGGTCAAAATCCTTTACCTCACCGGCCAGCTTGCACTTGAAGTCGGTGGTGTCGAACTGGGTGATGGGGCCGATGCCGCATTTACCGGCACGGGCTGCTGCCCAGCTGTCCGCCACATTGTTGCCCAGCGGGTTCACCGTGCCAAGGCCGGTGATCACAACTCTGCGTTTTTCCATAAGGGTTCTCCTTTACATTGCCATGCCGCCGTCCACACAGAGCACCTGCCCGGTGAGATAGCTGCTTTGTTCTGCGGCAAAAAACGCCACTGCCTGTGCCACATCCTCCGGCTGGCCTGCGCGGCCCGCGGGGATGCCCTGCGTCATGCCGGTGCGCACCGCCTCCGGCAGCACGGCAGTCATGTCGGTGTCGATAAAGCCGGGCGCTACCGCGTTCACGGTCACGTTCCGCGCGGCCAATTCCCGGGCAAGGCTCTTGGTCAGGCCGATGAGCCCCGCCTTGCTGGCGGCGTAGTTGGTCTGCCCGGCGTTGCCCCGCAGCGCCACCACGCTGGAAAGGTTCACGATGCGGCCATAGCGCTGGCGCACCATGCGGCGGGCGGCCTCCTTGCAGCAGAGAAAGGCGCTTTTCAGGTTGGTGTCCAGCACCGCGTCAAAATCCTGCTCGGTCAGGCGCAAAATCAGGTTGTCCCGGGTGATGCCCGCGTTGTTCACCAGCACATCCACCCGGCCCAGCGCCTGCTCGGCGGCGCGGAAGGCGTTGGAGACCACTTCCGCCAGCGCATCTGGCGCCGTCACCTCGACGGCGTATTTGGTGACCGGGCTGAACATCGCCACCGTATCCATACTCTGGTGGACCTGCTTCGCTTTATCGGCGCGTTTTACCGCGCCGCCCAGGGCCACCACCGGGTCGCCTTCGCTGTTCGCGGTGGCCATGCCGGTGATCAGGTTAGAACAACCCGGACCGGAGGTGACCAGCGCCACGCCCGCTTTGCCGGTAATACGTCCGACGGCGGCGGCCATAAATGCGGCGTTGGCTTCGTGGCGTACCGGAATAATGCGAATCGAGGAATCCAGCAGTGAATCGAAGACCTTGTCGATTTTGGCGCCGGGGATGCCGAACACCTGGCGTACCCCCTGAGCTTCCAGCTGACTGACGACGAGATCGGCGCCGTGCGCCCACTGGCGTACCGGATACTGTTTGTCCATGTGACCCCCTTAACTTTCTACGGAACGGATGGCGGCATCGAGATTATCGGGATGCAGATTAGCCTGCAGGAACGCGCTGTCGGCGGGCAGGTCGATCATCAGCTTGTGAATTTCGCCGAAGGTCAGCACCCCGTGGTCGAGCTGGTAATCCAGCAGGTGACCGCCGCCTTTGCGGTCATCGGTAATAAAGTGCTCGTGATACCCGGCGACGTTGATCCCCTGCATATGCTGCGGGGTCCGGAAGCCGACCAGCACCCCTTCGCGCTGGTTAAAGCGGAACACCGGCTGATCGTCGAGGACGTCGGTCATCGCCCGGTACGGCGGCGTCTGGCGCGGCACGGTGCGGGTATGGGCATGGCGGAAATGGCCGTCGATGCGCAGGGCGCAGAACAGGTTGTCAGAGGGGATTTGCTGGTCGATCACCTCGTGCAGTTGCTGGCGGCTCACCGGATGGTCAAAGGTTTTCCGGTACTGCGGCTGGAACCAGGTCATCACCGCGAACGGCGTTTTCTGCTCCGGCTGGGCTTTGCGCGCGCTGCCGTCGGCGCGCAGCTGATAGACCTGACTGCTGAAGGCGATCAGCTCCCCGTCCAGCTCATTAAAGGTGCCGAGGCCGAAATCACCGTGTTTCAGCAGGTCCGCGATGGTGGTGCTGCCTTCGTAAACCCCGCTCAGCAGGGCGCTCATGAGCGATGTCTGATAGAGCACGCTCTCGGGATGCTGCGCGGAAAACGCCCGCAGGGTTTCGCATAGACTCTCTTCGCAGGTGCATTCAGCAGAATGATTCATATACCACTTCCTCGTTCAACAAATATAAGAAAGGTTAAATAAATGTTGACCCGATTCAGCTCACAGTTCCAATATAGAAACCATGCTGGTTTGAGACGTTTTCGATATGGAACTTCGTTATCTTCGCTATTTTGTCGCCGTCGCCAGGACGCGGCACTTCACCCAGGCCGCCAAGGAGCTGGGTATTTCACAGCCTCCGTTAAGTCAGCAAATTCAGCGGCTTGAGCGCGAAGTGGGGACCCCGCTGTTCCGGCGTTTAACCCGCGGGGTGGAGCTGACGGAAGCGGGAGAGTCTTTCTATGAGGATGCCCGCCAGATCCTCGCCATGAGCGATGCGGCGCTGGAGAAGGCCAAGGGCATTGCGCGCGGGATGAACGGCAGCCTGTCGCTAGGCATTACCAGTTCTGATGCTTTCCATCCGCAAATCTTCATGCTGCTGCACCGTTTTCAGCTCGACCACCCCGGGGTGACCCTGCACCAGATGGAAGACAATATGGCCAATCTGATGACCGCCCTGAGCGAGGCCGAGCTGGATATCGCCTTCGTCCGCCTGCCGTGCGAGAGCAGTAAAGCCTTTAATCTGCGGATTATCGATGAGGAGCCGATGGTTATCGCGCTGCCGCGCGATAACCCGCTGGCGACGCAGCCGACCCTGGCCCTGGAGCAGCTGCGCGACGTGGCGCCGATCCTCTTCCCGCGGGAGGTGGCCCCCGGGCTGTATGAGCTGGTGTACAACAGCTGTCTGCGCGCCGGGATCGATATGGAGCGCGCCTGGCAGTCGTCGCAAATTTCATCGTCGCTGAGCATGGTCAATGCTGGCTTCGGCTTCGCGCTGGTTCCGCAGTCGATGACCTGCATCCAGCAGCCGAACGTCAGCTATCACCCGCTTAGCGGGGCGCCGCTGAAGACCGATATCGCCATCGCCTGGCGGCGCTTCGAGCGCTCGCGTACGGTGAAACGCTTTCTGGCGATGTTCTGATCTTCGCGGCACCAGCGGCTTACTGCGCCACCCAGCCGCCATCCATGTTCCATGCGGCGCCGCGCACCTGGGCGGCGGCATCGCTGCACAGAAACAGCGCCATTTCGCCCAGCTGCTGCGGGGTGACAAACTCCCCGGAGGGCTGTTTTTCCGCCAGCAGCTGGGCGCTGGCCTGCTCCGGGTCGACCCCCTCGGCGATGCGTTTGTCGATCTGCTGCTGCACCAGCGGGGTTAGCACCCAGCCAGGGCAGATGGCGTTGCAGGTGATACCGCTGCGCGCGGTTTCCAGGGCCACGGTTTTGGTCAGCCCGACCACCGCGTGCTTGGCGGCGACGTAGGCCGATTTCTCTTTCGACGCCACCAGGCCATGCACTGAGGCAATGTTGATGATGCGCCCCCAGTTGCGCTGGCGCATACCCGGCAGCGCCAGGCGGGTGGTGTGGAAGACGCTGGAGAGATTGATGGCGAGAATATCGTTCCATTTGTCCACCGGGAACTGCTCCACCGGGGCCACGTGCTGGATGCCGGCGTTATTGATCACGATATCGACGCCGCCGAAGGTGCTTTCGGCATAGCGCATCATCGCCTCGATCTGCCCGACGTCGCGCAGGTCGGCGTCGTGATAGCCGGGGATCTTGCCCAGCGCGGCGACTTCAGCCCGGGCGTGGCTGCTGTCGCCGAAGCCATTGAGCACCAGCTGGGCGCCTGCCTGCGCAAGCACTTTGGCGATCCCTAAACCGATGCCGCTGGTGGAGCCGGTGACCAGCGCCGTTTTACCGTGTAAGTTCATTTTATTACTCCTTCAATCTGGTATCAGACAATGCCGGTCACATAGAACGTGGCAATGACAAACAGTACCGCGAGGCTTTTGATCACTGTGATGGCGAAAATGCCGCCGTAGGCCTGGCGATGGCTCAGGCCGGTGATCGCCAGCAGGGTGATCACCGCCCCGTTGTGCGGCAGGGTGTCCATGCCGCCGCTGGCCATGGCGGCGACACGGTGCAGTACCTCGAGCGGAATATTGGCGGCGTGGGCGGCGGCGACAAAGGTCTCGGACATCGCCGCCAGGGCGATGCTCATCCCCCCGGAGGCCGAGCCGGTGATCCCGGCCAGCACCGTGACGCTGATCGCCTCGTTTAACAGCGGATTGGGAATGGCCGCGAGGGCTTTTGACAGCACCAGGAAACCCGGCAGGGCGGCGATAACCGCGCCGAAGCCATACTCAGAGGCGGTGTTCATCGCCGCGAGAATAGCCCCGCCCACCGCCGTCCGACTTCCCTCCGCCAGCCGGCCGCGGATATTGCGATAGCCGCAAACCAGCACCAGCACAATGCCGGAGAGCAGCGCCGCCTGCACCGCCCAGATGGCGGTGATTTTCCCCACTTCGGTGACGACAGGCTTCGCCAGGCCCGGTAGGTTGAGCTCATGGCTGGCGCCGTACCACTGCGGGATCCAGTGGGTGAACAGCAAATTCAGCACCCCCACCAGCAGCAACGGGGCGATAGCGATTAGCGGATGCGGCAGATCGATGTCATCCGGGGTCTCCGGCTCATTTTGCAGGTCGGTCCCATAGCCTTCGCCGCGGGCCTGCGCTTTGCGGCGCTGACGCTCCAGCCACAGCAAACCGAAGATGATAATGAACAGCGAGCCGATAAGCCCCAGCCAGGGGGCCGCCCAGGCGTTGGTGCCGAAGAAGCTGGTGGGAATAATATTCTGGATCTGCGGCGTGCCGGGCAGGGCGTCCATGGTAAACGAGAATGCCCCGAGGGCGACGGTGGCGGGGATCAGCCGTTTGGGGATCCCGCTCTGGCGAAATAGTTCGGCGGCGAAAGGGTAGACGGCAAAGGCCACCACAAACAGCGACACCCC
>OKSE01001596.1_pt1 | contig 10657 bp, 6 predicted proteins | sample 1633631 | NCBI WGS metagenome assembly OKSE01 (sample SAMEA3541555, study PRJEB24748) | human gut metagenome | biome: human gut; feature: human-associated habitat; material: faeces | place: China | collected 2012 | reverse complement strand
CTGGCAAAAAGCCAATACGCCGCATCCTCCATGCCTGTCCAAAATGAGCCGTGCCGCACCAGCCATCGGAAGATCCTAAGCCCGTCATACACCATCATCAGCGCAATTCCCGTACACACACTGCCGCCAAGCAGCCATATTTCCCCTCTCACCGTCCCGCTCATCCGCCACCGCCTAACGGAACAGCCGTCCAAAGAACGACTCCTGCGATTTCCGGCGGGACTCGTTAGAAGAATACGAAAAGCTCTCAAACTCGCCCTCAATATCCACTTCGCCCTTTTCCAGCGTCAGACGGCTCACATGCAGCGCCTTCCCACGCACCGTCAGAAGCCCCATGTCTGTATCGAGAATCATCTGGTTCTCATCAAATGACACCACATCCTGGATCCCCGTCACATTCCCCTTTTCCCGGTTCAGAAGCTCCAGCTTGTGAGGTCTGGCATTCAATTTTTCTTCCATGCAAAAAACCTCCCAATTTATCTAACTTATAGCCTATAGCTGCCTATTGTTAAATATATTGGGAGGTTTTCAGGTTTATGAATGATTATCTGGCTGGTTCCCAGACACCGTCTGCATTTACATAATAGCCGTCCGGTGTCCACTCAGCCATATAAAGGGAGCCGTATGGACGTCCTGCGCCCTCCATGTAAACCCAGGTTTTTAATGCTTCATCATACGCCCAGGTCGGCTGCGGTGCATACGGATTTAAGTATACATAGCCTAAATCCGGAATCAGCTGCCACTCCGTCAGCATCTCTCCCGTTGCCGGATCCAGATAATACCATCTGCCGTCCTGCGGATCCAGATACCAGCCCGTCCGCATGCCTGTGTTTTCGTCCACATAGTACCATTTGCCTGCGCTGTAATCATAGACCCAGCCTGTCCGGATATATCCATCGGCTCCAAACGCCCACCATGCGCCCCGGAGCTGTTTCCACACAACCTGTTCAACCTGTCTGCCGGTCACCGGATCCAGAACCAGGCTTCCGGACAGATATGTACCATTTGACAGGCGGTAACGCCATCCGGTGCTCTCTTTTACCCATGTGCTGGTACTTCTGTCGCGGCCGGAAGTGGTCGTTCCCTGCGGATTGCCTGGGGTCGATGGATTCGGGTTCGACGGGTTGGGTTTCGTCGGATTGGACGGGTCAGACGATGCTTTCTTTGTCTGGACCGTTACCGCCTCGCTGGCTGCGGATGCCGTCGTATTGACACCTTCTTTGAGTCTCACATAGAAATTGTAAGTCGTTTCCGGCATCAGCCCGGTAAATACTGGTGAATCCTGCCATTCTCCCTGATCCACGCAGTATTCCAGTTCATATCCTGCAGGCTGAGAATGCCAAACCAGACAATGACCTATCAAGGTCTTGCCGTTCTTCTCTGCCCAGTCAGCGAGTTTATCACCATCAGTAAAATCAAAGCGATTCACCTCTGGATGATTCTCCTCGCCCTTCATGCAGTTCTCTGCCACTACCTGATTAAACTGTTCCTTAACAGTAGCCTCCTCTGCTGGCGAATGTCCATTCACTAAAGCTGTATCTACGGCTACACCTATCAAGAAGTGCTTGCCTAAAGTGCTCTGTAATGATGGTATCTGGGTATTGTCCTTCTGTGCGAAAGCAGCAGAAGCGAGCAGTAAGCCCATTGTAAAAGTTGTTATCTTTTTCATATTGTTCCTTATTTTAATATTAATTATTTTCCTTCTTGATGACGAGCTTCAATCTTCTTGTTGATATCGTCGATGACCTCATCGGTCAACTCATATTTAGAGATGATGAACATCGCCAAACCCAGCAGGATGGCAGGAATCACACATACCAGCCAACGGATACCCTCCTGTGCCAGAGGAGTCTGCTGCTCCAGATCATTCATGAAGTAAGCACCGGCAGCATTACCAACAGACATCATGGCGAAGGCTGTAATAAAGAAGAGAGCCACGATACGGAGAGGACGGTTGTGGAAGAATTCTGTCCACAGGTCGCTCACCTTAACGTTCTTGGTTTCCTTCTCATCCATCACCACACGTTCCTTGGTTTGGGTAAAGCAGAATACCAGAAGGGCGAAACCTACCAGGGCAAAAATCAGCATGGCAACAAACCAGGCATTACTGTCGGTAGGAAGTGAGTTGCTCTCCTGAGCAGCTGCTGCCTGATAACCGGTCCATGCAAGAACTGCACCAGGAATAACGCCACCCAGAGCCATACCTGCCTTATAGAAGATACCGGTCAAGGCATTGACGATACCGGCAATACGCTTGCCACTGGTATATTCTGCAAAAGAGATAACCTCCGGAATCAGAGCCCACATATATCCTGTAGCTACGATTACGCCTGTTGATTTGATGAACTGAGCGATATAAACCAGCGTGATATGATCCTTTACAGATCCCATCTTGCTGATGATATAAAGCATCGCCATACCCACGATAGCCACAGTAAGGAAGATGTAGAACATATTCTTCTTGCCCACCTTTTTCTTGATGGCAGGAACCAGTGGCATAAAGATGAAAGATGGCAAAGAGCCCAAACCCATGAAGAGTGCCATCTCGATAGGAAGATCCTTGGCTGCTGCGAGCATGGCTACCAGGATTGGAACACCTGCCGATACACAGAGTCCACCCACATTTGCCATGAACATACGTACAGAGGTAAGAATGGTTATTTCGTCTGTATCGCGAGTCAGCGAAGAGTTCAAGGCTCCGTAAGGTACATTAATCAATGTATAGAGCATCGACAAGCCTACGTAGGTTACATAAGCATAGATGAGTTTGACGGTTTCAGTCTGTCCCTCCATACCATTCCAGAAGCAGAGGATGGCAAGTACGGTGAGTGGCAAACCCGCCAGGACGAGATAAGAACGATACTTACCCCAACGTGGATTATGCTTATCTACATAAGTTCCCACCAGTGGGTCCCAAAGTACATCGACCAAGCGAACCACCAGGAACATGGTGGCAGCTACACCCGGATTGAGTCCGTAGATGTCGGTGTAGAAGAACAACAGATACATACAGATGGTCTGGTAGATGAGGTTTTGTGCCAAGTCGCCAGATCCGAATCCGATGCGTTGTAGCCAATTCAGTTTGTAGAATCCCTTAGATTCCTGTGATACAGTTGTCTGTTCCATATTTTATTCAGTCATTAAGTTTACACCTTATTATATATAGGTGCATTTATAACATTTATTTCAATTTCTCTGCGGCAAACTTACCCATTGCCTCATATCCCTTAGGGTTGAGATGCAACCAGTCGTCAGAATATTCTGCTTTCAGACGCTGAGGGTCTTTCGGATCGCGGGTCAACTCATCAAAGTCGATAACCTCGTCAAAGGCACCGCTCTTTCTGATCCATTCGTTCACGGTCTGTCGCATCGCCTCGTGCCAGAAAGAATACCATCCGTTTCCCTTGGTAGGGGTGATGGTTCCGCCATACACCTTGATTCCCTTTGCCTTGGCTTTCGCTATCAGCACCTTGTAGCAGGCTATCAGGGTATCTGTCATGTGCTCATAATTTCCGCCACAGCAGCCGATGTCGTTGGTTCCCTCAAAGATGATGAGTTTATCCACACCCGTCTGTCCCAGGATATCACGGTCGAAACGCTTCATGGCTGGTTCGCTCAATCCACCTTGTACCACGCAGTTGCCGCCGATACCGAGATTCAACACACCGTATGGTTTCTCTGCATTCAGGGCATCCGAGAGGAAATCAGTCCAGCGGTTCTGATGGTTAGTAGTACTTCCACGACCATCTGTGATAGAGTTTCCTAGGATTGCTACCACAGGGGTAGCCTTATCGGTCTTCACATCAATGGCAGAAAGATTGTACCAGTGGTCCACCTTCTCGCCATCACCAAAACTCTTATCCATCGGTTTAGGAGTACGATGCAAACCGTTTACTATATAAGATGTGGTACGCGAACCACGATGGGATGTTGCATTCACTGGAGTCTGCTTGCCATAATCAATGGTAATCGTGAGACGCTGTCCACTCTTCAGGGCATACTTCAAATCATCTGAGAAGATAGCCTTGCCTGGAGCGATGGTTACATTCTTCTTGCCATTGAATTTAAGATACTTCACCGTCTTGGTCTGAATTCCCCAATTGCTTGGAACATCAGTATCTGCAATATACACCGATTTGATTTCTACCGGCTCCTTACTCTGCTCGTTGCTGAGCTTCACTCTGAGTTCCTCTCCGCCAAAAGATACATGAACTATCTGTCGACAAGAACGGTTGCTCAAGCTTTCCTTAGGCATATCTCCTTTACCAGTCCATTCCACTGCAGTAGCCCAAGATCCTTTCCATACCTTCTGAGCAAAAGCTACAGAACTTGACGTAGCCAATACGAGCGCCAGCGATAAGATTTTGATCGTTTGTCTATTCATTGTTATTATGATGCTTTTAATGTTTCTATTGTTGTTGACGATGCAAATTTACTAATAAGTAATGAAATAACAGGCATTTAATAGTTACCATTACTTTTCTATTTGTTTCATACCTGCAAAAAGAGCGCAAAAAGATAAAGAAACAAAAAGAAATGAAACATTTTGTTGCATTAGAATTTGTTTCTTTCATTGTTTTTTGTTACTTTTGCAGCCGTAACAACCTATTTTAAACAAGCAACAAACTGAAACTTATGAAATATACGAAACATTGCCTCACGGCATTTATGGCTATCATCATTTCGCTCATGGTATGGGCAGACAGTGGTGAACTTTTCACATCGGGCAAACTGTCAAGTTCGCTCATCAACTGCATGGTGCAGGATAAATACGGATATATCTGGGTGGGAACCGAATACGGACTCAGCAAGTTTGACGGCTACCGCTTTACCAACTATCTGCACAACGAAGAAGACACAACCTCCATTACCGACAACATTATCTCCGACCTGCTGGTAGATAAGAAAGGTAACCTGTGGATAGGTTGTGCCAAGGGACTGATGCGCTATAATTATGAGACGAACGATTTCGCCCGTCTCCAGTTTCCTGATGGCAGAAAGCCACGTATCTATTCTATGGTAGAAAGTCACAATGGCGATATCCTGCTGGGTACTGCAGGATATGGTCTCTATTCTGTAAAAGACAGAAATACCCGGAAAGGAACCGATCATCTTTTCGCTATCAGACAGGAAAGGCAATACGCAGAGCGCGATTCTGATGTATTCTTTACTCATATCTATGAAGATAAGCATCATTATCTATGGCAGAGTAGCCACCTTTCTATCTTCACCCGTTTCATCAAGAAACAAGGCAAGGTGCAGCGCAAAGACTTCAAATCACCATGCGGAGCACCTGTGGCTTTCATCCAGCATCGCCCGCAGACCATGCTCATCGCCTGTATGTATGGCATCATATATTATGATTACCGGACAGGCCGCATCGCTGATGCCGGCTACGACTTTGGCGGTTATCAGAATAATGTAACCATCAACAATGCTACCTTCGACCACGAAGGCAACCTTTATATCAGCACCTCTGAGCATGGTGTTCTCATGATCAGAAAGGGAAGCAACAGGGTAGAACAGTTGGAGAACAGCAACAGCAGTTTCAATCTGGCTACCGCCTTCGTCAACGATATCATCGAAGATAAGGACAACAATCTCTGGATAGGCTGTTACAAGAAAGGTCTGTATCTGATAAACCAGCGCCAGCAGGCTTTCAACAGCTGGAGCTTTTCGGCACAGAACTATATCATCGGCAGCAGCGTTTCATCTATTGCACAAGGCGAGAATGGTGAAACATGGTGTACGGTACAGAACAGTGGCGTATTCTGTTTTGATGCTTCTGGCAAGATTATCGCCCACCCTCAGTCACCTGCCGGTACTTGCATCATCTATAAAGACCGACGTGGCGATTACTGGATCAGCAATGGTAGCGCACTCTACAGCTACAACCCTCATACAGGTACATACCAGCAGAAACTCACATTTACCAGTGCCGGCATCTACTGTATGACCGACGATGCACAGGGCAACCTTTACATTTCTGTATACAGCAAAGGCTTATATATATATAATGTGGAAAGCGGCAAGGTTACCGTTCTGAATATGCAGCAAAGAGGCAACAGAGGATTCCTCTGCAACGACTGGGTACGAAGCATGGCGCTCGATCATACAGGCCATTTATGGATAGGAACCTCTAATGGAGTTTCCTGCCTCAATACCAGAACGCTCAGTTTCAAGGATTTCGGATGGCACAACATTCTGAAAGACAGACAGGCAAATGGTATCTGCGAAGGAAAGAACGGCGATATTATCATCGGTACGGAAGAAGGACTCTATCTGTTTGACAGAAAGAGCAATAAGACGAAGAACTTCCCTCATGCAGAAGCGTTGAAAGGCAAGCAGGTCTGCAGCATCATCAAAGACAGGAAGGGTGACTTGTGGGTAAGTACAACCATGGGCATCTGGCAGTATGAACAGAAGGACAGACAGTTTATCGGGCACATCAACGGCAACGGACTTACTACCCGTGAGTACGTATTGGGCTCTTCCATGCACACTGCCAACGATTTTATCGCCTTCGGAACCAGTGACGGTATCACAACCTTCTATCCAGACATTGTCAGAGCCAAGAAGATGGAACTGGGAGATGTACATCTCACCAACTTCATCATAGACGGGAAGCCAATCAACTGTATGGCTAAAGACTTCAGCATTCCTTACTCCCAGAATTCATTCACTCTGGAGTTCTCGCTGCTTAACTACAGGAACACCGATAATATCAGTTTCCAATACCGCATCAACGACGGCAAATGGAACAGCACCAATGAGGGAGCCAATACCGTAGCATTCAACAAGTTGAAACCGGGCGACTATACGCTGGAAGTAAGAGCTACCAGCAATGGCAGATATTCCAAGAATCCTACCATCATCAACATTAAGGTATGCGACCCTTGGTATGCATCACCCGAGGCATATCTCCTCTATATCCTGATCATAGCAAGCGTCATCCTGTATGTCATCTACACATACGAGCGCCGCCGCAAGGCAGACCTGGAAGAGACCAAGATGCAGTTCCTCATCAATGCCACCCACGACATCCGCTCGCCGCTGACATTAATCATGGGGCCGCTCAACAAGCTGAAAACAAGATTAACAGATGCCGAAAGCAAACAGGATATCGATACCATCGACCGCAATGCCCAGCGCCTCCTGCTTCTGGTAAACCAGATACTTGATGAGCGAAAGATAGACAAGAACCAGATGCATCTTCACTGCCAGGAGACTCCGCTCAAGGATTTCCTGCATGGCATCGTATCGCTCTACCGCTTCAATGCACAGGAGCGCAACATCACCCTTTCGCTCAAAGAAGACGAAAGCCTCAGCAGCGATAAAGGCAAGCTGAAGGTTTGGATAGACCGCATCAACTTCGACAAGGTTATCTCCAACCTGCTCTCCAATGCCATGAAGTATACCTTTGATGGCGGCGAGATTACTGTTATCATAGGTAAAGACGAAAAGAATGCCATCATCAGGGTAGAAGATACAGGCATCGGACTGAAAGAAGAGAAGACCGACCGCCTCTTCGAACGTTTCTACCAGGGGAACAACAGCAGCGGACTCCATATCGAAGGAACCGGTATCGGACTCAACCTCTGTAAGGCATTTGTAGAAATGCACGGAGGCAAGATCAAGGCCTACAACCGTACCGACGGCATCAAGGGTTCCTGCTTCGAAGTAAGCATTCCGCTGGGCAACAGCCATCTGCAGCCAGGCGAGATTCTGGAAGAAGAAGACAAGAAGGAGCAGGAGATTACCAAAAAGAAAGTACAGGCTAACCGTAACTTCAATATCCTGATAGTTGACGATGATAGCGAGATTGCCCAATACATCAAGACCGAACTGAGCGACTGGTACCGCTTTGAGCATGCCTGCAACGGCAAGGAAGGTTTGAAGATGCTGCTCACCGGCAAGTACGACCTCGTGATAAGCGATGTGATGATGCCGGAGATGGATGGAATCACCATGCTCAAGAACATCAAGAGTAACAGCAACATCAGCGATATCCCAGTCATCCTGCTCACCTCGAAGAGCGAGGTGGAACACCGGTTGGAGGGACTTCGCAGAGGAGCCGATGCTTTCCTGGCAAAGCCTTTCGACATGGAAGAGCTGCATATTCTTATCGACAACCTGGTGGATAATGTGCGACGCATCCGCGGCAAATACAGCGGAGCACAGGGCCAAAAGGCGAAGATTGAGCAGATTCAGGTAAAGGGCAATAACGATGCCCTGATGGAACGCGTGATGAAATATACCAACGCCCACCTTGCCGATCCCGACCTCAATGTAGAGAAACTTACCGAGGAGGTAGGTATCAGCCGTGCACAGCTCCACCGTAAACTGAAGGAGATTGCTGGTGTTTCTGCCGGAGAATTTATCCGTAACCTCCGACTGGAACAGGCGGCACGACTCATCGAAGAGGGGCAGATTAATATCACGCAGGTAGCCTACTCTGTAGGTTTCAACAACCAGACTCACTTCTCTACCGTGTTCAAAAAACACTATGGCATGTCGCCTAGCGAGTATGCTGAAACAAAGAGAAATGAGAAATAAACAACAAATAGAAGAGAATAAGGTATTTTTTCGTATCTTTGCAGCAGAAACAATAATAATACAAACTAACGATCTGGAAAGATATGAAGAAATACCTCATTTTATTATTTACGGTACTTACATCACTCCATGTTTCTGCACAGAGTGATGGCTCACAGTTATGGCTCGGAAAGCAGTATGCTAACTCATGCCAAGTCATCTCACAGTTGCCTGATGATGCAACAGCCAAGATTGCCAAGCAGGAGTTAGAAAACAACTGGCGTGGCAAGAATGTTGAGCTCAAGATAGACAAGAGTCTCAACCTGGGCGAAGGCTATAATATCTACGCCCGTCCTGCCCAGCAAGGCGACAATATTCAGTACGAAGCAACTATCACCGCCAGCAATCCTATCGGTTTGCTCTACGGTGCCTACGAGTTAATTCGACTTCAGAACACTGATGCCTACAACACAGGTAGCGGCAATCAGCAGAACTTCAGCAAAGCTATCGATGAGACCGAAAAACCAAAAGTGGGTCTCCGCATTCTCAACCATTGGGATAATCTCGATGGCAGCATCGAACGTGGCTACGCCGGAAAGAGCATCTTCAAATGGGAAGAAATCAAACTCGGCAAAAACGGTAAGGGCGGCAGCATCAGTAAGAGTCTGCACGACCGTCTTATCACCTACGCCCGTGCCAACGCCTCTTTAGGCATCAACGGCAGCGTGCTGAACAATGTAAACGCATCGCCAAAGATGATGACGGCTGAATATATTAATAAGGTGAAAGTCATCGCCAACATCCTGCGTCCTTATGGCATCCGGGTATACCTTAGCATCAACTTCGCTTCGCCTATGGCTTTAGGCTACACCAAGACTGCCGACCCACTGGATAAGAAGGTTCAGCAGTGGTGGAAGAAGAAGGCAAAAGAGATATATGCTACCATCCCAGACTTTGGCGGTTTCCTCGTAAAAGCCAATTCTGAAGGACAGCCTGGTCCTGGCGACTACCACCGCACACATGCCGATGGAGCCAACATGCTTGCCGATGCCGTCAAACCATACGGCGGCATCATCATGTGGCGAAGCTTTGTATATGGTGCCAACCATAAAGGTGAAGACCGTGTGAAACAGGCTGTCAGCGAATTCAAAGGTATGGATGGCAAGTTCCGTGACAACGTAATCCTACAGTCAAAGAACGGTCCGCTCGACTTCCAGCCTCGTGAGCCATACGCTCCTATCTTCGACAACATCAAACAGACTCCTCAGATAGCAGAACTTCAGATTACCCAGGAATATCTTGGTCAGTCGAAGCACCTCACCTATCTCGCTCCTATGTGGAAGGAATTCTTTGGCTTTGTTAATCCAGACAGACTGGTTGGAATCTCAGGTGTAGCCAATATCGGTGATGATGCCAACTGGTGCGGTCATCCGTTCTCTCAGGCTAACTGGTATGCTTTCGGCAGATTGGCATGGAATCCTTCGCTTACAGCTGAAGAGATTGCTCACGAATGGCTCGTACAGACCTACGAAAACCAGGACGAGAAATTCACCAAGCCGGTAGAGATGATGATGATGACTTCGCGCGAAGCTTGCGTCAACTATATGATGCCTTTGGGTTTGCACCACATCTTCAAGTTCGATCACCACTACGGTCCGGAGCCAGATGGTTTCATCGCAAGTTATCCTTTGGAATGGTGTCCGGTCTACTATCACAAGGCTGATGCTCAGGGTGTAGGTTTCGACCGTTCATCCAAGGGCACAGATGCTGTCGGTCAGTACCCAGAACCATATCGCAGTTTGTATGATAACATCGAGACCTGTCCTGAAGAATATCTCCTCTGGTTCCATCATGTGCCTTGGACTTACAAGATGAAATCAGGCAGCACCCTCTGGCAGGAACTCTGCATGAAGTACAACATGGGTGTGGCGATGGTTGAAGTATATCGCGACTTCTGGCACACCTCAGCCAAACAGTATATGAAGGGTCATGAACAGGAATGGCAACATACCGATTCATTACTCAATGTACAGTTGGAAAACGCCAAGGAATGGCGCAATACCTGTCTCAAGTATTTTCAAACCTTTTCAAAAATGAAGATCTATGAATAAGATCGTATTAT
>OKSE01001595.1_pt1 | contig 10657 bp, 5 predicted proteins | sample 1633631 | NCBI WGS metagenome assembly OKSE01 (sample SAMEA3541555, study PRJEB24748) | human gut metagenome | biome: human gut; feature: human-associated habitat; material: faeces | place: China | collected 2012 | reverse complement strand
GACCGTGATGATGCCGACGAGGCGGTCTTCCTTGTCGACGACCGGAAGGGCGATGAAGTTGTATTTCGAGAAGGTCTGCGCAACGTCCTCTTTATCCTCGAGCGTGGAGACAGAGATGACGTGCGTCTCCATGATCTCGTCGATGGTGTCGTCCTCGTCGGAGAGGAGGATCGTTCGCAGCGAGACGATGCCCTGCAGCTTGCGCGCCGGATCGACGACATAGCAGACGTTGATGGTCTCTTTGTCCGTACCGGTGCGGCGGATACGCTTGAGCGCGTCCTCGACGGTCATATCGCGCTTTAAGTCGACAAACTCCGTCGTCATCAGCGCGCCCGCGCTGTCGTCGGGGTATTTGAGAATTTCATTGATGCTCTTGCGCGTGTCGGGGTCCGCGTGCTTTAAGATGCGCTTGACGACGTTCGCGGGCATTTCCTCCACGATGTCGACCGCATCGTCCAGATACAGCTCGTCAAGGACCTCTTTGAGCTCGGTGTTCGAAAAGCCGCGGATCAGCATCTCCTGCGCGTCGGGATCGAGTTCGACGAACACCTCCGCCGCGGGCTCTTTAGGAAGGAGCCGGAACAAAAGGGGAATGCTGTCCTCATCCAAATCTTCAAAAAGCGAGGCGATATCCGCGGGCTCCAGGTCTGCAAGCAGGTCGCGCAGCGCGGTATATTGTTTTCGCTTGAGCAGATCCTCGATTCTTTCCAGCAGTTCGTCGCGCATTTCTTCAAAGCCGACCATACCGACTCCTCCTTTCTGAAGATAGTGCCAAATCAAAGTGTTCAGGTGAATTTTGCGATAAAAAAATCCCCCATATCCTGCGTCCGGCGACGCGGCTATGGGAGCGACAATCAAGAAACACCCGCCCCTGGCGAGAAGTTTCCTTACCGTTCAAGCTTTAGCATCACGAGGCGGTGAAACTGCATTAGATGGCACCTTGCTTTCGATGCAACCTGTTCAAACCCTCTCATAGTGTCTCCACTACTCCGCGGCAGCAGTCCGTATCCTTGTGGTAGCCTTACCTACCGGACGATGTATGAACTTATCGGCACTATATTATGCACATTTTCCCGTGCTGTCAACCCCTTTTCCGGCTTTATTTCTGTAAAAAGTATGTCATGGCACGCGTTTCTGCTTCCCTTTCGAATTGGACTGTGCTATACTACATAAATTGAAGAGAAATCGACTTTTGAGGAGGTGAGCATCGCCCTTGCAGCAGTATCTTGACCGGCACCGCTTTTTGAAAGGCATCTACCTGATGGTCAGGCGGTACTTCGATCATCATGTTGGCCGCGACAGTGCGGCGCTCACATACTACCTTTTGTTTGCGCTTTTCCCGCTTTTGATCTTTTTGAGCAACTTAGTCGGCATCATGTCCGTGGATATCAGCGGCTTTCTGTATGAAATTCGCGCATTCATCCCGCAGGAGGCGCTTGACATCATCGAGCAGTACCTTATTTACGTCGGACGCGACTCCAGCCCGCGCCTGCTCTGGTTCTCGCTCGTTTTTTCGATCTATTTCCCGTACCGTGCGGCGGCCTCGCTGATGGGCTCTGTCCGGCGGGCCTACGGCGAGCACCGGCCCACGCAGTTTGCGCGCTATCAGATCAAGCTCCTGCTCTACACGCTGAGCCTCATCCTGATGATCGTGCTGTCGATCGGCCTTTCCGTCGTCGGCGGGCGGGTGCTGAACTACGTGTCGAGCCACCTGTCGGCCTATATCACGCTGAGCGACGGCTTTATCCGCCTGTGGTCGAGCCTGCGCTTTGTTATCATCGGCGGCATCGTATTCTTCCCCATCGCGATGATGTACGGCCTTGCGCAGGAGTCGCACCGGATGAACCGTATCTGGCCGGGCGCGGTGTTCTCGCTCGTGATGTGGCTCGTATTGTCATTCCTTTTTTCGTATTATGTTGAAAACATCGCGCGCTACTCCGTCATTTACGGCACGCTCGGCGCGGTGATCGTATTGCTTTTGTGGCTGTATCTCGCCTCGGTCATGCTGATCATGGGGGCGGAATTCAACAGCGTTTTGATGGTGCTGCGTAAGCAGCACACGGCGGAAGCCGAAGAGAATTTAGGAGAAACACAGAAATGAAAATCATCATTGTCGGTATCGGTAAGGTCGGCTACGCCATCGCCGAGCAGATGACGGGCGAAAACCACGATCTGGTCGTCATCGACCGCAACAGCGCCGTGCTCGACCACGTTGACTCCATGCTCGACGTCATGTGTGTGGAGGGCAACGGCGCGAGCGCCAGCGTCCTTTTGGAGGCGGGCGTGCGCGAGGCGGACCTTCTCATCGCCGTTTCGGAAAACGACGAGGTCAACCTCATCTGCTGCCTGATGGCGAAAAAGCTCGGCGCGAAGCACACGGTCGCCCGCGTACGCAACCCCGAGTATTTCCGCGATGCACCGATCCTGCGCCGCGAGATCGGGCTTGATATGATCATCAACCCCGAAAATGCCGCCGCGCAGGAAATTTCGCGCATTCTGCGCGTGCCGTCTGCGTTCAGCGTGGAGACGTTTGCCCGCGGACTTGTCGAGCTCATCGGCTTTCAGACCGAAGAGGGCGACAGCCTTGTCGGCAAGTCCCTCATCGACTACAACCGCGAAAATCCCAACAGCATCCTCATGTGCGCGGCCAAGCGCGGGGAAGAGGTCATCGTGCCGAACGGCTCGTTCGTCCCGCAGACGGGCGACCGCGTGTACGTCATCGGCACGCCCGCGGAGACGACGCGCGTGCTGCGCTCGATGGGCAGGGCCATGGCGCCCATCCGCCGCGTGAGCATCCTCGGCGGCGGGCGCATCGCGCAGTATCTTGCCTGGATGCTTGCCGATGTCGGCACGCGCGTGACGATCGTGGAAAAGAACGAGGCCAAGTGCCTGACGCTTGCTGAAAAGCTCCCCAAGGCCACCATCATCCGCGGCGACGGCACGGATCACCACCTGCTCGAATCCGAGGGCATTTTCCACTGCGACGCCTTCATCGCTCTGACCGACCGCGACGAGGAAAACCTTCTCATGGCGCTCACGGCCAAGCGCTACGGCGTGAAAAAGGTCGTGCCCAAGATGTCGCGTCTCGGCTATCTCGATATCGTGAGCCTCACGGGGCTTGACAGCGTTGTTTCGCCCAAAGCCATCGTCGCAGGCCAGATCTCCAGCTATGTGCGCGGCCTTGCCAACTCGCAGGGGAGCGCCGTGGAGAGCCTGCACTATATCCTCGGCGGCGCGATCGAGGCGGTGGAATTCACCGCCACGAACGCCACGCACTTCCTCGACCGTCCGCTCAGCGACCTGCACTTCCGCAAGGGACTGCTCGTTGCGGCCATCGTGCACGACGGCAAGATGGTCATTCCGAACGGACATTCCAAGATCCACGCGGGCGACCGCGTCATCGTGATGGCGAAAAAGCTCTTTTTGCAGGATCTCAACGATATTCTCGGCTGATGTGCCGGCTGCTTGCGGCAAGGAAGTTTCATTATGAACCAAAATCTTATTCTCAGAATCGTGGGCGTCATTCTCTGTATCGAGGCGCTTTGTATGATCCCGCCGCTGCTGCTGAGCGTGTTCGGCGGTGGTGTTGACCAGAGGGCCTTTTTGTACGCGCTGCTTATCTGCGGCGGCGTGGGAGTGCTGCTCTCGCTCATCCGCGCGGACAACGCGCGGCTCCAGACGCGCGACGGCTTTGTCTGCGTGGCACTGTGCTGGATCGCGCTGAGCGTGTTCGGCGCGCTGCCGTATTTTTTCAGCGGCAGCTGCAGCTTTATCGACGCCATTTTCGAGACCGTCTCCGGCCTGACGACGACCGGCGCGTCCATCTTCCCGTCGCCTGCGTCGCTGCCGCGGGGCATCCAATTCTGGCGCGCGCTCACGCAGTGGATGGGCGGCATGGGCATCCTCGTTCTCATGCTGGCGCTGCTGCCCAAGCTCAGCGAGGGCAGCGTGAACCTGATGAAAGCAGAATCCCCCGGCCCCATCAGCACAAAGCTCCGCCCCCGCACGGGTGAGACGGCGCGCATCCTGTACCGCATCTACATCGCGCTCACCGTGGCGGAGGCGCTGCTGCTGCGCATTGCGGGCCTCCCGCTGTTCGATGCGATCACCACGGCGCTGACGACGATCTCTACCGGCGGCTTTTCCATCCGGGATGCGAGCATCGCGTATTATCAGTCGCATCTTGTCAACTGGATCCTCATTTTCTTCATGTTTGCCGCAAGCGTGAACTTTACGCTCCTCTACCTCTGCGTGACGCGCCGCTTCCGCGAGGCGCTCAAGAGCGAGGAGCTGCGCGTTTACTCGCTGGTCGTGGTCGGCGCGTCGGCGATGATCGCGGCGGACCTGATCGTGCGCACGGGGCGCGACATCGGCTCGGCCATCGAGAATGCGGCCTTTCAGGTAACAACGCTCATTTCAACGACCGGCTACTGCACGGAGGATTTTGACCTCTGGCCGCAGTTCTGCCGCTGTATCCTCGTGCTGGTGATGTTTTTCGGCGGCTGCGCGGGCTCTACGGCGGGCGGCGTCAAGGCCTCGCGCATCGTGCTTTTGTGCAAGTCGCTGCGGCGTGATCTGCGGCGCGTGATGCACTCGCGCGAGGTGCGCCCCATCACGCTCGACGGACATCGCGTGACGGAGGAGACCGTCTCGTCCGTTTCGGTCTTCTTCTTCGCCTATATCGCGATCATGCTGCTCGGCACGCTGATTTTGTCGCTTGACAACATCGACTTTACCGCGGCGTTCACCGCCTCGCTCACGGCCATCAGCAACGTGGGCCCGGGCCTTGGCGCAGTGGGACCGACGTGCAACTTCGGCTTCCTCTCCGGCATCAGCAAGCTCACGATGAGCGCCATCATGCTGCTCGGCCGTCTTGAGATCATGCCGCTGCTTGTCCTCTTAATGCCCTCTGTCTGGCGCAGAAAATAAAAGAAAAGCAAAAAGGGTGGATCGCAATTTTGCGATCCACTCTTTTTGAAAAGGATTCGCTGCGCTTCGTGCCTTGCCGCTCGCAGCGCGGCTGCGACACACGCTCCGCGCAAAGAGTAAATTCCGACGCGCCTGTCGTCGGAATTTACGATCAAACAGATTTCGCGTCTGCGGACACGAAACTCTGCGAGGCGGTTCGCCTCCATTTTAGCAGCAGAGCCGAGTTTGTGATGACAAGCACGCTGCCTGCGTTATGGACCAGCGCGCCGACAACAGGGTTCAGTGTGCCGGTGATGGCGAGCACGATGGCGATGAAGTTGAGCGTGAGCGAGAATGTTATATTGAGCTTGATGGTGCGCATCATGCGCTTGGAGAGCGCGATGAGGTGCGGCAGCTCCTTGACCTCGTCGTCGACGAGCGCGATATCCGCGCCGTCCACGGCGGCGTAGGTGACGGTGCAGCCCTGCGAGAGCTGGACAACAGCGGCCTTAGCGGCTTCTTCGGGAATGGCGATGTGGTGCTCGGCAAGGAGCTCCGCATTGCCCGCGAGGAGGGTTTTACCGTCAACGCAAGCGGAGACGCTGCGCCCCGGCACCATCTGGAAGTTTTCGGCCTCGCCCAGCGCCTCGCCCGTCTCCTGTTGACAGCAGCGGGTGATGGCCTTGCCGAGCGGGTGCTCGGAATAGCGCTCTGCCGCGGCACAGAGGCGGTAGAGTTCGTTATCGGAGAGGGAGGGCAGCGCGCTGTGCACCAGAACGACCTTCGGCGTGCCGTAGGTCAGCGTGCCGGTCTTGTCGAAGGCGATCTTCTTCACGGCGGCGAGACGCTCAAGCGCGTCGCCCTCGCGGACGAGAAAGCCGTGCTTCGTCGCGTTGCCGATGGCGGCCATGATGGCGGTCGGCGTGGCCAGCACGAGCGCGCAGGGGCAGAAGACGACCAGAATCGTCACCGCGCGGATGATCTCACCGGAGATGAGCCACGTCAGCGCCGCGGCGGTCAGGGCAATGACGACGATCCATGTCGCCCAGCGGTCGGCAAGACCGACGATCTTGGCCTTGTCCGCGTCGGCGGACTGGACAAGGCGGATCATGCGCTGGCTGGAGCTGTCCTCGCCCATGAACACGGCAGAGACGCGCAGACCCTTGCGCCGCAGGGTGCGCACCTCGGCAGCGGCATCGTCCAGCATATCCCTGCCCGCGCAGCGCTGCAGGATGACATGGCACACCGAACGCGCGCAGCCCCCAGCAAGACCTTCAATCTGGCGGAGAATAAAGCGCTTACGCTGAGCGAGGTTCTGGGGAAGAATGCCGCCGATACGGATAGCTATGTGAAGGAAAAATTTGACGCGTATGTCAAAGAAACCGTAGGCGAATTGCTTGAGTATTATCAGCAGAACAGCGAGAAAGCACTCTCCGCAGTTAATTTCTGCCTGACGGAGGACGCACTGGTTCTGTATTATAATCCTTATGATATCCTGCCTTACGCGGCAGGCTCGCCGGAGGTAAAAGTACCTTATGCGGATACAACCGTAAAGCTTGCTTTGTCTGAAAGCTGATGGTTTTAAGGCAATAAAAAGGAAGGGATGTTAACCCTTCCTTTTTTATTGCCTTTTTTATCCTAATTTAGACCAATCGCGTGTTTCGCGCAGCTCTGTCCATTTTTCATGCTTGGAATTCTCTTTGAATTCGTAGTAATGGCTGTTGGTTGCCTCCTGCACGGGCAGGTAATACCAGCTGCTTGTATCAGCGTTATCCGTCCATGTAATCATGTCGGGAAGCAAATCCGCCGGAGTCTCAGGGAGACGCTTCAGCACACGGTTTACCAGAGACATGGTTTCTGCACGGGTAATCTGATTCTGGGGACGGAATGTATCGTCGCCGTAGCCGCTTACCCAGCCATGGTTCGCCGCAACCGTAATCTCGCCTTCTGCCCAATGCCCGATGATATCGGTGAAGCTTACGGGCGTTTTGTCGCCGTTGTTGTCAAAGCGTGTTGCGATTGCCGCAAATTCCGCACGCGTGATGGGTGCGTTCGGGCGGAATGTCCCATCGGGATACCCTGCGATAATGTCCATCCTGCTCAGCGTGGAAACGGAGCTGCAATACCATGCATCCGCCGCCACATCGGAGAAATCATTCTGATGTGTGAAGTTTTCACTGCGGATACCATTCTCAAGCAGACGGAAGAAGATTGCCGCTACCTCTGCACGGGTGATGGAATTCTGTGGCTGTACTTCGCCGTTTTCATAACCTACCACATAAGCAAAGTGGTCAGTGTTGTTCAGACCCAGTGCGTCATCATCAGGAATTTCTACTGTCGGCTTGGGCTTGGGACGATGTCCGCCGCCACCGCCACCGCCGCCGGAGGATTCCTTGGTGTAGGTTACAGTGATTACCGTATCCGCAGGCTTGTCGGCAGGAATTGTGCCGGAAACTGTGGCTTTATCTGCCTTGTAGCCTTCGATAGCAGGGCTGTCAATGGAATAAGCCGCACCTGCTTTTACGTTAATAACTGCAGCCTCCGCAGCCTTTGTGCCGTCGGAGTAAGCATAATGAACCGTAACCTTGTAAAGCTGTTCATGTGCCGCTTTTAAACCAAATTGAGTAGGAGCGGTTTCATCTGTTACATAGGCATCGAAATATTTTTGACCATCCTCTGTTTCTGCTCCCCAACGAGAACACCGACCATCCTTATAGCCGTCATAGAACCAACCTGTAATTTTTTCGCCATCAGAAGCAAGCTTTCTGTCACCCGACATTTTTGTTGCATCTGCAAGAGAAATCATACTATTAGCACCAAATGTGAATAAATCGTCACCGGCTGTTTGTGCAGCATTGTTATACAATGCATTGTCTTCGGCGAGTATAATATTTGAGGTAACTCCATAAATACCACCGCCGTAGCTTGCTTGGTTGTTGCAGATAGAAGCACTGTTATTATTTGTAATAGATTCTCCTCCATTAGAATCCGAATTTGTGGTATTTTCACCAATAGTAATTGTTGCGCTTTGGCTGTAAATACCACCACCATAACCATTTGTTGCTTTATTACCATACAATTCACTGCCGGACTTAATAGTAAGTATTGCATTATTTTTTGTTTCAAGTAGATTGCAAATTGCAATGCCTGCACCATTTGCAGCTTCATTTTTGTTAATGGAGGAGCCGTTCTGTAAAGTAATATGGGTATTAGCTGCGGCAGTACACAAAGCAAAAATACCACCGCCAAAAGAGGCGTTATTATCGGTAATTTCAGCATGATCTAAGGTTAATTCACCCATACTATAAGCTACGATACCACCGCCTTGGTCACCGCCGATATTCAAGGCAACAGTAGAATTCTGAATCGTCAAATCAAGTCCGTCACCACAGTAGATACCTCCGCCAATAGGAACCATGAATTCAGTTTCTTTTTGTTTAGAGGTCATATACTCTGCACGGTTATTTTGAATACGTGTGTTTTGGGTAATTGTACAAGAGTTTTTTCCAGTAACATAAAGTCCTCCGCCATATAAGGAATGGTTATCTTGAATTACAGAAGCCTCGATGTTTACCAAAGTATTGCTTGCACAAATACCACCGCCGTCATCTATGGCAGTATTATTTTCGATAACAGAATTGTTTTTAATGGTTAGAGCACCGCCGATAGACAAAATGCCGCCGCCGTCAGCAGCCTCATGCTCTTCAAGGTCAGCAGTGTTTTCATAAACGTGAACATTGTCCAAGGTTAGATTTGCATCCTTTGCATAGATACCACCACCACCTGTGCATTCACTGCCGGCACCGCCGATACCGATTGCTTTGTTTTCAGTAATGGATAAGTTGTGTAAGTTAACGGTTGCATCTTGAATAGAGAAACCGCCGCCATTAGAAAGATTATTACCTCCGGTAATCTTACCTTTTTCTTCTGCACTGCTTGTTATGGTAACATTAGTTTCCGCGCCGGTAATGGTTACAACGGAATCGTCACCGAAACCTGTTAAGGTTTTCCCCTTCAAATCCAGTGTAATAGATTTGTTGATATTGATGTTTTCGGTTACATCCTTCGCCAGTACAACGGTCTCGCCGTTTTCAGCCGCGTCGATTGCCGCCTGTAGTGTTTCGTAGGTTCCCTCTTTACCATCGATGGTTGCCGCATACGTCACTACTTCGCCAGTTGTTTCGCCTTTGCTTTCGTCTTTGTTTTCATCTTTACCCTCGGAAGGAGTAGTGTTGTCCTTGCCTTCCTCAGCTTCTCCACCGCTTACAGGTGTAGGTAAAGGCGTTAAGGTTTCATTTTCACCCTTCTTCTCCTCGCTAGAAGAAGCAGGAGCACCGGTTGTCCCTAAAGAAGGGGCAGGGTCGTTCGTCTGTCCGCCTTCCTCAGATGTGCTTGCTAGTTTGTTCCCTTCGTTGTTGGCTGTTCCGCTTCCGTTGGACGAGCCGTCAGGCTGTTCTGCAGCAGGCGCGCTATTCGTCTGCTGAGAGCCTTCGCCCCCGGCACCATCCTCTGCGAATACCCCAACCGGCGGCAGGGCAAGCGTCATAGAAAGTGCCAATGTCCAAGTGAGAAGCTTCTTGCCTTTGTTTTTCTCTGTCATAAAAACCCCCCTTTTCCTGTCTGCGGGTTTCGGAACAGGGAAACAATATGTATTTCGGTAGCCGGCTGTCCTGCGGCAAATCCCCTCGCCGTTTAGACCCTTGGCTTTGCGACATCGGCTTTCGCCGATTGTGCCTTTTTGTTTTTTTGTAAAATTTTGCCATACAAAAAGAGACAAAATCCTTAAAAAAGAGTATAATATAAAAAAACGATGAACGAGGTGAACCCTTTTATGAATGATTTCGTAAAGAAAATGTTTGATTATAACCGGGCCTTCGTGGAGCATGGTCTCTATGAAAAGTATACCACAACCAAGTATCCGGACCGTAAAATCGCCATTCTTGCCTGCATGGATACCCGCATGACGGAGCTTCTGCCTGCCGCCCTTGGCTTGAAAAACGGTGATGTCAAGCTGATTAAAAACGCAGGCGGCCGCGTGATGCACCCCTATGGCAGTGTCATTTTCAGCCTTCTGGTCGCAGTCTATGAGCTGGGCGTGGATACGGTCGTTGTCATCGGGCATGATGACTGCGGCGGTCGCCTGCTTGACCCGAAGGAAATGATTGCCAAGATGAAGGAACGCGGCATTTCGCAGGAAGCGATTGACCATGTGGATGAAAACCATAAAAACGTGGAGCAATGGCTGACCGGCTTCGGGGATATCAATCATTCTGTGCAAAGCACCGTCGATGCCATCAGGGAGCATCCGCTGCTGCCAAAGGATCTGGAGGTGCTCGGCTTCATCATGGACCCCCATACGGGCGCAGTCCGCGGCGTTTCCGAGAGAAAGGAATAAAATATGAAAATCAGAAAGTCGCTTTTTGTCTAAGCAAAGGGCGGCTTTTTTCTTTTACGGAAAATTTATAAAATCCGCTTGACAGAATGGACATACAGTTGTATGTTATAAATAAACATACACTTGTAGGTAAAAGAGGTGAACCCCATGGAAAAACAGAAATTACCCGATACAGAGCTCAAGGTCATGCAGGCAGTCTGGCATATCGACCCCCCTGCCAGCACCTCTGCCGTCCGCGAGGAGCTGCAAAAGGAACGTCCTTGGAATTTATCCGCTTTGCAGACCCTTCTGGGCAGATTGGTGCGCCGTGGCTTTTTGCAGACGGAGAAGCAGGGCAAAAGCCGCTATTATACC
>OKSE01001593.1_pt1 | contig 10662 bp, 14 predicted proteins | sample 1633631 | NCBI WGS metagenome assembly OKSE01 (sample SAMEA3541555, study PRJEB24748) | human gut metagenome | biome: human gut; feature: human-associated habitat; material: faeces | place: China | collected 2012 | reverse complement strand
GCTTTATTCCAAGCTACGTAAGATAACCATCCGCAACTATTTCTTTATTAAAATTGGAAAGTAAAATCCCATACCCATAATTTAATGCCGCATTTACGGAGCTCATATCATCTCTTGAAAATCCCTTTCCGAACAGACTGTTAAAATATACTTTTGCAGCATGCCCTTCACGGTTTGTCGAATCAAAAAATTCCATTTCTCGTACATATCCTGATAACTTTTCGTAAGAATCGAATTTATATTTTTTCAAAAGATTTGCCTGATTTAATATCTTTTGACAAACAATCTGTGTCCATACCCCCTGTGCATATTCTTCATTCCATGCAATTTGTTTTTTAATTTTTTTACTTGAATTATAAGCACCATAATATGGAACTAATTCGCTATTTGGATTTCTCTTTTCATCGCAAAAAATCACCTTAATTTTTCTTTTTACAAATTCACACAACAAATATGATGTCAATGACACCTGAGTGGAATCAATAATCACCGTATTAATTTCACTCAGATGTATCATTTTAACCTCATCACCCCGAACAATCATAAAATCATTTTTATAACTCAACTTAACATGACTTTGTATTACCACCGTTCTCCAACTCAAAGCATGTTCTCCTTTTAATCTACCTCTTTGATGATTTGAATTTACTATCAGTATATAAAACCATGGAATTGATCATGAGGAGAAGGTTTGAAAGTAGAGACAATATTGCCTGTAAAGCAGCAACACACTCTCTCATAAGGGCAGGAATGATTAACCAGCAAGAGGGGTTATATACTATAACTCAAATAGGTTATGATTCAATAATCAATAGTTTCCATTCAAAATCATTACTAGCTGAATTAAGAACTAAAATAATGAATAAACAATATGCTAGACACTGATTGAGATTCATCATAACATTGTGTGGTGTGCTAGTTTTTAAGCAGGTGGCTGTCTAGTTCGCTAGTTAAGTCCACAGTGGATGGAGAGTCTCTCCGTTCCCGCAGTTCATCACAGAGATAGCGCGATGATCGAGTCCCCCAACTCCCGCCCGCCGTGATTTGGGGGACTCGTACATCCGCCTTACGGAAGGATACTTCGCATCCATACCTTCACAGGTATGTCTGCTCATTCTCCTTCCCCGCTGTAGTCGTTAAAAACTAGCACACAATTTCATGTACATCTACTATGATAAAAAATATGACTGCTCATCAAGGAAAGTACACACAGCAACTGTTATCACTTCCGATTCTTGAGAATGTGGATGATTTATCACAATCCCTTCGACTCCCGAAAGAAGTCATTTCCAAATTTAGCTTTAATAATGATAAATACTATCACCGTATAGAAATGAAAAAAAAATCCGGTGGGGTTCGGCACATCGAAAGCCCTCTAAAGGAATTAAAAGCAATCCAACGGTGGGTTCTAAGATATATTTTAGATAAATTATCACCTTCAGTTTATGCCAAAGGCTTTGTAAGGAAAAAATCGATCCTTGATAATGCTAAACCACATGAGGGAAATCAGTATGTATTGAATCTTGATTTACAAGATTTTTTTACCAATGTAAAAGCATCACATATATATACTCTGTTTAAAAACATAGGGTATAACAATAAAATAGCCTTTATACTAACATCATTTTGCACTAAAGGGGGATATTTACCTCAGGGAGCACCAACTTCACCGGCTTTATCTAATCTTGTTTGCCTAAGACTTGATCACCGTGTATCTACATATTGTAAAAAGCGAGCTTTGACATATACACGCTATGCTGATGATCTTTGCATATCAGGAAATAAAATAATAATTTTACAGAAAGCATCTTATTTAATAAAAGATATAATCGTAGATGAAGGCTTTGCAATTAATTCCAGAAAGGAAAAATTTCTAGGTCCCAAGGTACGAAGAGAGGTTACAGGGTTAACAGTCACGCCTAGGATCACTATCAGCAAAAAGGATTATTGTGTCTACAGAAAAAGAATTTATGATTTAGTCAGGAATGAAATTCCGAATAAAAATAAAATTATAGAAGGCATATTATCTTTTGTCAGAAGTATTGACAAGGATAAAGCAAAGAAACTTTCCGCATTCTATCAGAAGCAAAACACAATAATTACCGATATTTAACTTCAATTGAGGTCAAATCAATGACCTCATAAATCATATTCAAAACAATCATTTTTTAAATTGCCTCAAATATATAAAGATTAACTATTATCAGTCATCAATTTCGTCTGAAAGTACTTTCACCACTTCACCACACTCACAGCACACTACATGTAATTGACTATCTTCTTCAGACTCATGAATTTCAGTATTTAAACTGTGACAGTTTGGACACTTTACATCACTATCAAAGCCAATAAATTTAAGAAATAAATTCTGAATTAATGAAACTGCTGTACATGTAAGCAAAAGACAAATTTTGGCATCTGGGATATTTTTATTTGAAGAATGTACCGTCTCCGAAGATATATCCCATGCAGATTCAATCGTTGAGCGACAATATTTCCTAAGACTTGAATTCCGCGGTCCTGCTGCATATAATCCAATGACAATACGAGAAATATTCTTGAAGTCAGCAGCTTTAATGCCTTCTTTTTTTAGTATATCTTCATGACTTTTATAAAGGTATCCAGCAAGTTCAACCATACTCTCTCTGCATGTCAATCCAATGCTTTGAATATCTTCAGGTGCATTAATATTATTAAGAGCAATCGCAGAGGCATTTAATTTTCGATTAATAGATTGCAGCATATCTATATCTAAAGGCAACTCATCAATAACATGTTTATAATTTTTTTGGTGTCGTGCATGTAATCTTTGAGTTATACCTAAATGAAACGAATATGCTTCATCAGCAGAAAAGAAATACTCATTCTGAGTGTATAAATTCATAGGAACATTTTCACCTTCAGCAACCCACCAGTTACCATCGTTTTTAGTTCTAATGTTCCATATGTTAACCTCAAAGCCTAAATCTTCAAATGTTTGTTCAACCTGCATATTTTTAATGTTTTCTAAATTTTGAGACTGTAAATATTCAGTTATTCTTTTCTCTGCATCAATTCTATACTCAGGTGTCATTTTCATTCCCTTTTAAAAATATACCAAATACACGAATGGATCTCAGTATTACAACACATCTACTAACACACTGTTACTTATCTTGCAATGGTTTTCGCACTGTTCACTAGCTACAACTACTCTTAAGACTAAGTTACATTTCAAATCGAATGACGTTATTCGGGGCTGCTTGTTGAAAAGCACATAATACTACAAAATACCCATGTTATCTTTATTTGTTTTATCAGACTATTTTTGATGATATGAAATTTACGCTATCGAACATTCAAAAAAATGCCAAATACTGAAAATCAATCACCTATAAAATTGCGCAAAAAAAGAGCATTTTACTTGATATGTCCAATAAGGGTGGAAAAACAAAGATAAAATGCTCTCTTTTTATATAATAGTTCCTCAGATAAATAAAACTTTTCTGAACCTGATATGATATATTAAAAAGAAGTTTAAATATGACAATCAATATAGTGAATAATTATCAAATATTAAAATGATAGTCAAGTAACAATCTAACAATAACCGAATATATTTTTAATATGATATGTCGTGGTGTGATTTTTATAAGACACAAACTTATACAGTACCATATTTAATATTCTTCATAACTAAATATTTAACAGATTGTTCATGAATCAATAATATTTTCCCCTTAAGTTCTGACTCATTAATCTCTTCTTGTTTCTCATGTCCTTTACCATACCTATCTTTATAAGAATAAAAATTATTCATCAGATCTTTAATTAAATCATCTAATATGTAATCAACAGCTTCTTTTTCTTTCACAAAGAATACAGCAGTATCATAGTGTTCATTCGCCATATAATAGATACTGTTACAATACCTCATTAATACAACTGCTACGGCAAACATCATCGTTTCATTTTTTTCTTTAATCATGACATTACCTTTTTTACTAAAATAATATTCTGTACAGCCCCTTACGGGGCTAATACAGTCCACGTATTACTGAGTATATGACTCCTCAGAAAACTCCCACGAATGGCGTACAAGCCGTTCTGCTACCTCTTCAAAGTTAACCTCTTCAAGGTTTCCTTGATTTCCTTCTTGCATAGTAAACTTCTCAAAGTTATGACAAATATGATTAATCGTGATTCGTATAAATGCACTCATAAAATCAGCGTCATCAACAAGATGTGAAATGTTGTCGCAACATATATCTTGCATTGTTTTCCAGCTTGCTTCGAAAGAACGCTTTGCCAGATCATAGAACAGCTCAGTAGATGTATTTTTAATTTCAATATTTTTAGACATAATGATTCCTCACTTTAACATGATATTTATTAGTTTTTTATTTCCAGCCCCATGTATGGGGCTAAACAGGACTGTATTTTTTGAAACTTATATACTCATCTTCTTTTATGATTAACACGTAGTGTTATCAATACCACCTCCTTATCAACCATTTTTACTGAATGCCCTTGCTCATAATACTCAGCTCTGGCTACTTTTTTAAAAGTTGCACCTGCATTTTTAATGCACTCTTTATAAATACCTTCCATGAATGCATCATCCACCATCAACATCTCTACTTCATCAGGACGTGTTTCCTTCAGCGTATTTATTCTCATTTCATAAAATAACTCAGCAAGGTGCAGGAATACTTCCCTTGATTCTTTTATCAGTTTTTCACTCATTTTATTATCTCTCACTTTATATTACAGTCTGTTTATTTGCGCTGATTTCTATTCTTTTGTAATAAAGAACATAATCATCACCATTAAAGCATTTAATCAAAAACTCATGATAGCTACTTAGTATAGTTTTAACCTCTGGAACTGATATGTGTTTAATATTTATCTCTTCAGGACTTTCAAACCATTCCTGTAGCGTGAGATTAATAATATCCATTATGAATATCTCCCTGTAAAATCCATCCTTCATTTTCTTCAGAAAAACATCATCCCTTAGATTAACGTATAAGTAATGTATTAACTCGTTATAGGTATTTACAACATCAGTAGCAAAGCTTGCTGTTTCAGTATTGCTTGCAGATATTTTAACGGGTATTTCATTCCAGCCTAAACATTTTTCGTTCATATTTGCCTCTCTCATTAATAGTTAGTACGATACGCAGAGTAAATAACTCTCAGATTCCTTCTCACCTCATCCAAGAACAGATAATATTCTTTCCCTTTATTATCTTTCATTGATTCAGCAAAATCTTGTTTTGTTCTTTCGATCACTTTCGCAATCACATCTTCAATATAACGTCTGTCTTTAAAATGACGTTCATAATCATCGCCCATACAGTCAATCATAACCTGAAGATGCTTTTTAAAGTTATTAACAGCCATCTCCATGAATATTTCTGTTTCATCATTGGTGACAGTTATTACACATGGAAGAATAGTTCTATTTTTCATATTATCCTCTTTTATTTAAAATGGTTGTATTCAGATACACAGCGAGATTCAGCAATCACTTTTTCAATCCATGCATCAATCTCACTTTCAACGAAAGCCACAGATCTTAGCCCTATTTTTACTCTATCGGGAAAACTCCCTTCCTTAATACGCTCATATAATGTGGTACGACTAAATCCCACCCGGCGTAATACTTCACGTACACGGATTAATCTTTTTCCTGCGATTTCATTTTTTATATATCTTTGCTCGTTATTTCTCGTAGAGATTTCGTTTTTCTTTATGTTGTTTATCATTTGTCTTTTCCTCTGTTGTTTTACGTAATCTCTATGAGATTTCGTTTTTCTCTATGTTGTTGCGACGAGGAAAATAATATCGAATTCTCTTGTGGTTTTTTAGGGATGCTGGCAGAAGAGTTTCTTGAAAAAATCGAGGGGAAGTGAACGGGAAATAGATGGTTGGAACTGGATGTGATCACGTTCGCTCAAGGCGAACGTAACCCTTTTTACTTGGCTGCTTTTTTCTTTGTATCGTCTCTGACGTGTTCAGAAACCGGAATATCTTTTAAGTAATTGTTTTCCATCATATAATCTTCAAGTGATTTCAGATAGTTTTCATCTGTCAGGAACGCCATTGCCAGTGGGTAATCCGTTGCCTTTAGCATTCCTTCATCACGATCATTATCACTGTCCTCATGAAGAAGTGAAGACATCAGGGAAAGTGGAATTTTGATATCGTCATTATCTGCTCCCCAAAAAATGAGATCCATCATGGGTATAAGCCGGTATTCAATGATTTTTCTGAATGTACTTTTGCCAAATCGATACTCCCTCACTGCCGGAGTATTCATTTTTAGCTGTTTCTTCCATTGAGGGATGAGTACTTTCAGGTGTTCAATAATGTCTTCGGTTGATGCCTCCTGTAGGAAGATATCGACAGTAATCGAAGACAGGCTTTTTATCCCGGACTCCTTCAGATACTCCGACAGGTATTCAGACTGACTTTTTTGGGATGTTTCAGGGTGGGTTGCAAGCAGTGTTAAACTTTTCGCATATAATTGCGCATTACTGCAGGTTACCGGGACAACAGCGTAGGTTCTGGCAAGCTCATGCCCCTGCGTGGATGTATCGCCACTGAATAAAATTTCGCCTCTCAGGATCTTATTGCGGTAATCATCCAGCAAGAGTCTGTTCAGCGGCGGCAATGTATCTCGCTTCTGCAACATTTTGTAAGCCAAGATACGCCGCTCAATCTCAACATAAAACTGCTGTAGGGTGAGCTGTTCAATTGCGTCATAACGCTCAATATCAAACCACGATTCAATCGCTTTCCTGATTTCACTTCTTTTCATTATCTGCTATCCATCAGTCCATTTTTAGCTGTTTTACCCTACAGAACAATAGCTTGTCCAGTCATCCATTAACGTAACACGTTTAGGCCATAAGGTGCCGCGCTGGTAAGCTGCTTCAGCTTTATCTGCCAACTGGTGAGCCAGAGCATGTTCAATCACCTCTCTCTGGTATGTTGTTGTCTCTCCGGCCCATTCACGAAACGTAGATCGGAAACCGTGTTGGGTTAAATCACTACGCCCCATGCGTTTTAATACCGCTGTTAATGACATGTCTGATAGTTGTCCACCACGGGGTGCTGGAAAAACAAGATTGTTATCTGTAAATCGTGGTAAAACCTTAAGAATCTCAACAGCAGTATCAGACAGTGGTACACGATGCTCTTTCGCAGCTTTCATCCTTTCAGCAGGGATAATCCACGTTTTCGTATCCAGATCGATTTCTGACCATTCAGCCCCTCTGATTTCACCAGAACGGGCAACGGTCAGTATGGAAAACTCCAGTGCTCTGGCTGAAATTCCGGCCCGCTGGCGTAACTCTGCCATAAATGAGGCTATCTCTTTATAAGGTAATGCCGCATGATGTTTTTTGGTCTGAACTTTACTTGGCATTGGCAATAAGGGTTTTAATACCCCTTTCCATGCAGCAGGATTATCTCCTTCAAAATACTCTTTCGCCTTGGCGTAATCCATTACCGTTTCGATACGTCCCCGCACACGACTGGCTGTTTCATTTTTGGTTAACCAGATTGGTTCGAGAATTGCCAGCAAATCAATCTTGGTAATTTCACTGACCGCTTTATCACCAACGACCGGGTAAGCATAGGTTTCCAGCGTAGAACGCCACTGTGCCACATGCTTTTTATTTTTTAATTCAGTAGCCTTAATTTCCAGCACAGCTTCAGCACATTCACGGAAGGTTTTTTGTTTACGGGCCTGAGCTTCCTGAAACGCTTTACGAGCGTGTTTTTCTTCAAGGGGATCAATGCCATTACGGATTTGCTTACGCACCTCACGCGCTTTGTCACGCGCTTCTGCCAGAGAAACCTCCTGACAAGGACCCAGCCCCATGTTCAGACGCCGGGGAACCGTCTTACCTGCTTTGTTAACTCGGGTTCCCATTGCCACACTCAGGACCCATGCGCGGGAGCGTCCGGCAATCCGTAGATATAATCCATCCACCCCGCCAACGGCATAACGCCCTTCAGCTTTAAGTCTGGAAACGGCAAGTGCAGACAGTTCTCTGGCTTTCTTTGGCATAATCTTCATTCTTCTGTAATGCATCTTGTACTGCATAAAATGACAGATTTTAAACAAAACAGCAATACACTGCCGGACAAAAAATAATGTCAATATATTGTATACTAATAGAAAAATATAATTTTGATGTACAACTTCGAACATTAATATGGCGGCCCCCCTCACCGCCATATTCGAGATGAGAGCCTGTACGCAAGTACGGGCTCTTTTCTTTTATATTCTCCGCAGGGGGGGATGAGAACCCCCGACCGGGGTTCGACAACTGACCACAGACATTACGCAGTATTGTCAAAGCCAGACTCTTCTTCACACGATTAACAGCGCAGCGAAGATGTTCGCCAACACTATCCCCTCTTCCGCTTTGAGCCACCCGTCATAACGAAAATCATATCGCTCCGGATGGTGTACGTTATGCATTAACGAAAAGTGCTTTGTTACTTGCGTATCGACCGTAATTCAATATAAAACTGAATGAACGTTCATTCATTTTAGCACATGACAACACAGAAGGTACCAATGACTAGCAAAACACTGCGACTTATATTTCCTCAATGGCAAGGCGGTAACAATCCTCCCTACTATCTTGGCTCGCAGCTCCTCTCGTTTCTCTCTCCTGAAGCAAAAGGGCCCGTTGAGATCGTTCCTGTTGAGTTACCAACAACAGAGCCATTGCCAAGGATTAATGACATCACGGCTAAGCCATCCCTCATCAGGCAACTCAATAATGCTGCCGCACTGATTGAAAAACATGATCCCAATAGCATTGTCATTTTAGGCGGAGACTGCCTGGTTTCGCTGGCGCCTTTCGCCCACCTGCTCGATAAGTTCGGAGACAAACTCGGTGTGCTCTGGATTGACTCGCATCCTGACGTGCAGACGGCTGAACAATATCCAAACGCGCATGCCCATGTGCTTGGTGCGCTAATGGGTACGGGTGATAACGATTTAGTTGCCCATGTAAAAACCAAACTTAATCCGTCAAAAATAATGATTGCCGGTATCCACGCGCCACTTCCTTATGAAGCTGAATACCTCACTCGCCATAACATTACGACGCTAGCACCTGAACAGGTTAAAAGCGGTGCAGATGAAGTCCTGGAGTGGATAGCGAAAGAAAAGATTGCGTATCTGGCGATCCATATCGATCTGGACGTACTCGACCCATCTCTGTTCCGCTCCATTCTTTTTGCAAAACCGGGGCGCGGAAAACACGATTTTGGCGACGTTGCTGAAGGCAAACTGACGATTGAGGATGTACTCAATCTGATAGCGGCAGCGACGACAAAAGCAGTCCCCGTTGGCCTGACAATCGCTGAACATTTGCCCTGGGACATGCTGAATCTCAAGAACATGCTCAGTGAATTACCCCTTCTAAAGTAAGACGAAATCCAGGAGCCAGACGACAGAGTTTAGCTCTGGCTCCTTGCATAAAAGCGCGTTAAAGTCTGGACACCGAATTTACCAAGATGCCGATATGTTAAAAAAAACCGAAACCTACCATAAGTTGATTACGGCTGCTGCTGCCTGCTTTGCGGAAAAAGGCTTTAGTGCGACAAGCGTACGTGAAATCTCTACCCGGGCAGGAATTAGTCAAGGAGCAATGTATACGTATTTCAAAAGTAAGGATGAGCTTGTTAAAGCTATTGTACTGGAAGAACAGAACTCCGCGCTGACTGCCCATAATGCGACCTATGCAGGCTCTTATTTTGATCGCCTTTGTGCACAAGTCACGTCCTGTATTAGCGAGATCGGTTACCCTATCACGCATCAACTTTGGGTTGAAATCATGGCTGAGTCTGCGCGTAATCCAGAACTGCGAAAAACGTATATCTCCAGTGATGGCATCATGCGGAAAAGCTTCGCGCGGCTCATCCAGGAGGGTATCGCTGCCGGAGAGTTTCGCCGTGATATTAACCTTGAAGAAATCACGATCATTATTTTTGCCCTTATTGACGGTTTAATCGCTCGTCAGGCAATAAACACGACCTTCTCATTCAAGGATGATCTGCCAATGTTTTTTGACGTTATGGCAAAATTGCTTAAATAATACCAGACGGTCATAGTAAAACGATGTATCGAAAAAACCAGAGGTTGCTTATAACAGCCAACGCTCTCAAGCGGCAAACGACTCACACAGTGAGCAATCTTTCACGAGCCTACGCGATTGCGAAGAGTGCGTGAAAAAGTACGGACGCTTTTCACATATGAGTTCCGACAAAAAACCTCTGCCTACCCATCAATCTTCCTCCATCCGCTGATACTCTTCGCTGAGGTAGTCCACCAGCGCCCTGACGGAGGGCAGCAGCCCGCGCCGTGAGGCAAATACCGCATGGATCACTTCCCGCCGCGGCTGCCACTCGTCCAGAACCACCTCTAATTCACCTGACGCCAGCTGATCGCGCACCATTAATAAAGGAAGCTGCACCACGCCTACGCCGGCCATCGCCGCCTCGCGCAGCGCCAGCATATCGGTGGTCACCATTCGCGGCGTGAAATACACTTCCGCTCTCGCTCCCCCGGGCCCGGTGAGCTGCCATTTATGCTGATGCTTGTTCGCACCCAGGCTGAGGCCCGGCCAGGCGCTCAGCTCGGACGGCGCC
>OKSE01001592.1_pt1 | contig 10667 bp, 7 predicted proteins | sample 1633631 | NCBI WGS metagenome assembly OKSE01 (sample SAMEA3541555, study PRJEB24748) | human gut metagenome | biome: human gut; feature: human-associated habitat; material: faeces | place: China | collected 2012 | reverse complement strand
CTAGTACCATCATTCCCCATTTTGTGATTTGCAACTCGCCTGATGGGTAGTCATCCTGTTATCAGATGACGGGTGCAAAGATAAGGCGAAAAATCAGAGCGAGTGCAAAAACAATCGGTTTAAATCGTTGAATTTCAGTGTTTTCGGAATCGTTAGGAATCGTTAGGAATCAATCGGAATAAAGTCAAGGAATCAATCGGAACCTGAAAAACGCAAAAAGCGGCAACAACTATCCTTTTGGATAATCGTTGCCGCTTTCAATAGCGTATTTTTTGTTTTCAGAAAACAACAAATGATAGTTATTACGTTGTCATTGCTTTGTAGATTTCTTTCCCGATTTCTTTATCTTTATCCTTCCAAAGAAGGTAGTCTGGATGATTTGAAGAAACATGTTCTTTATTTCTTTTCAATGTTTTCAGTTTCTTATTCATTCCATCTGACATATTTTTTATAGCCTTATCATCGCTATACTTCAGTACCCCAATTCCAATCAAAGCACGGATAAAATCAATACACTTCGTTCCAGAGCGAATTGCTTCTACGTCTATGGAAATAGCCATTAGCATAGCCACCTGTACATTGGCTGTCAAGTCAATCACATAAGCTGCTTTTACAATTTGATTTCTGGATATCTTCACAACTTTATTTGGCAAAGTAAAAGAAGGCGTCATTACTTTATTGATGGCATCTCTACAGTCATCTGGGATGCATACTTCATCAGGAACTGCATTTTGCTGTTCTGAATAGGATTCCAGATTCTTTATCAACTCGTTTTGATAGAGTTGCTCTTTGAGTCTTAAAACCACAAGTTCGGTACCCATGATATCATACATTTCTCTTCTTGAAAGGTGCAGATAACGCATTTGAGGTACGATATCTTTCTTTTTCAAGTTGTGGGAATGAAAAATTCCTCTTGGTACTTTGTCTAGCCAAGCTGTAAGCCTGTTGATTTCAGATTCTATTACTTCCGTTTTAGCCAGCCCCAATGGAACTTTTAAATAGTTGTCGTCGTATCTTTTAAAAAATCCATCCTTTTCATTGGAGAAAAACTTTTTCATTCTAACCAGATGGGTCTCGTAAATCTTGTTTCTATCCTCTTCTCTATGTATATTTGCCACAAGATTCTGGATTTTATGGCAGAGATTTTCTAATTTCTTTTTAGTTGAACTTGATATTGCTGAGTGATTATTTGTGAAATCTTTCAACTTATTGAGAATTCGACTTGTATTTTTGCAATCAACATCGCAAAGTGTTAGGGGAATTTGGGCGCAGTAGTGCTCACTTAGCCTAATGAGTTCTTCTGCATCCTCATCCTTGAAATCTCTTGGTAGCAGTAAACTTGTTACTAACTCAATCTTATTTTCTTCCTCCATGAATGGCATAGAAATATCAAATGGGGATGGATCGATTTTTCTTTTGTATGGTTCGGGGGGCAACAGGCATTCCTTTGGAATGTCAACATCTGCTGTTAAAGTGATGTAGCCAACCTTGCCAATAACCTTGGCCTTTACTATTGTTGTAGAAGACTGCTCTTGGGGAAATACACGTTGTATTTCTTTGGTGTAGTTTTCTGATATATAGCCAATCTTATTGTAGTTCTGATAGTACACGGCAATAGCGTTTGAACTATAAACGTTGTCAGGTTCTCTTTTCAAGTAGACCATTGATGGAATAGGTAGTTGTGCTACAAATTTTTGGGCATTTTGGGTCTTCTCCTCGAAATTCTTTCCAGGCATTTGGTATCTGATTGCTGTAATCTCGAAATTCATTTTTATCTATATTATTAAGTTTTCTATATTATGTTTTAATATTCTCCATACAACTCGGTCTAATCCTCCTTATCCAGATAAATACTTCCAAGGAGAGGCAAATCTATCATTGGCTTCTCATCTTGTTATCATTAGTAGGAAGGAACTTAGCGTTTGCCTTTCCCTGATGCTGAAGAAATTTTTGTACTTGAAATACTTGATTCATAGCTGTTCTTTTTTTATTTTGATGCAAATTTACGATAAAAAAACAGAAACGCAAAGCGAAATCTTGCGTTTCGTGATAAATTCACGTAATTTAATATTAAAAGCTGTGTTTTTCGTTATTTTTCCTGCTTTAAAAAGCCAATTCTATGGTAAAATTTAATTTATGAATAGCTAAAGAGCTTCTTTTAATCTTGCTTATCTGCAATAAAAATGAAAATAAATCCCATTTCTTTTTGTTTTTTGCCAGTTTCTTCGTATCTTTGCAGATGGATTCGGCAGGAGCCGCTTCCAGACATTTTAGTAAAAACAAAGCATTGACTATTATTGTGGTCTTCCAGAAAAAGCCTAGGAAACTTTCTTTCTGAATATACGACCGCACCAATAATGGTTGGCTTCATCTGTGGTAAGCATAGGTGAGCCTCTCGTCAAATATGTAGAGTCAATGTTCATGCCTGATATAGGGTGTGAGCATTCTTATATTTGACGGTGGTTCAGACATTTCCTAGGCTTGCCACGGAAGACCTTAAGAATTGTTCACACCCTTCTTTTGTGTCTCTTGGTGAGTAGCCTGATGATAGTTGGATGCAGCTATTAATAACTATCAGAATATGGCAGACAATATTGATGAATTACATCGGAAAATAAAAGATTTGGAGGGTGAAGTGGCTTATCTTAATGCTCAGCTGAAGCAAGATAACCGTTTTGGACTTCATTGGATAGATGTGCCTGAAGCTTTTGAAGCTGGGGGAGAAAATGCTATTCCGATTCTTGAGGAAGTACCAGATCTTTCCATCACGACAGATGATGGAAAACCTACTCATATACTCATAGAAGGTGATAATTATCATGCTCTTACTTGCCTTAATTATACGCATCAAGGTAAGGTAGATGTAATTTATATTGATCCACCTTATAATACGGGTAGTGATGGGTTTACGTATAAGGATAAGAGATTCCTTGATAAATATCCTGATGGTACCCAGTTGCCAAAGAATCATCCGTTACGCCATAGTTCTTGGTTGTCGTTTATGGATAAACGAATGAAACTCGCATCTTCTTTGTTGAAAGAAGATGGAGTTATCTATATCAGCATTAATGAGGAAGAATATGCTAATTTAAAGTTGCTGTGTGATAGTGTTTTTGGTTATTCTAATTATATTACCACTATTACAATAAAAGTGCGTCATGAGAATAGAATTCTTAAAGGTGATAAACCTATGCACGAAACAACAGAATTGCTTTTGATGTATAGGAAGTCAGACAAGTTTAACATCAGTAAACGTATAGTTGATAATTCTGATCCTAAAGATTATATTTATGAAATTGAGGAGTTGATAGATAATCCGGAAATAATTATGATGGGAGGTAAGAAAGTAAAAGTCTTTCATCCTGGAGAATATCGGATTGTAGAATGTGAACCAAGTTTTGAACATCTTAAGAAAATAAATATTCGTGGTTCTATAAAGACGGGTAATAGTTCCGGAAGATTTCACATGAGCTACCTCGAAGAAAGAAATAATGATTTTGGGGTAATTTATAAGGTTCCTAATATGGGGGATGATGGCAGGGATGGTAGATATTTCCTCTCTAGAAGCGATAGTTCTCACGCAAACGGATTTTACTTCCAGGGAGCACCTTTACAGAGAAATGACACAAAAGAAATTCCATATCCTAATTTCTTGGATTTTGAACAAGAGTTCAATCTGGTTGGAACAGAAGGTGGCGTTCCTTTTGATGGCGGAAAGAAGCCGATTGCATTTATACAGTATTTGTTGAAAATAGCTAAAGGTAATAATAAAAATCTTGTTGTTCTAGATTTTTTTGCCGGTAGTGGCTCTACAGGGCATGCGTTTTTGGATGGAGGCTATACAGGTCAGGTAATCTTAGTTCAAGCACCAGAAAAGACTTATGAAATCAAAAAAGGCAAGAAGTTAGCCAAGAACAATTGTAAAGGCGTTTTTAATGCTGGATTCGAAACTATTACACAGATAACAAGAAAACGTATCGAAAATGCTATTGGCGGATATGTGACAGACAAAAAGATTTCGAAAGTATTATTTGAGGAAGAGCTGACTCCTACATCATTAAAGAAAGTTCCTGATTATCTTGCAAGGATAGACGAAATAAAGCAGGAGAATGAAAAGTCGTATCATTCGTTTGATGTGCATGTTAAAGATGGAGTGCTTGTGCTGCAAGGAGAGATTTCGAAAAAGAAAACTTGTCCACCTCTCGGCAATTCTCTCAAGTACTATCGCACTTCTTTCGTAGGAACAAGTACGGCTAATCAGGCTACAGACCATGACAAGACAATCCTTGCCCAAAAGGCTGGATGCCTGCTGGCCTTGGCTGAGAATACGCTTTACGAAATGAAGAAAACTGATAGCTATCAGATATTCAAGGACAAAAATCATGAGGTATGGACGGCAATCTATTTCAAAGAAGATTATCGCCCGAAATATTTCAACGAATTTGTTCATGAAGTAGAGCAGCTTCAGGGCGTGAAGAATGTATATATTTTCAGTTGGGGCGACGTCGGTTCTTTCGATTCCTATTTCGAATATCTTTCTGGGGTAAATCTGAAGAGCATTCCTCAGCCTATCCTCGATATTTACAAATCTTTAAATGCTTAAGAAAGTATGGAACAGATACCTTTTCAGATAGAAGCCGTTGATAAACTGGTGGCTAATATAAAGCGATTATGGGGACATAGAGATCGCCAGATTCCTGTTGTACTGAAAGCTCCTACAGGAAGCGGTAAGACTTATATGACTCAGAAAATGATTTGCGAGATGGCAGAACAGCCAGATTGGGATAGAGAGGTGGCTTATGTATGGATCACATTCTCTGACGACCTCGCCATGCAGAGCAAGCATAAGTTTGATGTCTACTTCCCTACGAGTAAGCATGGTCGATTGTTGACGATAGAAGATTTTAGCCTTGGGGCTCTGCAGAAAAACGATGTGCTTTTCATCAACTGGCAAAAACTGGTGAGCGAGAAAGCAGGAAACCGTATCTACAGACGACCGGAAAATCCAGATGAGCGACATGAGAGTAGAGTATACTTCGAGGATTTTGTAGAGAATACCCATGCCAACGGCGTGGAAATAGTATTTATAATCGACGAGTGCCATCTGAATGTAACCGAAGCTGCTAATCGTGACGTGATTAGCAAACTCGACCCGAAAATCTGCATTCATGTCTCTGCTACTCCGCCTCCTGAAGTGATGGTAAAAGCTGCAGATTATGACTCGAATGTGGTAATAAAGCATGAAGATGTGGTAGCACAAGGGCTGATTAAGGAGAGCATCATTACCCAGACGAAAGAGAATTTGGATAAATATCAAGGCGAAGATGAAGATCATGTCCTGCTGAAACTTGCTATCGAAAAGCGCAGGGAACTTAAAGCGGAGATTGAGGCCTTCGGCAAAAACGTCAATCCGCTAGTTATCATCCAGTTGCCAAATGATGATGAAACCTTGATAGAACAGGGGCAGCCTACCAAGGAAGAGATTACGAAAGAATATCTTATCTCGCAGGGGGTAAAGGCAAACAGAATTGCATCTTGGTTTACTGGTAAGGCTAAGCCTGAGGGGCTGGAACGGAATGATAGCGAATACGAATACCTTCTGTTTAAAACCGCAGCCGGTACAGGTTGGGATTGTCCCCGTGCTCAGGTTCTAGTCATGTTTCGTGATATTAAATCTGAAATTTTCAGTACTCAGACCATCGGTAGAATTCTCCGTGTTCCAATCATGCACGAAGAAGTGTCTAAGGTTTTCCATAATGGTTATCTTTATACCAACTTCTCGCGCAAAGCTGTAACAGAAGCTGATTATAGCGGAATGGACAACAAGCCAAAAACGCTTATCTCTTACAACAAAAAGGGGGAAGATTACATTATCGACCCGAATCTGATGACAGATATGCTGTCGCGTGTAGATTATGGAGATTTGGGTAAATCGGGTGAATTCCAACAATGTCTGTTTGATACATTCAATCGCTATTTCGGCATTACTGATGAGGATGTGTTTGATGATGTTGTAAAAAGGGAACTAGAAACTAAAGGACTCTACTTGAAGGGAAATTTAGCGCATGAGATAGTTTCAGATGCTCAATTCTATGATTACGAAAATATTGGAATCAACCTCAAGGAAGCTAAAGGGGTAGAGCGCGAGTGGAGTAGGAGTGATGTGCAGAAACTCTTTACTTTCACTTTGGTGGAAATCCTGCGTTCGCAATCAGATAATGATTGTAAGGTGGGAAACATCGTGCGTTCTGTTCCAACTTTGAAAAGTGCCATACGCTTGTGGTTCAAGTATTATGCTCTGAAGAATGAAGACGAAGATAAATGGTATCGTATTTTCTTGCATGATGCATTAAACGGTTCTGCTTCAAGTATATTCAGACGCCTTATCACGGAAACGCTTAAGGCATACCATCCTTTGCTCGAAGAACAATTACGTAAGCGCAGAGAGGAAAACCGAAAGCGACAGAGTGTTCCTTTTGTATTGACGAAGATGTATTCTTATACAGAAGAACATGATGGGTTGACGGAGCAGAAATGCCTGTTGCATCCTTTCTTCTTGGGCCAAAACTATACTGGCAGAAAAACGGAAGAGAGCTTTTACAAGTATCTTGAGGGTCAGGATGGTATAGAATGGTGGTTTAAGAATGGAGATAGTGGTAAGGATTGGCTTGCCATTCGTTATTTCAGCGAAGAACGCAACGAAGAAGCACTTTTCTATCCCGACTGGATTTTCAAAAAGAAGGATGGTACTATCGGCATCTTTGACACCAAAGGAGGTCAGACGGCTGCATCTAAAGACACGAAAAACAAGGCTGAGGCTTTGCAGAAGCGTCTTTCTATGTTGAACAACTTGGCTGAAGGCAGAATAAATTACGTTGGCGGTATTGTAATAGCTGCTAATGGTACATGGTATTATAATGATAATGAGGAATATGCCTATCAGCCTGGTAGTACAGATGGTTGGAAATTGATGCAGGATATGTTTGATGTGCTTATGGATGGGGACAGCTTGAATACAGCAATTCTTCATAGCATCTCTCCTTCCGACCGCTTCACCCGTTTCCTCCCTCTGTATTCCATCCAAGCTGCCTGTGGTTACTTCGATAAATATGAGGAGCCGGAGACGGAAGGATGGGTGGATGTATCCTCATTACCATTCACTCCAAATAGGGAAATGTTCGTGGTTCATGCCAAGGGCAACTCGATGCTGCCGAAAATTAAGGATGGAGACTTGTGCGTGTTTGAACGTTATCATGGAGGTTCGAGGGAAGGAGAAATCGTACTCTCGCAAGTAAATGAATATTACGAGGAATATGGCGGAAAATATACCATCAAAAAGTTTCATAGCGAGAAAACTACAAACGAGGACGGGATGGAAGTTCATTCTAAGATAGAACTCCAACCGCTCAACAAGGATGGTTTCAAGACCATAGAAGTTCCAGAAGATAATGAAGCAAATATTGCCGTTATCGGCATCTTGAAATACATTATCAGCTAAAGATAAAAGGGCAAAGGCATTACCTATTATGTATCAGGTAAATGCTTTTGCCCTTTCTCTTTATTCCACCTCCTCGCACATTGCCATTTCTGTTCCCCGGTAAATCACAACGAGCTGATGAAGCTTCGTGGTCTTCACGGATTCGCGCACGATGTCGCTATCGGCGTAGCGCCTTATCTGAGCAGAGGCTTCCTCGAAGAGATGGTTCAACTGCTCATCGCTGGTGCCCGGCTTACAATATTTCAGCTCCACTATGTAGGAATCTTCCATGTCCTTATAAATGTCGCAGAGGGGTAGGAGGAATATGTCGGCATAACCGCCATCGTTGTCCAGTTCTGAGATGGGACGGTAGAACTTGCATTGGCTCGTCATCGCCAGGGTGAAACCATGAACGTAGGCCTCGCCCTTCTGCTTGTCGCGCTGGGAAGAGAAGCGCTTCAGGCAATCGGCTATGTAGGCGAAGTAGGGCTTGAATGCGCCTTCGTAGGCAAGCTTGCTCTCCAGTTGGGTCTTGTCGTATTGCTCAAAGGTGAGGTCGTTCTCCTTGTAGGTATCCAGCAGATAGGTGTACATCTGGTCGCGTACCACCTCGTTGGGAACCACAAAGCGGGTGTTGCCCTGGTAGGTACCGTCTATCGTTACCATGCCGAAATAAAAGAGCAGACTCAGGAAATTGTCAGGATCGTTGATGCGCTCGGCAGGGAAATTCTCCATCAGGGTTCCCGTGGTGTATCCCTTGGTTACAATATCCTGTATGATGCTGGCATCGTGGGCAAACTCCTTGTCGTGGCGGATGAGCATGCGAATCTTATCGTAGTCGATACGGATGTTGGTTTCCACCAGTTTCTTCGGAATATCATAATCGTTGCGGATGTAATTATCTACAAAGTAGAGTACCATCACGGAGTTGTACATGGTTGTCTTGCCGTACTCCTCTTCTGAGAAGCAATAGTTATCATACCATGGTTTCATCACTTCTATCAGTTCATCCACACTATGGCGGAATGGCAGCACGCTAGAGTAATAAGCCAGCATTTCACGTACTTCATCCTCGGTAAATCCTACCATCTCGTTGAACTCAGGAGATAGGGAATAGTTGGTTCCAATGTTGAAACCGCTGGTCAGATCATCCATGGTTACAGGGCTTACTCCTGTAACGAAGACTCTACCCAACGAATCTCCTGCAGCTCCCTTGATTGTGTCGAAGAAATGGCGCAAATATCCCTCGCCGTGAGTCTGCTCGCGGTATCGGGGTTCATGCTCTTTGTGGGCAAGAATCTGATTGGTAAAATGATCGTACTCATCGATGAAGAGATAAATCTTCAAGCCTGTTTCAGCACATTTGTCGCATAGAAATCCCAATTGGGCAACGGCATCTTCCTTCTGGTTCATCTCTTCCTTTATGCCCGGTGGCAACAGGTGGGCGTATCTGCTGCAGAAGGAATTGAACTTGTTGTTGCAATGGGCATCAAGTCCCTTTTTATAATTATCCAATCCTGCTGAAATCATGGCAAAATTCAGATGCAGGATAAGATAACTGTTGCGTTCGGGGGTAGGATTTTCTCCGATGTAAAGTTTCCCGAAGAGGCTTTCGAACTGATCTTTCTTATTGATGTCGTAATAGTTTTCGATGAAATGTGTTACACTTTTCTTAAAGAATCCGCAAGGATTAAGGAAAACTTAAACATTTCCCTGCGATTTTCTTAAAATCGTTTCGGTAAGATAAAATCACAGCATGACGGAGGTGCAACACCATGTACAACATTTTGATTTGCGATGACGAAAAGGATATCGTATCCGCTTTGTCGATTTATTTATCCACAGAAAACTACAACATTTTCACCGCCTACACCGGGCAGGAGGCCTTGGATATCGTTGCCAAGCATGACATTCATCTGATTCTGATGGATATCATGATGCCCCAGATGGACGGGATTGCCGCAACGGTGAAGCTGAGAGAAACCTCGAACATCCCCATTATTCTGCTGACCGCAAAGAGCGAGGACAGCGACAAAATTCTGGGGCTGAATATCGGGGCGGATGACTACATCACGAAGCCCTTCAACCCGATTGAAGTGCTGGCAAGGGTGCGTTCACAGCTGCGCCGCTATACCTCTCTGGGCGGCATGGCGAAGAAGGCTTCCCACCTGACAAACGGCGGCATTGAAATGGATGATGAATCGAAAATCGTGACGGTGGACGGCGAGGTTGTCAGCTTAACACCAAGCGAATACAACATTCTCAAGCTGCTGATGGAAAACCCCGGCAGAGTTTTTTCCTCCACGCAAATCTATGAACGCATCTGGAATGAGGATGCCTGCGGCTCCGGCAGCGTGGTTGCTGTACATATCCGCCATCTGCGTGAAAAAATTGAGATTGACCCCTCGAACCCCCGTTATCTCAAGGTAGTCTGGGGTCTGGGGTACAAAATCGAGAAGGAGGCGAAACAATGACAAAGCTTTCCTATACCCTCGGCATGAAGGTGTTTGCCTGCTTTATTGCAGTGCTTTCGGGCATCACCGCCTTTTTCGACGGTATTGGTATCTTTCTGGCAAACAGCTACGACTTTTATAGCAGCAGCCTTGCAGAACTGAAGCTGGCCCATCCTTATCTTGATACAGGGATGCTGACGAAGCTTTACGGAATGCGCGGCTCACTTCTGCCGATTCTGGTGATCAGCCTGCTTCTGTTTGCCATCTCGGTGATTTATCTTCTGTGCGCGGCAGGGCATCGGCCGGATACGGATGAAATCGTTCCGAATTTACAGGATAAAATCCCTCTGGATCTGTATTTTGCCATCGTCTGCCCGATTCTGCTGGCAATTCTGTTCCTTATTCTGGAAGGCCGCAATCCCCTTGCCGATACGGGGGCACTTTCCTTTGTAGTAATCGGTTCGATCATTCTCGCCATTTTGGGACTGGCGACGCTTCTGACCTGCGTAACCCGTCTGAAGCTGGGAAGATATTTTTATCAGCACACGATTGCCTATCAGGTCATTCGCTTCTGCTGGAAAATGCTTGCGGCAGTCTGCTCGACGATTGCGGATGCTGTAAAATCCATTTCCACTACATGGAAGATTGCAGTGGCATGGCTTGTGATTTCCGCATTTTATACCATGGGCGGCTTTGGGGCGATTGTGCTCAGCTTTGCACTTCTGCTGGTATTCTGC
>OKSE01001582.1_pt1 | contig 10703 bp, 10 predicted proteins | sample 1633631 | NCBI WGS metagenome assembly OKSE01 (sample SAMEA3541555, study PRJEB24748) | human gut metagenome | biome: human gut; feature: human-associated habitat; material: faeces | place: China | collected 2012 | reverse complement strand
TTCCTCGGCGTGTCGAAGAAGCTCAATACCGCAGTCGGAATGAGTGCCGCCGTTATATTCGTCATGCTGCTCTCGACTGCCGTTACATATCCCATCAACGCGAAGCTGCTCGTGCCCAATGATCTCGAATATCTCCAGACGATAGTATTTATTCTTGTCATAGCGGCTCTCGTTCAGCTCGTCGAGATAATCCTCAAGAAGTATATGCCCGCGCTTTATAATGCGCTTGGCATCTATCTTCCGCTGATAACAACGAACTGCGCGGTGCTCGGCGTCGTGCTTATAAACGTTGAGAATAACTACAATTTCGGCCAGTCGATGATGCGTTCGCTCGGCGGCGGTCTCGGCTTCATGCTCGCCATGGTCATGTTCGCGGGCGTCAGAGAGCGCCTCGAGAGCTGCGACGTGCCGAAATTCCTTCAGGGTCTGCCCATAACGCTCATTGCCGCATCGCTCACCTCGGTCTCCTTCCTCGGATTCTCGGGCGTTGTTGACGGCATATTCGGTTGAGAAAGGACGGGATAATATGCATCTTATTATAATTGCGGTTGTCATCGTCTCCGTCATCGGACTTATAGCCGGTCTCGGTCTCGCCGTTGCGTCAAAGGTCATGGCTGTCCCGGTCGACGAAAAGGCTGAGGAGATTCAGGCGGCACTGCCCGGCGCAAACTGCGGCGCGTGCGGCTTCTCCGGTTGCTCCGGCTATGCGGCAGCTCTCTCTCAGGGCAAGACCACCGACACCGGACGCTGCATGCCCGGCGGCGCGGAGGTCAGCAAAGCTATTGCAAAGATAACCGGACTCGCGGCGGGGGATGTTGTTCCCATGACTGCCGTTGTCCTCTGCCAGGGCAACATGCACAACACGGACACGAAGCTCAACTATGTCGGAGTCAAGAGCTGCAAAATGGCAACTCAGCTTTTCGGCGGACCGAAAGAGTGCGTCTACGGCTGTATCGGCTTCGGCGACTGCGTTGAGGTGTGTCCCTATGACGCGATACATATCTGCGAGGGCGTTGCGAGAATAAATCCGCTCGCATGCCACGCCTGCAAGATGTGCGTCAACACCTGCCCCAAGGGCATTATCGATCTGATGCCCCTGCACGAGGCAAAGGCTGCCGTCATGTGCAAGAACCATGACAAGGGCGCCCAGACCAGAAAAGAGTGCAAGGCGGGTTGCATTGGCTGCATGAAGTGCGTCAAGACCTGCGAATACGGCGCGGTCACGGTCGAAAACTTCTGCGCGAAGGTCGATTACGACAAGTGCGTCGGCTGCGGCAAGTGCCACGAGGCGTGCCCGGTCAAGTGCATCGATGTTATCGAGCCCGGAGTGAAGATAACTGAGACGAAAGTCAACTAAATGAATACGCGAGAGCACCCGGAGTTGTGAAAACAGCTTCGGGTGTTTTGCTTTTTATTATAATTTGTAGGGGTTGGCGACCTCGACAACCCTATGCCGCCAACGGCGGCACTGTTTAAAAGAAAAGTAGATTGTGGACGGAAAATTGACATTGACAATAATGTCTGATAATATTAAATAAAAAGGGATATACGGAGGGATGCCTATAGCCGATTGAACGCAATCTTCAAAGGGAACAGGGCGCGGAAAAAATAAATGCCCGGAGGCGAAAGCTATATGAAAAAAGCAATAATTATATTAATATCGGTTCTGCTCATAACGAGCTTTGCGGCGTGCCGAAACGGTGACGCGGAGACAGCGGGAACGACCGTTCCGGAGAACACCACGGCAGAAAGTGCCGCCGAAATAAGTTCAGCTCCGCAGACAATCGAAAAAACTCTCGACGGAGTGACGCTGAAAGTTTATATCGAAAATCCGAAAGTCAAATCGGGCGGCGAAGTGCATATCACGGCGACCGTCACGAACAACAGCGGAAAAGATATAATTTCAACGCTCCCGATATATAATCAGCAGCACTATGAGATACGCACAAAAATTCTGACGCAGGACGGAAAAGCGTTCTACGACAAAAAATATCCCGTAGAGGTGACGGAGGACGCCGAGCGCAAGTTCACCGTCAAGAGCGGGGAGAGCTATGTTCAGGATATGTATCTCGTCGCCGCCGAGATGGATTCCGGCATGAGTGGCACCGCAAATGCCGTGCCTTACGGTGCGGGAAAATGCGCGGGAACTTCAACTTTCAAATGGGACGGCAGCAACGGCGCAGAGAAGTCGCTGACGGTTTCGTTTGGGGTAGAAATAGCCTGAATTTTATAATGAAACCCGACCCGAGGATATAATTTTTGGGGTCGGGTTTGTAATTTTTAGCGTAAAGTTATATGACTTTACACAGCGCTCAACTGTTAAATACGCTTTTTGGGTCAATACCGCAGAACACTTGATATTGCTGCGATTCAGAGACGGTTTTATATAAAATCCGCTGATATAACAAAAATCCATATGTAAAGTTAAATCGCTTTACATATGGATTTATCACTTAATCGAACTTTGTCTCCCAATGTTTGCTCTCGTTTGCGTCGAAGCACATCAGTATCTGCTCGCGCGAAGTCTTTTCGCCCGCGAGATTCTCCGGCAGTTCGTCTCTGCCGAAATATTTTGTTTCGGTTGTTTCGATATTCGGAATGAATTCGCCGCCGACAACGGATAGGTCAGTCCCGCCTGCGCGAGACTCCGGAGCTCAATAGCCCAGCTGAGCCATCTGTTCTGTTCGTCCATATTTTCTTCTTTTTTAAAAGGCTCCGTCAGATCCACTCCTTGATAACTTCCGGGTTCTTGAAAGTCTCGTCAATAGACTTCAGGAAGGGGACTACATCGCCCATGTCGAGCGCACGGTGGTCGAAAACGACGGTGAAGACGAGCTTCTTGCCGACCGTTACCGTGCCGTCGGAATTTGCAATCGCCGTGTCGCGCGGAGCGCCTACGCCTATCGCGGCGACCTGCGGCGGGATTATCTCAAGCAGTGCGCAGATGCCGTCCCAGTCCTTGTAGAGCGAACCGAGGTTCGATACGGTTATTGTGCCCTGCTCAATGTCGTATTTTGTGAGCCTGTCGTACTCGGGTATGTCATAATATTCTTTCTTGCTCTTGCCGGAGAGGGTTTTTACTTTGTACTTTCCGGTCTTTGAGCCGATGAGGCGGGATATCGTCTGAACCAATTTGCCTTTTGCAAGCCCCTGCAGCGTGTCGTTGAGCGAGACGTCGTACATGACCTGCGACATGTTTGAATTTTTCGCTCTGCGTTGAACATCGGCGAGCGTATCTCTGATATCCCTGAGGTTCTTGTCCTGCATGTTGTGCAGATTTACTGTCATCATCTCACCTGAGTCGAGAAGCATGGGCATCGAGATATTTATTTCGTCGAACTCCGTCACGCATCCGCGGACAAGGCGGGGTTTGAAATCGATATGTGCATTCATCGCGGGGCACTTCTTGAGCGCCTCTGTTATTACTTTTAATATAACTGCGTTGAGCGTGATCTTATCTTCTTTTGCGCGCCCTTCGTTGATTTCTTTGAAAACTTTCAGAAATTCGGACGCCTCAGGCTCGTTTGTAACAACGACATGGGGAATGTCGTGCCAGCTCTGCGCGGTCATGTTTGCGATTATCTTCCTGTTTATGCCGAAGTGCTCGGCTCTTCTGACTGTGAGTGACTGTTTCATTCTGAGGACTCCTTTCATTGTTGCGGTTATGCCGCATTAATAAAAGTATATATTGTCCTCAAACTTAAAAACAAGGAACAGTATCTGGAAGCATGTGCAGAAAGCGACACAAAAAGTGATTTGTGTCGCCAAAAATTATAAACAGTTTAGAAATATTTTCTGAAGCCGTTAAAATATATGCTTGTGGTGAAAGAGACGATAGTCGATGGATCTTCGCGGAAGTCGGAGTTTATCCACTCCGCAATAACGCTGACGATGCCGTTGAAGAACATTATATACATCCAGCGGAACTGCTTATCCGTGATCTCGGGGAAAAACTTCTTCCACTTCATCTGTGTCCTGTCGTAGTTCTTTACGAACAATGAATTGATGAAGCCCTTTCGCGGGCCGCATCTCATCATGTAGCAGCACAGGTCGGAATTATCCCTGACAATATCAAACAGACCGACCAATACTGCATCGAAAACCTCGGGATCCATTCTCTCGATCTGATTATCGATATCGGAGACGAACTCAGCCTCGATGCTCTTCATCAGCGCGTTGATGTCGTCATAGTGGCGGTAGAAGGTGCTTCTGTTGATGTCTGCGCGCTGACATATCTCTCGCACGCTGATCTTGTCGAAGTCCTTTTCTTCAAGCAGTTCGAAGAAGGTGCGGCGTATTGCCGTTTTTGTGTATGCCGTGCGCCTGTTGTGCGCTGGCCTTCCGGTTGCCGGGCTTGTCATGAAAATCACCTGCGTTCGTTTCTGATTTATATAAATATTACCACTAATATGCCCGATTGACAAGAGTTAGCGCGATTTTACTCATGTAAAAAAATATGTTGACAAAAGTGCTAAACACTGTTAAAATAACTAATTGCCGCAGGAAAAAGGCGGCTAATCCTTGCTGCGGACGAACCGCAGCCAAAAGACCAGAAGGAGGTGCTTTAAGAATGTCAGCAAACAACAGCTATGAAGCAATGATGGTTTTCTCCGTCAAGAACGGTGAGGAGGGCGTTCCCGCTCTCATTGAGAAGTTCAAGGCTCTCATCGAGCAGAACGGCACTCTGGACAGCATTGATGAGTGGGGCAAGCGCAAGCTCGCTTACGCTATCGACGATGAGCCCGAGGGATTCTACGCTCTGTTCAATTTCAGCGCTGCACCTGAGTTCCCCGAGGAGTTCTACCGTATCGCCGGTATAACCGACGGCGTTCTCCGCTCACTCGTTGTCAGAAAGTGAGGAAACAAAGATGCTTAACGTTGCAATAATTATGGGCAGACTCACTGCCGATCCCGAGCTGCGTACCACCGCTTCCGGCGTCGCAGTCACCACTTTCTCCGTTGCGGTCGATCGCCGCTTCCAGAGACAGGGTGAAGAGAAGCAGACCGATTTCATCAACGTTGTCGCCTGGAGACAGACTGCAGAGTTCGTTTCCCGCTACTTCCACAGAGGATCGATGATCGCTGTTCGCGGAAGTATCCAGCAGCGCAACTACGAGGACAAGAACGGCAACAAGCGCACTGCGTTTGAGATAGTTGCCGAGGAAGTCAGCTTCTGCGGATCAAAGGCAGAGACCGGCACGGGTGCCCGCCAGAATGAGCAGCCCGCGCGCGTTCAGCCCGCAGCGTCCTTCGCCACAGGCGGAGCGGACGATTTTGAGGAGATCCCGATAAGCGACGATCTCCCGTTCTGAGAAAAACTTGAACACGGCGTCTGACGCCGAACGAATAGCCCCGAGCCGCGAAACGGCTTTCGGCTCCCACCTTAGCCAAAGAGGAGGTTAACATCATGGCATATGAGAAAAACGACAGAAGACCCAACCGCAAGGGCCGCAAGAAGGTTTGCGCTTTCTGCGTCGACAAGGTTGAGTGCATAGATTACAAGGACACAGCTAAACTTCATAAGTATATCTCTGACAGAGCGAAGATTCTTCCCAGAAGAGTCACCGGCAACTGCGCCGCTCACCAGAGAGAGCTTACCACCGCTATCAAGCGTGCCCGTCACGTTGCTCTTCTTCCTTACACGAGCGACTGATAAAGCTGTCTACGGCTGCCGCATTCAGCGCAGACCAAAGAGCAAAAATGTTGAAGGTCACAGTTTGCGTCCGAAAACGCAGATTGTGGCCTTTTTATTTTTTGCCGCAAATGCGTCGGCCTTATTTTTTCTTTTTGCTTTACATGGCGGCACAGATGTGATAACTTTATATTTATAAGCAGTAATTTAAACGAGAGGAATAACAATGTCTCAGAATATGAACCGCCATTTAACGGCTTTGGAATTTGATAAAATATTGGAGCGCCTCGCGCAGTTCACGGCGTGCCCCGACGCGCGCGAACTTGCGCTGAGCCTCCGCCCGGAGAGCGATATTGATCTCGCGCAGGCGCAGATAAATCAGACGCGCGACGCGCATATGCTCCTTGCGCGCTTCGGCGGTCCGTCCTTCGGCGGGCTTCGCAATGTCAATAACGCTGCAGCGCGAGCCGGCGCGGGCAGCACGCTTTCCATGCGCGAACTGCTCGATGTTGCCGAGGTGCTCAGAACCGTGCGTGCTCTCGCCCAGTGGCGCAGCACGAATGCGGGAGTCGAGACCGTCCTCGACCCGCTTTTCTCGGCGCTTCAGCCGAACAAATATCTCGAAACGAAGATAACCTCCGCCATAATCTCCGAGGAGGAGATTGCGGACAGCGCCTCGCCCGAGCTCTTTGAAATAAGGCGCAAGATTCGCGTGCAGGAGTCTAAAGTTCGCGACCAGCTCGACAAGATGACCCACTCCGCGCACTACTCGAAGTTCATGCAGGAGAATATCATAACCCAGCGAAACGGGCGCTATGTCGTGCCCGTCAAGGCGGAATACCGCGGCGAGGTGCAGGGACTTGTCCATGATACATCTTCATCGGGCGCCACTGTGTTCGTCGAGCCGATGCCGGTTGTTGAAGCGAACAACGAGATAAAAGTCCTGCGTTCTAAAGAGCAGGATGAGATAGAACGCATACTCACGGCACTCTCCGCGATGGTCGGCGAGTTTGAGCAGGGTATAAAAAACAGCTATGAGTGCGCTGTTGAGCTCAATGTCATCTTCGCAAAGGCGCAGTATGCCTATTCGATAGGCGCGACGGTGCCTCTATTGAACTCCGATGGCGAGATAGAGCTGCGTGCCGCCAGACATCCGCTCATTGACAAAAACAAAGTAGTCCCTGTTGATATAAGGCTCGGTACGGACTTTGACACACTCGTTATAACCGGCCCGAACACGGGCGGAAAGACCGTCTCGATAAAGACAGTCGGTCTTTTCACGCTCATGGCGATGTGCGGACTTATGATTCCTGCGGGCGACAGAAGCAGACTCTCCGTATTCGACGAAGTTCTCGCCGATATCGGCGACGAACAGTCGATAGAGCAGTCGCTCTCGACCTTCTCCGCGCATATGACAAATATTATAGATATCATGGGCCAGGCGGGCGACCGCAGTCTTGTGCTCATAGACGAGCTCGGAGCGGGCACAGACCCCGTCGAGGGCGCGGCTCTTGCAATGGCGGTGCTCGAAGACCTGCATTTCAAGGGCGCGAAAATAGCCGCGACAACGCACTATGCCGAGCTCAAGGCTTATGCCCTCGAGACTCCGCGCGTCGAAAACGGATGCTGCGAGTTCAATGTTGCGACTCTCAGCCCGACTTACCGACTGCTTATCGGCGTCCCCGGACGCTCGAACGCGCTTGCGATTTGCGAACGTCTCGGCATGGATATGCGCGTTGTGGACAGGGCGAAAGAGCTCGTCAACAACGAGAATGTTCGATTTGAAGATGTTGTTGATAAGCTCGAAGAGAACCGCCGCCGCATGGAGGAGGAGCACGAGCGCGCCAAGGAGCTGACCGCGAAGGCGCGCGTCGAGCTGGAGAAAGCCGAAAAGCGGCTCGCCGAGGTTGATTCCCTGCGCGAGGCGGAGATAGAGAAAGCCAAGGCACAGGCGGCGAAGCTGACCCAGCAGGCGAAGCGCGAGAGCTACGCTCTGCTCGACGAACTCGACAGGCTCAAAAAAGAAAAAGAGAAGACAAAAGATGCCGCAGACCTCGCGCGCCGCGCACGCGCCGCAGTCAGAAAGGGTCTCGGCGCGATAGACGAGGCGGTCGACCCCGTGGTCTCCATGGGCGTTGAGAACGACGGCTATGTCCTCCCGCGCGAGCTCAAAAAGGGCGACACTGTTCTGATAGCCGATCTCGGCAAGGAGGCGACGGTGCTTTCACCCGTTGACAGAAACGGAAATGTCGAAGTTCTCGCGGGCGCGGCAAAGACGCGTGTAAAGCTCAAAAACCTGCGCCTTATCGAGAATGCGCCGAAGAAGCGCAGCCCGAACTCCGGCGCACGCCGCACGGGAGTCGAGAGCAAAATGAACATGGATGCCTCCGCGCGGCTCGATGTCCGCGGGCTGACCGTTGACGACTGCATCATGGAGCTCGACAGATATATTGACTATATGCTCCGTATGGGTCTCGGCGAGTTCACCATTGTCCACGGCAAGGGCACCGGTGCGCTCAGGAGCGCTGTCAACCAGTATCTTCGCAAGTCGCCGTATGTCAAGAGCTTCAGACTCGGCGTCTACGGCGAGGGCGAAGACGGCGTGACAATAGTCGTGCTCAAGTGATTCGAAAAAAGTTTTCCACATGGTTTTCCACATGCCTGCGGGCGCATAACGGCACATTTTGTTGCCTTTTGCCGCTCGAAACACAAGCGGTTGATGATAAAAAACCAATCTTGCTTTTCCGCCGCTTTTCCACATCCGGAATGTTGAAAAAAGTTCGGTTTTGGCGAAAAAATGTGCTTGACAGCCGACGATATTTTTAGTATAATAACCCCCTGTAAAGCGTTTTGACTTTACAGAGGGGTTTAACCTTTACGCGATCATGATGAAAAGGGGGAGAAAATAAAGTGGCAAAGAATCTGGAAATAGCTGTTTTGCTTGACCTTTACGGCGATATGCTGACTGAAAAACAGCGCGACTTTCTGGGCTATTACTACAACGACGACCTGTCGCTCTCCGAGATCGCGGAAAACGAGGGGATAACCCGCCAGGGCGTGCGCGATGCGATAAAGCGCGCTGAAGCCCAGCTTTTCGATATGGAGTCGAAGCTCAAGCTCGCCTCGAAATTTGACGAGATACGCAGCGGACTCACTGAAATCATCGACTGCGCCGGCGAGATAGGGGACTACAATCTCAACCACAGCCTGTCGCGCGAAGTGAATGATTATACCGTGAAGATAAAAGCCATCGCCATGTCTTTGATGGAGTGATCGGACTGCGGAAAAATCCGCCTGAGCCGCGTTGTGAGAACCTGTGAATTCAGTCACGCACACAAAGTGCGCTCCTTCATTCACAGAACCCCACGCCTTGCTCCGACAAATTTTTCTCAGTCCTCGATTGTGCGATGTGATGCGGAAAAATCGCTCGGTACAATTCGGCTTGAAACGGTAACATAAAAACTACTTACTTTTTATACAGAGGTGAAAACATTGGCATTTGAAGGTCTTTCGGAACGCCTTGAAGCGGCGTTCAAGCGTCTTAAAAGCAAGGGCAGCCTCAACGAGGCGGATGTCCGCGCGGCGATGCGCGACGTGCGTATGGCTCTGCTTGAGGCGGACGTCAGCTACAAGGTAGCCAAGGATTTCACCGCCAAGGTCACCGAGAGAGCTATCGGCGCGGATGTTATGGAGAGCCTTACTCCCGCGCAGATGGTCATAAAGATAGTCAACGAAGAGCTTATCGACCTCATGGGCGGCACGAAGACCCGCCTTGCCACTGCTCCGCATCCGCCGACAGTGATAATGCTCTGCGGTCTTCAGGGCGCAGGTAAAACGACGCACTGCGCAAAGCTTGCGCTCATGCTCAAGAACCGCGGCAGCAGACCGATGCTCGTCGCGTGCGATATCTATCGTCCCGCGGCTATCAAACAGCTTCAGGTGCTCGGCGAAAAGGTCGGCGTACCGGTCTTTGAAAAGGGTACGCAGGATCCGGTTGAAACAGCCAAACAGGCGGTCGCGCTTGCAAGGGATGAGGGTAACGACTATGTCCTCATCGATACCGCAGGCCGCTTGCATATAGATGAGCAGCTCATGGATGAGCTCAAGCGCATCAAGTCGGAAGTCCGCCCGCACGAGATTCTCCTCGTGGTCGACGCGATGACCGGTCAGGATGCGGTCAATGTCGCCTCGACTTTCAACGAGACGCTCGGCATTGACGGACTTATCCTGACAAAGCTCGACGGCGACACCAGGGGCGGAGCTGCACTGTCGATACGCACAGTGGTGACGAAGCCAATCAAGTTTGTGGGTACCGGCGAAAAGTTGGATGCTATCGACCAGTTCCATCCGGCACGTATGGCAGACCGTATCCTCGGTATGGGTGATATCGTGTCTTTGGTAGAACGTGCGCAGGAGCAATATGACGAGGAAGAGGCAAAGCGTCTTCAGAAAAAGATTGCCAAAAACCAGTTCGACTTCAATGACTTTTTGAGCCAGATTCATCAGATAAAGAAGATGGGTAACCTGAAAGAACTGGCTTCTATGATTCCGGGTGTGGGCAAGGCAATCAAGGATATCGACATCGATGACAATGCTTTCAAGAGTATCGAGGCTATTATCTATTCCATGACTCCGGAGGAACGTACACATCCCGAGGTTCTGAACGGAACACGCCGTACACGTATTGCCAAGGGTAGCGGTACCACTATTCAGGAAGTAAACCGTCTGCTGAAACAGTTCGACCAGACGCGCAAGATGATGAAGATGGTCACAAGCAGCAAGATGGGTAAGATGATGCCGAAGATGAAGAAGTAATACCTTATATATAAGGAAAGGAGGAAGTGCAAAACTTTCTCCTTTTTTTATTATGTCGACTGACTGATTTATACTACATTTGTTGGAAAGAATCATTTAACAAAGAGATTATGCAATTAATTGACGGAAAAGCCATTTCGGAACAGGTGAAGCAGGAAATAGCTGCTGAAGTTGCCGAAATCGTAGCCAAAGGAGGCAAGCGTCCTCACTTGGCAGCTATCCTCGTCGGCCATGACGGAGGAAGTGAAACATACGT
>OKSE01001575.1_pt1 | contig 10717 bp, 5 predicted proteins | sample 1633631 | NCBI WGS metagenome assembly OKSE01 (sample SAMEA3541555, study PRJEB24748) | human gut metagenome | biome: human gut; feature: human-associated habitat; material: faeces | place: China | collected 2012 | reverse complement strand
CTTTCGGGGAAGATAATTTTGTTGACGAAGAAGAAAATCACCATAGACACACCGCCGTTCAAAACCGTCGTGCCGATGTTATAAATAAAGTCCGGCACCAGCAGCCCGGCTACGGCAACCCACACACAGTTGATGGAGTTGACGATGCAGGTGATGACGCAGAATGCCAACACATACCACGCAATCTGCTTGCCTAAATTGCCCTTACTGCGGAACACGAAATTGCGCTGGATCGGGAAGTTGATACATTCACCAATCACCATAGCAATCATATACGCGCAAAAGTACGGCAGACCGCCGTGGGCGGCATCGTAGCCGAGGATGTTCCACTTGAAGGTTTCCCCAAACAGGGTCACATCCACGCCGGGCCAGCCGAAATCCACCACAGGTAAACTGCTGAACGCAGCGGGCAAAAATTGCAGCAGCAGATACTTGAACACGGTAATCAGATTCGACACGATGACGAACAGACCGCCCTCGCGCACCCACTTGGCTGCGGCGGGGTGTTTAGCCGCAAAATTATTCCAAAATTGCATAATGCAACCTCCATCAAGCGCCGCGCAGACGCTTTTCCATCTGCGCATTCAGCACCACATTCTTAATCGCTTCATAAATCACTCGCACAAGCCCCAAGATCCAGAAGCCCTGCAATTCCATGACAATGCCGTCCACCATGTCCATGCTGATGGCGCCGTTCGTCATCTTTGCCAAGGCGCGAAGGGGCATATTGTACTGGAACAAGATGTTCAGGTCCGGCTTGCCGCGTTTATAGCTGACATCAAGCCAGACAAGCCAGCCCAGCGGGCTGCGTGCGTGGTTCAGTTCGCCCAAGGTCAGATTGCGGTCAATTTTGGTTTTGCCATTCGGGATGGGATGCCCCAACAGCTTTTCAAAGTCCGCATCGGAAACGTGCAGCACATTGCCCTTATAATAGCAATCCAAGTCCCTATCCTCATACGGATGCACGGTAGCCGTTCCATGTACGGAGATTTTCTCGCACAGCCGGATGTCCTCCACGCTTGCGCCGACAAGCAACTCGTACTCGCCGCCCTCGATTTCCCAGCGGTTAGCCTTGACATTCCAGAAACGGAACGCCTTATCGTCCAGCATGATGGTGATGCGCTGTTTCTCACCGGCGGCAAGCGTTACACGGGCAAAGCCTTTCAGTTCCTTTGCAGGGCGGAAAAGCTCACTGTTCTTTTTAGCAACATACAGCTGCACAATTCCCGTCCCTGCCACACTGCCGGTGTTCGTTACGGTAAGGCTGACCCCCTGTTCATCGGCGACCATATCGCTGTACGCAAACGTCGTGTAGCTCATGCCATAGCCAAACGGGAAGCGCACAGCTTTTTCCGCCGTGGTAAAGTAGCGGTAGCCGATGTACAGCCCCTCGCGGTACTCCACAGTCTTGCGGCGGGTGGCAAAGTCGGCGGCGCTGGGGATGTCGGCGTAGGTCAACGGCCATGTTTCTGCCAGCTTGCCGCAGGGGTTGACCTTGCCCGCCAGTGCATCCGCAACGGCGCCCGCCCCCGCCTGACCGCCTAAGGCGGCGTACAACAGGGCTTGGCAGTTGTCCAGCCACGGCGTTTCGACTACACTGCCGCTGTACAATACCACGGCAATTTTCGGGTTGACGGCCACCACAGCCTGCAGCAGATCCACCTGATTTTGCGCAAGGCGCAGATTGCTGCGGTCAAGACCCTCACTCTCGGCGATTTCATCCAGACCCATGCACAAAATAACTGTATCCGCCTGTGTCGCCAGTTCGCAGGCGGATTTCTGCAAAGCAGCATCCGGCTTACCGTGGCGGTCAAAGCCCTGCTGATACCCGATGACGTTCAACTCGGAGTCGATCAGCTTATCCAGCAGCACATCCACCTGTGTCGAGTTCACCATGCTGGAGCCTGCGCCCTGGTAGCGCGGATTTTTGGCAAAGTCGCCGATGACAGCCACCTTGCTGCCCGCCGCCAACGGCAGCAAAGAGCCCTCGTTTTTCAGCAGCACAAGGCTTTCCTCGGCGGCGCGGCGGGCAAGCGCATGATGGGCTGCCGCATCAAACTCACGCGGGGCAGCGTCCAGCGCAGCCTTGGTATCAAACACCAGCGGCAGCAACTCTGACAAGCGGGCGTCGATGTCGGATTCAGAGATTTTCCCGCTTTCCACCGCCGCCAGCAGTTCGCGCACACTGTCCCCGCCGGGCGCGGGCATTTCCAGCGTGGAGCCGTTTTTCACACCCAGCGCGTGGTCGTTGCTTCCGCCCCAGTCGGTGATGACCGCGCCATCAAAGCCCCACTCACCGCGCAAAATCTCCATGAGCAGGTGCTTATTCTCGTTGGCATACGTACCGTTCACAAGATTGTAGGACGACATAATGCTGCGGGGATGCCCCTCTTTGACGGCAATTTCAAACCCGGTCAGGTAAATTTCCCGCAGGGTGCGCTCGTCCACGATGGAATCCGAAGCCATACGCCGCGTTTCTTGGCTGTTGACGGCAAAGTGCTTCGGGCAGGCAGCTACGCCCTTGGACTGGATGCCGCGAATATATCCCGCCGCAAGCTTGCCCGCGAGATACGGGTCCTCGGAGAAATACTCAAAGCTGCGCCCGCACAGCGGGTTGCGCTTCATGTTAAGCCCCGGTCCCAACACCACCGACACTTCCTGCGCAGCGGCTTCCTCGCCCAAGGCTGCGCCGATTTCCTCGCCCAGCGCGGCATCCCAGCTGTTCGCAACAGCCGACGCTGTGGGGAAGCAGGTGGCGGGCACGCTGGGATTCAGCCCCAAGTGGTCGCTCTCCCCCGCCTGCTTGCGCAAGCCGTGGGGACCGTCCGACAGCCAGATCTGCGGGATGCCGTGTTTGGGCATACCCCGCGTTTTGAAGGTTTCCGCGCCGGAAAGCAGCGCGCATTTTTCTTCCAAGGTCAATTCTTTCAGCAAAAGTTCTGTATTTTGCATATATTTTCCCTTCTCATAAGAAAAGCCGCATCCAACGCCTGCAAGCAGACATCAGACGCGGCTTTTATTCAGCAAGTACCGTTATGTTTTATCAGGGGCAATGGACGCTTACTCTGCCGTCAGCGTGACCACAGCCTCGTTGATGGAGTAGGTGTTGCTGTAGCCCCAGCCGGAAACGATTTCGTCGTGGGCGGGGATGGTCAGCTGCTTGCTGCCGTCCTCCCCCTCGGTGATGGGCACCGTCAGGGCATCGCTGCCGTTCAGGGTCATGGTGAGGGCATCGTCCTGCACATCCACCAGCGTGCCGGTGATGGATGCAGAGCCGTCGGCGGCAGTCAGCGTGCAGACCTTGTGGGAGTAATCCACCAGCAGCACGGCATCCGTTGCGGTGGGCGTTTCGCCCTGCACCAGCTTATAGCTGCCGGTGTACTGCTCAGTGACCAGATCCTCGACCTGCACTTCAAACGTAGCGGTCGCACCCAGGAAGGAGGCCGTCACGGTCTTGGTGCCTGCGGTGTCGCTGTCGTAACCGGTGAAGGTCAAGCGACCGCCCCAGATGGACTCCTCCGCACCGTTGGCGCGGGTAGCCGTCACAACCAGCTCGCCCGGGTTGAAGATGTCGCCCGTGTAGAAGGTGCGCAGGTTGGAGGCATCGATCGTCAGGCTCTTGGCAGGGGCATAGGGCTGACCGTAGATGTTGATGTTGCGGGTGAACGCACCGCCCATAACGCCATAGCTCAGGCTGGCTTCCATGCTGTATACGCCGTGGTCGGTGTCAAAGACGAAGATATCCGCATCTGCGCCGCCATCCACATCGGTGGGGCGCACGGTGCCGTCGGCGTCCTGATTGCCCAGCAGATGAATGACGAAGTTCTTCTCGCCGTTTTCATCGTAGTTGTACCAGTAGCCGTAAACATGGGAGATAGAGTCGCCGCCCACGGAGGTGCTGGGACCGCTGAAGGAACCCCACATCGAACCGTCGGTGTAGCAGTACATATCAAGACACGCCGGATCCACGATGGTGCTGAAGCCCTCGGTGTACTGACCCTCGAAGAAGTAGGCGACTTCCCCGTTCGGCTCCTTGGCTTCCCAGGTTTCCTGCGGGATGGCAACAAGGTCATCCAGCGTCTTGGAGGTGAACTCGTTGTCGTTGTAGTTCATAACGGGACCATCGGCAGAAGTCTGCGCCGCATCGGGGGCAACCTCCGCATCGCCGTTCGAGGGCAGGCTGCTGCTCTGCAGGGAGAAACCGCCCACGCAGACCGCAGCGGCCACGACCACCGCACCGGCGGCAGCAAACTGTTTTCCGGTGGCTTTTGCCTCGCCGGTTTTCGTCTGCTTGCAGAAGCAGGCGATCACGCTGAGCAGGCAGGCAATGAACGTGCCGACCATATAAAACACGCACAGGCCGGCGTTGCCGCCCGCAAAGGTGACATGGTTGATGACGTCGGCAAAGACGAAATACAACTGCACAACGACAAGATACAGGGCAATGTTATAAATGACCGCCTGAATCAGTGCGCTGAACGGAACGGAAACAAAGAAGAAAACGAGCGAAGCGGCAGCACCGACCAGCAGCACCACGCCGGCCATCGTGCCGGAGTGACCCAGAGGGGCAGCCGTGGCCTGTGTGAGCAGGAATACAATGCCGGTGATCAGCGCGACCAGCGCTGCGGCAAGGCAGAACCAGCTGCCCAGCCCTTTATTTTTCAAGCCTTTATTCATCGGGTTCCACCTCCATCAATTCTTTTTGGCGGCACGATTCTTCCGCTTTTCCTCGGAGAAAACGTCCGTGTAGGTGTGCAGCACATACATCACGACAGCGGCAACGGCCAGTGCGCAGAACACAGCATCGAGAGCGCGCAGGGTCGTCTGCCACCACGGGGCTGCGTCGGAAACGACAACGTCCTCCGCGCCGGAGCCGCCCATAGAGGACTGCAGCATGATGTAGTACAGATAATGGTTGGAGTCAATGACCTTCTGCAGCAGGTCGCCGTCATCGGTGCTGGTGATCAGCTTCTCGATTTCGTTCGGGCGGGCGGTATCCAGGCAGAAGATGTTGTTGCCTGCCATCAGCATTTCGGGGGCGGAGGAATACTCGGACGCGGTCAGAGCATCGTCGATGATGTAGCCGCCGTAGTTCCACTCGTCGCGCAGGATGTGCTGGATGCCCTGGTTGGCGGCAGCGTACATAACGCCGATACGGTTGTAAGCGGTCATAACGCCGAGAGAATCGCCCTCAGCCAGAGAACCCTCAAAGGCGCGCATATAGATCTCGCGGATGGACTGCTCGTTCGCAAAGGTGGAGATGCCCTGACGACCGGCTTCCTGCTCGTTCAGGAAGAAGTGCTTGACCGTGCCGATCAGACCCTTGTTGCGCATACCGTGGGAAACGGCCTTGGCAGCATAGTAGCTGAGAACGCCGTCCTCGGAGAAATACTCAGAGGTACGACCGGAGTAGGGAGAACGCAGGGTGTCCGCGCCGGGCGCGTAGGCGATGGGGATGGACGCATACAGCGCATCCTCGCCGTACATCTCGCCAAAGCGGGTCTGCACATCGTGGTTCCAGGTTGCGCCGACGATGGGCAGCGTAGCCCAGCCGGTGCAGTTGCGGCGGTCGCCGTACTTAAACTGACCGTTCATGCCCTCGGGACCATCGACGATGGTGCAGCCGGGCTTGTTGACAGCCTTGACAGCCTTGATGCCCTTGGAGTCGCCCATGTTGATGAGCAGATCGCTCAGCGTCAGCTGAGAAAGGAAGTCGTTCCACTTCGGGTCGTCGAAGGCGACGCCGATCATATCGCTGAAGTTGATCTTCTCATCCAGCTCCACGCCGAGGTTGAAGTCGGAAACGCTCTTGGCGTCGGCTGCCTTGACGTAGGTCTGCATATTCAGACCGTTGTACAGCTTATCGTTGACCGTCAGGGTCTCCAGCGTGGTGGGGTAGGTCGTATCCCACGCGCTGCGGGACAGGTAGGTGATTTTTTCGTCGTCGTTCGCCCAGTAGTTCACATCGGCGTCGTCGAAGGTATTGGTGACTTCCACATCGCTGTTGTAGCGGGAGTTGCGGTACTTTTGGGTATCGACCTCGGTGTTGGGGGCGGTCCAGGTGGCCACGGCGGCGGTGTTGCCGGTGACGACATTGCCGTCCTGATCGATCAGCTTGCCCGCAACGGCGTCACCGCACTTGGCGGCCAGCACATTGTTCAGTGCCTCGTGTGCGCCGTTGCCGACGGCGAAGTAGTAATCGCCCGCATCGAGGATGTAGCCCTTCGCGCCGTTGGCGTCATAGGACGCGAGGAAGTAGCCGGGCACATCGACCGTGACAGTCTCGGATGCACCTGCGGCCACGTCGATTTTGTCATAGCCCAGCAGCTGGATCGAGGACTTTTCGACGTTGTTCTGCTTGTCGTAGTCGGTGTAGGGGGTCTGTCCGTACAGCTCCACCGTAGCCTTGCCGTCCACGTCGCCGGTATTGCTCACCGTGACGGTCGCCGTGAAGGTGTCGGTGTCGCTGTTGTAGTCCAGTTTGTCAAGGCTGTACTCATAGTTCGTGTAGGACAGACCGTAGCCGAAGGGGAAGCAGACCTCCTCGGCGTAGTTCCAGCCGTCGGTCGAGGCTTTGGTGCCAACCGTGGAATTGGCGTTGCCCTGACCGAGGATGGTGTCCTCGTAGCGGGTCTCGTAGTAGCGGTAGCCGACGTAGATGCCTTCGTTATAGCTGACAAAGCTGTCGCCTGCCGCGCGGGGCGTTTTGCTGCCGTAGTTGTAGGCGTGCAGACCGAAGTTTTCGGCGCTGGGCGCGGACAGGGAGTTGGCGGCAAAGGTGGCGGTGGTGTGACCGGAGGGGTTGACCTCACCGGTCACAACGCGGATGGCGCCGGGCATACCGTAGAAGCCGGGGTTGCCGACCCACAGCACGGCGTCAACATTGTACTCGTCCAGCCAGTCCATCTCCATCGCAAAGACGGAGTTCAGCAGGACGACGGTTTTCTTGAATTTGCCGGAGTCCTTGATTTTCTGGAAGATTGCCTTCTCGTTGTCGTCCAGCTCCAGCATACGCTTGCCCTCGTCGTTGACCATCGCAAGGTCGTTGCCCTCGGTGGCAAAGCGGGACAGCGTCACAAACGCGACATCGCCGTAGGACGCAAACGAGTCGGTGACGCTGCCGGTGAACAGCGCCGGGTCATATTCGCCCACGCTGGAAACGCTTCTTTCTTTCGGCGCGTCGGCGGAAGCGTAGGCGTCCAGCACGGTTTGGTTCACGTTGAAGCCGGCATCCTGCAGGGCGTCAACGGGGGTTTTCTGGTAATCCGGGTTTGTGGAGGAACCGCCTGCGGTGCTGCGGAACACCGGGTCGATGCTGCCGCGGCCAAAGACCGTGACGTTGCGCTCAGACTCGGAAAGCGGCAGGGCATTGTTGCGGTTGTAGAGCAGCACGCTGCCCTCTTCCTCCTCCTGCTCACAGAACTGATAAGCGGCTTCGATGTACTTTGCGTAGCTTGCGTCAGACAGGGTGCCGTCAGCGGAGAACTCCGTGCCGCCGTAAGATGCGCCAGCGCCTTCGATGCCGAGTGCATGGTTGACTTCGCCTTCCTGCTGGAACGCAATAGTCGTTCCGGTCAGGACAAGGTTGGCCACCAGCACAGCCGCGCCGGACAAGCCCAGCCAACGGCGGGACTTGCTTGAGGTTTCCTTTTGTGCCATAGGTTTTTCTCCTTCCTAAACTGTCACAGATGAATGATCCGATGCGCTTGCTGCCAAGGGCTGCGCATTTCCCTTTTGCAGAAGCCTTTCGTATCTTTTTCACAAAGCTATCATAAAGGGAAGTGTTGACCGGGTCAATGCAGTTGGCGTAAACGTCAAAAAACACGGCACAAATGACAAAGAAGAAAAGCGACCGCCTTTCGGCAGTCGCTTTTGGGTTATGCAGTTTCTTTTTGGCTTTTCCCGCAGGGGAAGGTGACCACCAGGTAAAAAATCGAGTCCTCCACAAAGCAGTCTGCCGTGCCGCCGTACAGCTCGGCAATGCTTTTGATGCTTTTTATGCCGTAGCCATGCTCCTCGGTATCCTGCTTGGTTGTGACGATAGCGCCGTCCCGCAGCGTCGGCGGTGCGGGGGTGTAGTTCTGCACGCGGATGACCGCCATGTCACGGCAGCGGCTGATGTCCAGTGTGATGACCCGCTTAGACGCATCGTTTACCTGCGTCAGACACTCAATGGCATTGTCCAGCGCATTGCCCAGCAGGGAGTAAATGTGGTAGTGCTTCATATCCTCCAGACAGCTGCCGTCTGCCGAGCAGACCAGCTGAATCCCTGCCTGCCCGCAGAGTGCCGACTTTTGGGTCAGTGTGATGTCCAGCGCCTTATTCCCGGTGAGATAGCGCAGGTTCAGGTTGTCCATTTCTTCTTCCAGACGGGCGCGTTCCTCATCCGTGGCGCGGGAATACTGCTGTTTCAGGTCATGGTAGCGGATGTTGATTTTTTCCATGTCTTTTTTTGCCTGCTCATACTGCTGCTTGTCACATTCCAGCAGCTGCGCCAGCATTTCATTCTCGTGTTCCAGACTCTTGATGCTGCAATTTGAAAATTCCAGCGCCAGAATCGTGATGGCAAACAGGATGCAGAACGCATTCAGCGCCAGATAGGCGGTCAGGTAGGACTCTGCGCTGCTGTCCAGGACATTCTCCAGCACAACACTCAGGTAGACCGCGGCAATCAGGAAAAAGCCGGAGTAAAGCACGGTCTTGACATTGTCAAACAGCAGGCACCCGCGCCGGATGCGCAGGGTGAACAGCAGGTAGATGACCAAGCAGACCACAAGGTTGCTGAAAAGTAGAATGACAAAGTCAACGCGCCTGTCTGTGCGGCCACGTTGAATCAGCCAAACAATGGGCATATAGGCCAGCTTACTGGCAATGTGCTGCACCGCGTAGGCACAGGTTGTATAAAACAGGGCGTGCAGCGGGCTGCAGTCAAAGCCGAACCATATCAGGTCAAACAGCAGCGTCGTATACAGCAGCAATTTTGCCCAAAGCGGCAGGAATGCCAAGGTGTCCGTCAGCGCAAGAAAGGCCCATACACCCGCCGCCAACCGCGGAACGAAGCAGCTGCGGCGCTGCCCCCACGGGACAAACAGGCAGGCGCATAGAATCATACCCAGCTGGATTTGCTGGTTCAGTATCCAATTTATGACCGGCACGGGTCTTCCCACTCCTTTTTTGCCATATATCGGGAGAATGCCTCGGTGAAGGCGTCCTTGTAGGTGCGCCCGATGGGCAGTGCCGCCCCGCCGATATAGACATTCATACGGCTTACCGCCGTGATACAGCGCAGGTTCACAAGATAACTGGCACTGCATCGCACAAAGCCGTAGGGCGTCAGCTGCGCCGCGATTTCCTGCATCGAACCGCGGTTTTTGATGATCTCGGTCTTACCGTCCCCGCCGCACAGGTTGTACAGCAGGTCGTGCTGGCGCACCTCCACATAGGCGATTTCCGCTGCATCCAGCAGCCGCGTCACGGTGCCGTCCTTGACGACAATGTGCGGCGGCGCAGTCTTTTGACCGGCGCGCTTTTGCAGCACCTTTAGCGCCCGCGTCAGATACATATGGAAGGAGTACCACTGTATCGGCTTTACAATAAAGCCCAGCGCCCCGACACTGTACCCGTTCAGCGCGAATTGCTGCAAATTCGTGCAAAAAATGAGGATGACGTCTTGATCTGTCTCCCGGATTTTTTCGGCCAGTTCCATGCCGGACATCTGCGGCATGTCAATGTCCAGATATAAAATGTCAAAATCACGGTCTTGCGCCGCCAGATAGACTGCCGCACAGTCGAACTCCTGTACGTTCAGTTCTGTGCCGTTCTCCGCGCCAAACCGCGCCAGTGCCTGTTTCAGTTGGTCTCTTTCTTGTTTTTCATCGTCCACAATGCCGATTCGGATCACCGTGCGTTCCTCCCTCCGCGCAAAGATCTATACAAGTATGATATACCCCCGAACGCAGCCGCGTCAACCTTTTACGAGCGAATCGTCCAATTTTCCAAGATATTTTCGGAATGCTGCGTGCTGCGCATGGAAGGTTCTTGATCACCGTTTGAGCACTACTGTGCAGTCGCACTATAAAATACCGAGAAAGCCTGTTGTTACAACCACCAATGGGCTTTTTCCTGTTTTGCGAGCCGCTGTGCAGAACCAACAAATTTCGCACTTCATCGTCGATTCATCCCGCCATGTCGTAGTTCTCCGACGCCAGGTGCCGGGGGTTCGAATCCCTTCAGGCGCACCAAGAGCCTGTGACATAAAGAATGCCACAGGCTCTTTTTTTGTTGTATCGCACAAAATCAGCGAAGTCGATGACCGATTTTCAAGGTGCGTTTTATAGAGATGTCCAACCGTTTTAAGGCGGTTGGACTTTTTTGTCGGGCGCTTTGGGGCGAGTTTACCCTCCCCTGCCGCCCGATTTTGCAGTTTTTCAGCGAAAATTTCAACTTTTTTCTGCTGTTTTCAGAATGTTTTCAATTTCCTCGCAGCCAATTTCCTGTTGGCTGCGGGGATTTTTTGATTTTTCCGACAGTTTTCAGTTTGTTTTCAGGTTTTCCATTTTATACCTATTATAATAAGGAGGATTTCCACTATGAGCATCATTATCGGCATCGACCACGGCTACTATGCTATCAAAACAGCCCACTGTTCATTCCCGGCTGGGTTGACAAGCTACGGAGAACACGAACCCTACACCCGCCAAGGACTCTTAGAGTTTGG
>OKSE01001574.1_pt1 | contig 10722 bp, 4 predicted proteins | sample 1633631 | NCBI WGS metagenome assembly OKSE01 (sample SAMEA3541555, study PRJEB24748) | human gut metagenome | biome: human gut; feature: human-associated habitat; material: faeces | place: China | collected 2012 | reverse complement strand
AATATGTAAATCTTGCTGCCGCCATGGGATATGAATATGTATTGATAGACAACTGGTGGGATACCAACATCGGCCGTGAACGTATGAAAGACTTCATAGACTATGCACACAGTAAAAATGTAGATGTATTTTTATGGTATAGTTCCAGCGGCTACTGGAATGATATAGTACAAGGTCCTACCAATTACATGGACAATCCCATTATCCGTAAAAAGGAAATGAAATGGCTGCATAATATAGGAGTAAAAGGAATCAAAGTAGACTTCTTCGGAGGTGACAAGCAGGAAACCATGCGTCTGTACGAAGCCATCCTGAGCGATGCGGATGATAATGGACTGATGGTCATTTTCCACGGCTGTACCCTTCCTCGGGGATGGGAGCGTATGTATCCTAATTATGTAGGAAGCGAAGCCGTGCTCGCATCGGAAAACCTGATTTTCCAACAACATTTTTGCGATGAAGAAGCATTTAATGCCTGTCTGCATCCATTTATCCGCAACACCATCGGTTGCATGGAGTTTGGTGGCACATTCCTCAACAAACGCCTCAACCGCAACAATGACGGCGGAAGCATACGCAAGACCACTGATGTATTCCAACTGGCAACAGCCGTTTTATTCCAAAATCCTATTCAGAATTTTGCGTTGGCGCCTAATAACCTGACCGATGCCCCCCAAGTTTGTTTGGATTTCATGAAGCAAGTTCCCACCACATGGAACGAAACAAGATTCATTGACGGCTATCCGGGCAAATACGTAGTACTGGCACGTCGGCATGCCGATAAATGGTACATAGCCGGAATCAATGCACAAAAAGAACCGCTGAAATTAAAGTTGAACCTTCCCATGTGTACTAAAGGAGATAAAGTGATGCTTTATCAGGACGATAAAAAACTAAATCCTCACGCTGAAGAGATAACATTAAAAAAGAATGATGAAGTCAGCATTACGATGCAGGCGGAAGGAGGATTTTTACTTGTGAAATAATTCCTTTCAGAGAATTTTATTTGTATTTTATCCCTCATGTAGCCGGACAGTCCTTCACCAGGTTGTCCGGCTACATGACTTTATATAAAAAAAGCCTTCTCCTAAGCCTATCTCACCACCTCCAAAAGACGCAAACTATAAGCGGAATAAATACATTTTTTTCCATTATCCATTCGTCCACCCTATAAAACCGTTTGTCCACCCCTGTTTACGGTGTAAATTATACTTTTGTCATGCAATCGGTGCTCAATCTTTCGGAAGAGAACCCTGCTTTTAAAGTCTAATCCTAATCTTAAATATTATGAAGAATAGCTCCAGCATATTTATAAACTCTGTGGTTTGTCTACCTAGAGTATTCAACATTGGATTGTACAATAATCCAACATCTCAATTCAATACATCAGCAACAATTTAATCTACTAATTTAATACTTAAAAAAATGAGGAAACATTTATTATTTTCCGTAATGCTTAGTCTGTGTGCTATGGGTGGCATGATGGTGTATCCCACACCTGCTATAGCTACCGTGGCACAATCTCCGGCTATCAAGGTTCGCGGTCAAGTTATCGATGAACAAGGTGAGCCCTTGACAGGAGCTACTGTCAGAATTAAAGGAGGACAAGGTGGAACCATTACCGATGTGGACGGAAACTTCCAACTGGAGGTTGCCGGAAACGCTATCCTTTCGATAAGCTATGTAGGCTACAAGGAACGCGAAGTAGCTGTTCGTAACCGCGCTATCATTGAAGCTATCCAATTGCAACCCGACAGCCAGATGCTGGAACAAGTTGTTGTCATAGGTTATGGCACACAAAAGAAATCCGATTTGACCGGTTCTGTAGCTGTAGTAGACACGGAAGCCTTGAAACAGACATCCCATTCCAATATCTCCACCATGCTCGAAGGTAAAGTATCAGGCGTACAAGTCACTTCCGACGGGCAGCCCGGTGCCGACCCTACCGTCCGTATCCGTGGCGTCGGATCTTTTGGTGACACTTCTCCTCTTTATGTTATCGATGGTGTCCCCATGGGTACTTCCATCCGCGATTTCTCTTCAAACGATATTGAAACCATCCAAATTCTGAAGGATGCATCGGCTGCTGCCATTTACGGTTCGCGTGCAGCCAACGGTGTGGTCATCATCACTACCAAACGCGGTCAGAAAGACCAACCGCTGAAAGTAGACTACAATGGGTACGTAGGTATGGACTACATTCCCAGTAGTGTCTATGACGTAATGGATGCCGACCAATACAGCCAGTACATCGGTCAGGCATGCGCCAACTCCAACACTCCGCTGCCCGGCGGTTACAAGCTGGACTGTACCACCGGAAAATATCATTTCCAGGATAACACCAATACCAACTGGTTTAAAGAAGTGTTCAAAACAGGTATCCGTCAAAATCACAATGTGAACCTCTCCGGTGGCGGTGCCCACAATACTTATAACGTTTCATTAGATTACTACAACCAGAAAGGTACACTGGAAGGCGCCGGTCCCAACTACGAACGTTACACGGCGCGTGTCAACAACACGATGGACACCAAATTCATCAAGTTCCATACCAGCCTGGTTTACTCTCACTCCGATCAAGACAACATGGGTTTGTCAAACGCTTCCGAATACGTTCAAGGTCTGTATGGAGACGTAACCAACATACTGCGTGGTACTTTGCTGATGCAACCCACCATCAAAGCCTACGACAACTCTACTTGGGTACTTGACAATCTGGTAGGGATCGCCAATAACTTCAACTATGACTCTTATGGTTATGGTGTTTACTACGACACCGTACATGGTGACATTTCAGCTTCCAACCCCTTGCTGGTCAATAACCTGTTAAAGCGCAATACCCGTGTAGACCGCTTTGTAGGAACAGCCTCTGCCGATGTGGATCTCCTGAAAATGATCGGTATTGACAGCAAAAACCACAAGCTCAACTATAAAGTCAATCTCTCTTACAGCAAAACCCATTGCAAGGACTTCACCTGGATTCCTGCATGGGTACAGAGCAACCGTGTCTATCTGGCCAAAAGCAACGAACGTCTCACCAAAGCTACCCGCTCTTATGCCGATGCTTTGATTGAAAACGTGCTGACTTATGATGCCACCGTCGGCAAACACCATTTTAACCTGGTAGCCGGCCAGACTTACGAAGAAGAAAACACCGACTTGCTGACAGGCTGGGGCGTCAACTTCACCGAGCCTTACTTCCTGCAACTCCAGAATGCCGCCAACACTTACGCTGAAAGCTTCGAATACAAACACACCCTCCTATCCTACATCGGGCGTATCAACTACAACTACGACGAGCGTTATCTGTTCTCGGCAACCGTGCGCCGCGACGGCAGTTCCCGCTTGTCCCAAAATATCCGTTGGGGCACCTTCCCCTCTGTTTCTGTGGGATGGCGTTTCGACAAGGAGTCTTTCTTCCCCTTCAACAGAAACATTGTCAACATGTTCAAGGTACGTGCCAGCTATGGCGAGCTCGGTAACGAAAACATTGGTGAATACATGTATCAGGCTGTAATGGCACGTAATAACATGACTTATAGCTTTGGCAACACGCCCATCACCGGTTCTGCCATTTCCACTTTCGTAGACAACAACCTTTCTTGGGAAAAGAAGAAAAGCTACAACGTGGGTATCGACCTCGCCTTGTTCAACAACCGTCTGGAATTCACTGCCGAATGGTACAAGAACACCAGTGAAGACCTGCTTTATGCTGTTCCCGTTCCCGAACAAGCCGGTGTATCCAATACCACCGTAACAATGAACGCCGCTTCGATGAACAATTCAGGTTTCGAATTTGCAGCTACTTACCGCAACCGAGACCACGACTTCAAGTATGAAGTGTCGGCTAACTTAAGTACTGTCCGTAACCGCGTAACCTCATTGGGCTTCGGTACCGATTCATACATCTCCGGCGCCTACATCACCAACGTAGGTGAAGAGATCGGCAAATTCTACGGATGGGTTTATGATGGCATCGCCCGCACACAAGCTGACTTGGACAACCATGCCACACAAGAAGGCGCCCAAATTGGTGACTGCCTCTATAAGGACGTAAGCGGTCCCGACGGAAAGCCTGACGGAAAGGTAGATGCCAATGACCAGGTAGTATTGGGCAGCGGTATGCCTAAGATCAATTTCGGTTTGAACGCCCGCTTCGAATACAAACGTTTCGACCTGAGCATCGCTACGTTCGGTGCACTCAACTATCATGTTAGCGACGACATCCACAACTCTCTGAACTCTTGCTATGGCTGGGGCAACAAAGACGTAGCCATGCTCGACGCCAATCGCTTCAGCGAAGACGGCAGCACCTATCTTTCCAGCGTACCACGTACCTATGTCACCAACAGTGCCAGCCTGGCCTGGAACGATCTCTTCAGCGACCGCAAAATTCAGAACGCAGCTTATTGGAAAATTGCCAATATAGAACTGGGCTACAACTTCCCCAACGAATGGTTTGGCAAATACGTATCGGATGTACGTTTCTACGTGTCGGCACAGAACCTGCACACCTTTACCGGCTACAAAGGTTACAATGTGGACTATGCAGGAGGTACCTTCACACCGGGATATAACTTCTGTTCTTATCCTACCGCACGTACCTTCATGTGTGGCGTTCATTTCACTTTCTAATCACTAAAAACATAACAATATGAAACTCAATAAATATGCATTGGTTCTCTTTTTGGGATTAGGCACATTGACTTCTTGCAATGATAATTTGGAGCTGTTAAATCCCAACCAGCAAACCTCAAACACATTCGGTTTCAATGCCGATGATTTGGAAGAGAGCGTTATTGCCGCCTATAACCATATCCGTATGGAAGGTTCTTACGCCCGTGTAGGCTACACCATTGATGTGTGTCGTGGCGATGAAGCCTGGAATTCATCACAAGTATGGTATCTGCCTTTCGATGACCTGAATGCGGAAGTAACCTCGGACATCACGTGGTGGCCCTGGCGCGAATGGTACTACACCGTTAATGTATGTAATTTTGCCATTTCCCGTTGCGATGAAGACAACAGCCAGCTTTCCGAAAAAATGAAACGCATCAAAGGACAAGTGCTCTTCCTGCGCGGTCTGTCATACTACAATCTGGTTGGTTATTACCAGAACCCGCCCCTCATCACAGATTATGCCACCTACTCTTCATTGGATGGACTTTATACCGGCAACAGCACCTATGATGCCGTGCTGGACCAAGTGGAAAGTGATTTCAAAGAAGCCATGGAATTGTTACCCTCACGAGATCAAGGTGGCGAATGGGAAAAAGGACGTGCCACCTGTGGTGCCGCAGCCGGTTACTATGCCCGTGCGCTCATGGTACGCCATAAATTCAAAAACGCCCTTACTGTACTGAAAGACATTATCGGCAAAAAATATGGTACTTATGAACTGATGGATAACTATGGCGACAACTTTCGTGAAGGTCCTGCCTATGAGAACAACAAGGAAAGCCTTTTCGAAGTGCAATTCCTTGACTTAGAATCACAAGGAACCGACGACGAGTGGACTCCGGTGAACACCAGCCCGAATGCCACCCAAGGTTCGGCCATCGAGAGTAACTTCGCTCCCGGCAATTATGGCGGTTGGGCCGACATTTCGGCTTCCCCCTGGCTCTACCATCTCTTCAAAGCAGAACGTACTACTGACGGCAAACTCGACCCGCGTCTGTACTGGACCATCGGTACTTACGAATCCGATTGGGAAGACTTTGAATATGGCAATGTAGCTTATACGAGCAAACTTACAGCCACCGACAACATCGTAACCAACAACACATACGGTGGTCTACCCATCGCCAAGTTCACAAACCTCCGTACCGGACTCTATAGCACCGTTATTACAGGCTTACACGATGGAATCAACTTGCGTCTGATGCGCTACTCCGACGTGCTGCTCCGTGCTGCCGAATGTGAAAACGAAGTCAACGGCCCCACACAACAGGCCATCGACTGGATTAACGAAGTACGCAACCGCGCTGACTTGCCCGATCTGGAACTGGCTGACTTCCCTACAGCCGACAAACTCTTCGAGCAGATTGCCAATGTGGAGCGTCCGAAAGAATTTGGTTGTGAGTTCGGACGCGGATTCGATCTTATCCGCTGGGGATTCTTCTATAAGAATGATCGTTTGCAACAACTTAAGGAGCACAGTGTCGTACGCCGTTCTGTAACCGGAACCAAAGATCCTGTAGACTACAACGATATCGCAACCGACTCCGAACTAAAAAGTTCTTTTGACACCTACTTACCCGGGCACGAATTTCTGCCCATCGTACAACAGTTGTTGAACAAGAACCCTAACCTAAGTGGTAACTCTGCCAACTTTAGCACGGACAACTCTACTTATTTCAGTGAGAACGGATGGACTGTTCATCCGGTGGTTGACTTAAGCAAATAAACAAACCTATTAAAATGTAAGACAATGAGAATACTCAATAAATTAGTATACGCTTGCTGTTCCATCGCCTTCGGGTTGATGGCATTGCCAAGCTGCGAGGGTGGCGAGCTGTATGATGTTAACGCCCCCGACTGGATTTCCGAGAAAGTGGACTCCATAGCAAATTCAAAGAAAGATCCGGAAGAAGAAGTGCTGGAGGGCATGCAGGAAGATGTCTACTCCTTCGGTAATGCGGACTACACCTCCGGTTTCTGGACAGCTTTCTCCAAGTATTACGTCGTGCCCGATGGTCAGAAGTGGCATGGAGTGTTCAACCTCAACATCAACCCTGCCGACAATACCTATTATAAAAACTTCGCCCTAGTCATAACCAATGACGCAGACCGCGGAGGTGAAGGATACACGGAATATGGCGCTTATCGTTTTGATACCACAAACGATACTTTGGCCTATAACTCCCAATGGGGTTCCCATCTCTTCTTCAAATACACCTCCAGCACACTGATGCTGTCACCCGTTGACAATCTGGACGAAACTGTACAGAAATTGGGCGGCAAAGTAACACTCACCGTAGACCGCACCAATGAAAATGCCTTCTCTATCAAAATCCAGAACGCCTCGGCAACCAAAACCTACAAACAGCCGTACAAGTTACCCAATCTGAATGCAGACGCGAGCAATACCAACATCCGCTGCTTCCTGGTACCCGAAGGCTCTTACATCAACTTCTTGCAATCGAACATCGTTCCTATCGGCGGCCTTACTTCTGCCGAAGACAAGAATCCGCTCTCGATGGTACTGCAAAATGTACCCGATCAAGTCAATGCCGGCACCTCACTCGAAGAAGCCGTGGCCGGGATTACTGCCATCGTCAGCTTCGAAGAAGGGGTGACTAAGACCGTAACTGCAGAAGAACTCCAGTTCACTGCCATCCCCAATATGAACGAACTGGGCACGAAGACACTGGTAGTCATCTACAACAAGACCTTCAAGGGCGAGAATTGCAACCAGCCGGTGGTGGCCAATGCTACGTTTGAAGTAGTGGAAAAGATTGTATCCATCCAAGTGACGGCTCAACCTGCGCACACGCAGTATTACTATTATACTTCGGCAGCAACGGAAACGATGACCGACCGTACGCTGGCATTCCTTCCCGAAGGATTGGAAGTAACGGCTACTTATGCCGACGGAAGCACAAGAGTAGTAGACAACGCCAAACTCCATTTCTCTGCCATTCCTGCCAAAGCCGGTACGCAGACCGTAACCATTACTGCCGACGAAGTTACCGCTACCGTAGAAGTCAAAGTTGCCGAATCTGTGGTTGCCGCTGTGAGCAACTCAGCCGGTATCATAGGAGCCGAAGACAATTCAACGGGTTGGTGGACTGTCTTTTCTGACAATTTCAACGTGCCGGCAGGTGAAACCAGATCCATCAGCTTCACCAATTACACCAGCCAAGCTAATAACTGGAGCAACTTCGCTATCGTTCTCCGCAAAGCCGATCTTGCCGAATATGCAGTGGTACGCGCCGACAACTATGGATGGGGTGCAGGATACGATGGAAATGCCAGCCTCGTTCACAACGGTACACAAGGCGACTGGGCTGCTTGGCTTGCCGATATGAACGGAGCCAAAGTCACCGTCTACGTGACCAATTGCGGCAATGGTACAGCCGACATTCAAGCAATAATGAAAGGCACTTCAGGTACTTCCTATGCCCAATACTATTTAGGGATCAACAAATTGGATATGAACGACTTGAACTTCGCTTTAACGATTGAAGGCGGCCATCTCGTCTTCTAATCCGAATCAGTAATCACACAAGCCATGCCGTTTTCCTCAGGAAGAAGCGGCATGGTCTTTAAACTATCAACAGATGAAAAAACTATTACCATTGTGGATGTTCTTACCAATATTCCTTGTTTTAGCCGCTTGTTCTGACAACAGCGAAGATATAGACCGCTATTATGCAACTGTAAGTACTCCGAAAGTAACTACAACCACACCCACCTCGTTGACCGTCACCGCATCGGTTACAGGTGATCTGAACCAAATAGTCAAGAAAGGCTTCTGTTACAGTGCAGCAGCTTCCGTACCGACTATCAAAGACCACGTGGTGGATGCCGATGAGAATTTCAGTGCTTCCCTCTCAACCTTGACCTCCGGTACCTCCTACTATATCCGTGCATACGTCTACTGTGACAGCCGTTATGTCTATTCAGAGGTGGTCACGGCCACCACAGAAAGCTTAAGCTTAGACGATGAACTCAAGAATTACGTGGCCCCCACCTACTCCGATGACTATACCTCGATAAGTGACTGGAGCAAACGCTCTCAATGGAATCTTGCCAACGTACACGACCCCTCGGTTGTATTGGCCGAAGATGGTTATTATTACATGTATCAGACGGATGCTTCATACGGCAACGTCCACACCGCAGGCGGCCACTTCCACGGTCGTCGCTCCAAGGACCTTGTCAACTGGGAATACCTCGGCGGTACAATGAAGAACCTGCCCGAATGGGTAGTGCCCAAGCTCAATGAAATACGAAAAGAAATGGGACTTGCCGAAATCAATCCTAATGTTAATGACTTCGGCTATTGGGCTCCCGTAGTACGCAAGGTAAAGAACGGCCTCTATCGCATGTACTATTCCATTGTCTGCCCCGGCACACTCAACGGTGCCAACACCTGGTCGGAGCGCGCCTTTATCGGCCTGATGGAAAACAACGATCCCTCCAACAACGACGGATGGGTAGACAAAGGCTACGTCATCACCAATGCTTCCGACAAAGGACTTAACTTCAACGTGAAGCCGGATGATTGGGCCAATTGCTATTATAAATGGAATGCCATCGACCCCTCTTATGTCATCACGCCCAAAGGCGAGCACTGGTTGGTCTACGGTTCATGGCATAGCGGCATAGCCGCTCTCAAGCTCAATAGCGAAACAGGCAAGCCTGCCGAAACTTTGGGCCAACCTTGGGCTACAGGCCAAGCACCTGCCGAGTATGGTCAGTTGATCGCCACCCGCCAGACAGGTAACCGCTGGCAAGCCAGTGAAGGTCCCGAAGTCATTTACCGCGATGGCTACTACTACCTCTTCCTGGCCTACGACGCTCTCGACGTGCCCTATAACACCCGTGTGGTCCGCTCGAAAAGCATCACCGGTCCCTACGTGGGCATTGACGGCAAAGACGTGACCGCCGGTGCCGATGCACTGCCCATAGTGACTCATCCCTATAAGTTCAGCAAAGGCTACGGCTGGGGAGGCATCGCCCACTGCGCTATCTTCGACGATGGCAAAGACAACTGGTTCTACGCCTCACAAGGCCGTCTGCCTAAGGATGTTCCGGGCATCAACGCCAGCAACGCCATCATGACGGGGCACGTACGCAGCATCCGCTGGACGAAAGACGGTTGGCCTCTCGTAATGCCTGAACGCTACGGAGCCGTTCCCAAGGTAGCCATCACCGAAGAAGAATTGCCCGGCAATTGGGAACACGGCCTCTTCCAGTGCATCTTCGTCGTCGACGCAGATCAGCTGCAAGTCGATGCCTGGATGCTGTGCGAGGAAGCGCTTCGCGATACCGGGGAACCATTGGATGGCGGTGCTCGTGAACGCCGCCACGCGCACGATGCCGCTTTCGAGGTGCTTGAGCTCGGCGAGGCGCATCTCCAGCTGGCGCTCGCTGTTGCACACGTTCTGCACCCAGGGAAGCAGATCGGCGCCGTCCGAGGTGAGGTGCGCGCCGCCGTAGTCGCGCACGAACAGCGGCACGTCCAGTTCTCGTTCGAGCGTGCTCACGAGGTAGCTGATGCCGGCTTGCGTGTATCCTAGGTCGTGGGCGGCCTGTTTGAAACTGCCCGTTTCAGCCACCTTTAGGAACGCATCGTATTTCTGGTTGCCCACAGATTGCTCCTTCTCTTGCTCACAATATCTTCACACCGTTCTTCGATGTATGTCACTATACGGAGCTTGAAAAGGAATAACAAGAAACTCTTAAAATCTTAAAAAGATAATCTCATTTTACTTTTATCAGGAGAACCCATACCATGAGCCAGCAACCCTAGAACATCATCCAGTGAAGTTCCGCGAGGGCGGGACGTGAGAGTCTTGCGCTGCCGAGCGCCGTGCAAGCTGCGGATCGAAAGGAGGCACCCCGTGAAAACTCGTAGCAAGCGCCGGCCCTATGTCGCGTGCGTCGTGCTGCAGACCGTTATCTTCGGATCGGGTAACGCTATCACGAAGATGGCGTACGAGAGCATCACGCCCATGTGGTGCCTCGCCATCAGGTTCGGCTTGGCCGCGCTCG
>OKSE01001568.1_pt1 | contig 10767 bp, 8 predicted proteins | sample 1633631 | NCBI WGS metagenome assembly OKSE01 (sample SAMEA3541555, study PRJEB24748) | human gut metagenome | biome: human gut; feature: human-associated habitat; material: faeces | place: China | collected 2012 | reverse complement strand
GTCCCGGAAACTGCACCAGATTCGTCATTCTTCCATCTCCTCTTCATCGTCCAGTTCTTCCCCGGCCGTGCCATCGGGCTGGATGTACATCACAGCCATCCGCTCCTCGCTCAGGATCTTCTGCAGCGCCGCGTCGGCATCCTCTGCCGTCAGCGCCGCCAGCGTGGCGATCTGCTGGGCCACGGTCTGGCCGCTGAGGGCAAAGTCTGCCATCTGGCTGGCCGAGTCCTCCACGTTTTCCAGATTTTCGATCAGCTGACCGTATTTTTCGTTCTTACACAGGGTAAACACTTCCCTGTCCACCCCTGCGGCGCGTACCCGGGCGATCTCGTCCAGCAGCAGCTGCCGCACAGTATCCGGTACATCGCTCTCTCCGGTGAACAGGATGCAGCAGCAGCCGTCCACCCGCAGCACCTCGCCGCCAAAGCCGGGGTTCACAAGACCTTCGTCATACAGGCGGCGGTACAGCGGCGACATCCCGCCCACGATGCAGCTGAGCACAAGGTCGTACAGCGCCTCGGTGCGCAGATCGTCCGCAGGCAGCGGCTCTTCCTTAAAGCCTACGCCGAAGCAGGGCTTGGAGACCGGCATGGTCAGCGTTTTTTCCGTAGCGGCAAGGGTCATAGGCTCCGTGGCCCACAGCCGCTGCACCTTTTCTGCCGGGCGGGGCTCCATCAGGCCGTGCCGCTTGCAGGCGGCAAGGATCTGTTCCATGGTGGTGTTGCCGGCAGCAGCCAGCACCATATTGCCCGGGGCATAAAAAGCCTTGCAGCTGTCGTACAGCATGGCGGGCGTGATCTCGGCAATGCTCTCCACCGTGCCCGCGATGTCGCTGCGGATGGGGTGGCTGTGGTACAGGCACTCGAACAGGCCGGTGATGAGCCGCCAGTCCGGGCTGTCATCGTACATTTTGATCTCCTGTCCGATGATGCCCTGCTCCTTGGCGATGGTCTGCTCGGTAAAGTAGGGGTGGCCTACCATGCCCAGCAGCACGTCCAAGCTTTCGTCCAACTGCTGGGTAGCGGTGAACAGGTAGCAGGTGCGGTCAAAGCTGGTAAAGGCGTTGGCGTTGGCACCGGTCTTTGCGTACTTGGCAAAGGCATCGCCGTCCTCGTCCTCGAACATTTTGTGCTCCAGAAAATGCGCCACACCGGCCGGCAGATGCACCGTTTGCCCGTTCAGGCAGAAATCCCGGTCGATGGAGCCGAACTTTGTGGCATAGATCACATGGGTGCTGGAATAGCCCGGCATGGGGCGCACCAGCACCGTCAGGCCGGAGGGCAGGGTCTGCCACTGGTCGGCCACGGTCTTTTCCAGCAGGGTCTGGTTATTCTGCGGCATGGGCAGCATCCTCCTTTGTAAGCAGATAGCTGACCGAGAGGGTCAGGCGGCGCAGGATATCCCGCACCTCGTCTTTGGTCACGGCGCGTAGAGCATTCCGCGCCTGCTCCGGGCTCTGGATGGGTGCAGCGCTGTTGGCACCGGCGCGCAGCACCTCGATGTAGTACCAGCTTTCGATGCCGCCAAGGCTGTCCTCTACCCCGTTCATGCCGCTGAGCAAGCCCCGGCGGCAGTCCTCAAATTCCTCGTCGGTAATGGGGCCGGTGCGCAGGTCTGCAAGTTCTTTCAAAATGGCCTGCTCTGCGCGGGCGGCATCAGCGTGCTCCACACCGCTGTTCACCGCCATGCTGCCGGTAAAACTTTGGAAGGAGGAGGAGCAGTAGTAGCACAGATGGTCCCGCTCCCGCACGTTGAGGAACAGGCGGCTGGTCACGCTGCCGCCGTACAGCGCCATGGCAAGGCGCACCGCTGCCAGCTGCTGCGGCTGCATAGGCTGCCCCAGTGTAAACAGCATACACAGCTTTGCCTGCACCATATCGTAGTTTTCGGTCTTATGCATCGGTGCAATGGCAGGCATGGCCATGTTTTCCACCAGCGGCAGCGGGGCGCGGTCGATGCAGGCAAGCTCTGCCAGCAAAGCATCCCGGATGGCGGCGGTCTGGGCAGTATCACAGCCCAGCACCAGCAGCTCAATGTTGGCGGTGCGCAGCATCTGCTGATAAGCGGCGGTCAGCATGGCCGGGGTAAGACCGTCCACCTCTTCCAGATAGCCCTCCTGCCGCACGCCTGCCGGGCTGTCACCAAAAAACTCCCGGTTGGCCTGATGCAGGCAGTAGATGCGTTTATCGTTGATCTCATCCTCAAGGCCCTTTTTCAGCATCTGCTTTTCAATGCTGACGGCCTGCGGGTCAAAGCAGCCGTCCACAAAATACGGATGGAAGGCCGCACCCAGCGCGATTTTGGTATACTCGGCGGTCAGTGCCTCGCCCTCCAGCGCAAAGGCATCCTTGATGCCGGTCACGCTGACGCAGAGGTTGTGGTTGCAGCCCATGGGGCGGGCGTCCACGGTCAGGTCTGCGCCGTAGAGCTTTGCCAGCTTTTTGGTCAGCCGGGTCATATCCGGGCAGTCCGCATAGCCGCGCTCCATCACCAGCGGCAAAAGCGCATGGGCAGTGGCCGTTTTACGCTGGGCCGGGAAAGCAAAGTGGATGCTGATGCGGCAGCGGTTGAATTTAGAAGCCGGGTCGCAGGAAAGATGCACACCCGGTGCAATGAGAGTACGTTCCAATTTGTTCCTCCGCCCTGCTTTCACAGGGAGCTTTTATTTTTATGCTGCCTTCTGCAAGGCAAGAAATTCTTCCAGACTCAGGCCGCTGGCACGGATGGCAAGGGCATTTTCAACGCCCACATACCGCCAGTGCCACGGCTCAAACACCACGCCGGTAGCAGCCTGCCTGTCCTGCGGGTAGCGCAGGATAAAGCCGTATTCCGCCGCGTAGGCCGTAAGCCACTCGTAGGCGCGGGTCTCGGCAAAACCGGTGTCCTGCTGCGGATTGTCCGCGCTGAGGATATCTGCCGCGTAGCCGGTGCCGTGCTCGTTGGCGTTGGCGGCGGGCTGGATGGTAGCCGCCAGACGGGCAGCTTCCTCCTCGGACTTGCGCTTATCGCGGTAGGTCTGCACCCGGGCCTCGTAGGCGGCCTGACGGGTGTCGGCGTCCTGATAACCGGCCGCAAGGATCAGGCTAACCCCATCCGCCTGCGCGGCGGCAGCCATGCTGCGATACTGCATGGCTGCTTCGGCCTCCAGCTGCTGGCCGGTGGCCTCGTCGGCGGTATCCAGCAGCGGAGCAGGCTCGGCTGCATAGGGCAGGTTGGCGTTCACCAGTACCAGCCGGGCATCTGCGGCGTTAAATACATAGTCTGTGCCGTCGTACACGCTGGCTGCAAATACCTTTGGCCCGGCCAGCAGGCCGTGCACCTTGGGCAGCAGCCACAGGATGCCGCCGGTCAGCAGCGCTACCACCGCAGCGCAGCCGGCCAGAAACAGCACCCAGTTGCGGGCCAGCCGCAGCATTTTGCGGCGCTTCCATTGTTGATAGGTCAGGCGCTTCTCAGCAGGCGCTCTGGAGGTACGGGTGGGTTCACTCATGCGGCGGGGCTCCTTTTCGGCATTGTTGCAGCGCCGGTGCGCCGCACAGATTCAAACTATATTATACACCCCTTTGCATTTTGTGTAAACGCTGCTGTGTGTAAAAAAATTATGACCCGCCCGCCCCCGGCAGGGAGCAGACAGGCCACAATTAAAAATTTTACGCAGATCAGTCAAACAGCATATCGTGGATGGCACCGACAGCCTTATCGGCGTCTGCACGGTCGATGATGCAGGAGATCTTGATCTCGCTGGTGGAGATCATCTTGATGTTGATATTGTTGTTGGACAGTGCCTCGAACATCTTGGAGGCAACGCCGCTGTGGCTCTGCATACCGGCACCCACGATGGAGACCTTGGCGCAGGTGGTGTCCACACTGACATCGTTGAAGTGTGCACTTTCCTTCAGCACACGCATGGCCAGCTCGGCTTCGCCTTCGGCACAGGTAAAGCTGATATCCTTCTTGCCGTCGCGGCCGGTGGACTGCAGAATGATGTCCACGTTGATGTTCTTCTGTGCCAGCAGACCGAAGATCCTAAAGCTCATGCCCGGCTCATCGGGAACGTTGAGAATCGTGATAACGGCAACATCGGTGTCCTTGGCGACACCCTTGATCAGCATACCTTCCATGTCCTTTGTAACCTCCTTAACCACCGTACCCGGGATGGGGTTCAGGCTGGAGAGCACCTCCAGCTCCACATTGTACTTTTTAGCCAGCTCCACGCTGCGGTTGTTCAGCACCTGTGCGCCCAGAGATGCCAGTTCCAGCATCTCGTCAAAGGTGATCTCCTCCAGCTTACGGGTGTTGCTCACTTTGCGCGGGTCGGCGGTATAAACGCCCTCCACATCCGTGTAGATCTGGCAGCGGTCAGCGTGCAGGGCAGCGGCAATTGCCACAGCACTGGTGTCGGAGCCGCCGCGTCCCAGAGTGGTGATGTCATCCAGCTTGTTCAAGCCCTGGAAGCCTGCCACCACCACCACGCGGTTGCGCTCCAGCTCGGAGGAGATCCGCTCGGTCTCCAGCCGGGTGATGCGCGCCTTGGTGTAGGCACGGTCGGTGCGGAAGCCCGCCTGCCAGCCGGTCAGGCTGATGGCATGGCAGCCCAGCTCGTTCAGCGCCATGGCCAGCAGTGCGATGCTGATCTGCTCGCCGGAGGCCAGCAGCATATCCATCTCACGCGCCGAGGGGTTATGGGTGATCTCCCCTGCCTTGGCGATCAGGTCATCGGTGGTGTCGCCCTGTGCGGAGACTACCACCACTACGTCATTGCCCGCGTTGTGGGTGTTGGCCACGATCCGCGCAACGTTGAAGATACGGTCACGGTCCTTTACGGAAGAACCGCCGAATTTCTGTACGATCAACGCCATATCTTGTCACTCTCCTCTTTAACGCCCCGCGCTTGCGGGGGGCTTGCCGGGCGGAAGCGTTCTTGCACTTCCCTTACCCATTTATCATTCCACGGTTGCGCCGGTGTTATCGGCATCCAGCTGCAACAGTGTAAATGCTTCACATCCGTCCAGACCTTCCAGCAGCTCCAGACCTTTTTCCAGCTTGGAATAGAACTTTTCGGCCTCGGCCTTTTCTGCCACAGCCATGACCGTGCTGCCTGCACCGGACACATACACGGCCTTTGCGCCGCACAGCCGCGCCATATCGAACACCTCGCGGGAACCGGGCATCAAGGGCATGCGATACTGCTGGTGCAGCTTATCCTCGGTGGCAATGGCCAGCAGGTCGTGCCGCCCCTCGCAGAAGGCTGCGGGCACCAGCGCCGCACGGGACAGGTTATACACCGCGTCCTTATGGGATACCTCTTTAGGCAGGGCAGCGCGGGCTGCCTCGGTCAGCAGCTTGTAGTCCGGCACGATGGCAGCAAAGCAGAGGCTTTCGTCCACATTCCGCTTGACCGAATACACCTTGCCGTCCTCGAACACGCTGCTGGTCAGGCCGCCCAGTAGTGCCGGAGCCACGTTATCGGGGTGTCCCTCAATGGCAGTTGCCAGCGTGAGCAGCTCCTGCGTGTTGAGCACATCGCCCAGCATCCGGTTTGCGCCCAGCAGACCCGCAATGATGCAGGCCGAAGAAGAGCCCAGACCCCGTGCCATGGGGATGGGGTTCGTCTGGGTGATCTTGAGGGGCGGGATCTGCTTGCCAACCTTTTCGAACAGGCCCTTGGCGGAGCGGTACACGAGATTCGACTCGCCCCGGGGGATGCGGGTGCCGTCCGATGCCGAGATCTCCAGCACTTCGCTGTCCTCAAAGGTGACTGTGTTGTACAACGTAACTGCCAGACCCAGCGCATCGAAGCCGGAGCCTACATTGGCGCTGGTGGCAGGGACTGAAACCTTGATCTTCATTGCCGCAGTTCCTTTCCGTTACACTTCCTCGGGCAGACGCTTGAGCACCAGCTTCACGCTGCCGCCCACGGCCTCCACCTTGCGCGCGGCCTCTGCCAGCGCACGCTCATCGGCGCGCTTCACAAAGTAGGCGCAGCCCTCGTACCGCTCATCCACCACCTTGCCGTAGCCGTAGATGGCCTCCACCACAGCGGGTGCAATGCCCGCCACACGCACATAATATGCAGCGGGAGCCGGGTCGGTGAGCATGCCGTCCACTGGGTCCGCAGGCTGCCAGAACAGGCTGTCGTGCACCTGTGCGCCGTTTTTCAACGCATCCACCACGTCTGCCACCACAGCGCTGGCGGTGGGCAGCTTGCCTGCGCCCTTGCCGTAGAACACCACATCGCCCAGCATATCGCCCTTGACCAGCACCGCGTTGAACACATCGTCCACGCTGGCCAGCTGGTTTGCCTTGGGCACCAGACACGGCTCTACACCGGCGGCCACGCTGCCGTCCTTGCCAAGCTTCATCCATGCGATCAGCTTGATAACGCAGCCCAGCTTTTCGGCGCTGGCCACATCGGCGGCGGTAATGGCGCGGATGCCCCGGGTGGGGATGTTCTGGGGGTAGATCTGGTGGCCGCACACCATGGAGGACAGGATGGCGATCTTGCGGCAGGCGTCGCGGCCGTCCACGTCATCGCTGGGGTCCTTGGTCTCTGCGTAACCCAGCTCCTGCGCAATTTGCAGCGCATCCTCAAAGCCCAGTCCCTCCCGCACCATCTTGGTGAGCATGAAGTTGGTGGTACCGTTCACGATGCCCTCCACCTCGGTGATGACGTTGGCCGCCAGGCACTGGTGCATGGGGGTGATGATGGGCGTACCGCCGCCCACAGAGGCCTCGAACAGGAAGGCGCAGCCGTGCTCCTTGGCCAGTGCCAGCAACTCTGCGCCGTAGGTGGCCACCATCTCCTTGTTGGAGGTGCACACGCTGCGGCCGCTCTCCAGACACGCCTTGACGTAGGGGTAAGCAAAGCGGGTACCGCCGATGGTCTCCACCACCACCTGGATCTCCGGGTCCTGCAGGATCACGTCGATATTCTTGACCACCAAAGGCTCCACCGGGTTGCCGGTAAAATCCTTCGGGTCCAGAATGTATTTTACCTCCACCGGTTCGCCAGCCCGGCGGGAGACGCTTGCAGCATTGTGGCACAGCACCTCGTATACGCCGCTGCCCACCGTGCCAAAGCCCAGAATTGCAATTTTAGCCATACTCTCTTTCCCTCGTTTCCTGCTTTGTTACAGGTTATACCCGCAGCGCACACCCACGACCATGCGCTGGCGCGAAAGCTTTTCGATCAGTTCCTCCGGGGACATCTGCATGGTATCGGTGCGGATGGTGACCGCCACCAGCGCAGCCCCATTCTCCGGGGTGGACTGGTTGATGGTCACAATACTGGCACCTGCGGCGCTGATGCCGGCCAGAAGGCTTTGCAGCGCGCCGGTCTCGTCCCGCAGGGTGGCCATGACCGTGATGACCTCACGGCCGTTCTCGGAATCAAAAATACAATCCTTATACTTATAAAATGCACTGCGCGAAAGCTCTACGGCGCGGGTCGCAGCCGAAATGCTGCGGGCTTCGCCGCTGGCCAGCAACTCCTTGGCGCGTACCACCTTGAGAAAAACCTCCGGCAGCACCTGCGCATCCACCAGATAAAAACGGCGTTCCAACTTGTTCACCTCTCAAACACAAGTGTTCTTGCAGAAAATATAATAGCATCCGAACCCCTGCAATGCAAGAGCCCGGATGCTATTTTGTCACTTTGTCCAGTTTTGTCTTGTGAAGTGCGCCCTGTCCTTGCCGGATTTTTCAGCAAAGGGGTGAAAAAGTACGATTTTTGTCCTTATTCCGTGTCCAGTGCACTGGTATCGGTGGGGATGACCGGCTGGGTGGGCACAGCATCGTCTGTGTTCTCGGCAGGGGCAGCAGCCTGCGGTGCGGCATGGGAATAGGTGCAGGTATCGGGCAGGTCATCGGCACGGTAGTAGCCCACGGCAGTGCTCGGGCAGCCTGCACCGGCCAGCAATCCGCTCTGGGTGCAGTAACGGCGCTCCACCACGCCTGCGGAGGCGGGGAATGCCTTATAGGGCAGGTCTGCCTGTGCCTGCTCCATCAGTGCCTTCCACGCCATAACACAGGTGCGGGTCTTGGCTTGCTGCTTGGACAGGGTCTTGGTCATATCGTAAGGTGCATCATATCCCCACCACACAGCGGTGACATAGTAGGGTGTGCCGCCCACGAACCACAGATCCTTTTCGTCGCTGGCAGTACCAGTCTTACCAAAGGCCTCCATGCCGTTGGAGTTGGGGTAGCGGCCGCTGGCAGTACCTACGCTGGAGAACAGAACGTTCTTCAGCAGACGGTTCATGACATAAGCGGTATCGGGGGTCAGTGCCTGATAGCTGGTGGCGTTGTTTTCCAGATAGATGTTGCCTTCCCGGTCCAGCACACGGGTGTACAGGTGCGGAGTGGTGTACTCGCCGTCATAGAAGATCTGGAAGGCTGCGGCCAGCGCCATGGGCGTAACGCCCTTGGTCTGGCTGCCCATAACCATCTGCGCCAGACCCACGTCGTTGGTGGGGTCCAGCGTATTCAGTTGCAGAGTGTTGTAGACGAAGTTGAAGATATTGCTTGCGCCCACAAGGTCGCCCACGCGGACTGCGATGGTATTCAGCGAGCGGGCAAGGCCGTTCCACAGCGGGAGATCGCTGCCGTCGCCATAGTTGCCGCCGTAGTTGCGCGGCCAGCTGCGCCATGCGTTGGGGTAAGCGCGGAGCTGCTTGTCGGAGAGTCCCATCAGGCCATTCTTGCGGCAGTAGTCCTCGTCCCGGATGATCATATCCTGCTTCTGATACAGGGGGGAGTTGTTGAGCATGGTGGACCAGTTGACCAGACCGTACTCAATGCCCAGCGCATAGGCACCGATGGGCTTGATGGTAGAACCGGTCTGCCGCTCCACATTATAGGCGCGGTTCAGGGAAAGGCTCTTGGTCTTTTCGCCCAGGCCGCCCGCAATGGCCAGCACGTTGCCGTCATAGTCCAGCGTGACCATAGCAGCCTGCGTGCGCACGTTGCGGTAATAGTAGACGGTGCCATCTTCGCCGGTGCGGGTCTTGGGGGTGCCGTCCTCGTTGAACACCTGCACATCATCGTCCGAAATGGAGGTGACCTCTTCCTCATGCCAGCCCGCCGGGAAGTAGGCATCGTCGGTGTTCAGCATCAGGTTTTCCATCTGGGACTGCAGCTTGGTGTTGACAGTGGCTTCGATGGTAAAGCCGCCGGTGTAGAGCAGCTTCTGTGCCTCGGACTCGCTGATGCCCTCCTTGGTCATGATGTCCTGCACGACCTCATTGAACAGTGCATCGGTGAAGTAGGAGGTGACGGTGCTGGGCTTTTTGCCGCTGTCTTCTTCGGCCAGCACAAGGGGCTGTGCAGCGCCGTTGCGGTAGTCCTCCTCGCTGATCACTCCCTGCTGCCACATATTGTACATGATGAAGTTGCGGCGGTGGATCAGATTTTCGGGGTTCGTATAGGGGTTATAGTTGGTGGGGTTTTTTGTAATAGAGGCAATGGTAGCGCACTCCCACAGGCTCAGCTGGCTGACGTCCTTGTTGAAGTACTCGTTGGCCGCCGTCTGCACACCCTGAATGGTGCCGGTAAAGCTGATGGTGTTCAGGTAAGCCTCCAGAATGGTCTCCTTGGAGTAGCTGCGACTCAGGCAGAGGGCGCGGTAGATCTCGCGCACCTTGCGCAATGCGCCATCAATACCGCTGGCGCTGTTGTCATCGGTCAGGTTCTTGATGAGCTGCTGTTCCAGTGTGGATGCGCCCTGCTTGGAGCTGTAAATGGGCAGCAGATACTCATTGATCATTGCGCCGATGGTGCGCTTGAAGTTGACGCCGGGCTCTGAGTAGAAGTCCTTATCCTCGGTGCAGATGAAGGCATACTGCAAATTGGAGGGAATCTGCTCAAGGTCTGCCCATACGCGGTGGCTGTTGGAGGAGCGCAGGGTGGCATACTCCACCTGTGCGCCGGTATCCGGGTCGGTAGCTACCACCATACTGGACTGGCTCAGCTGAATGTTGTCTAGGTCCAGCAGGTCACCGTCGTTGGCAGTAGCCTGCACCACATAGAACACCATGCCCACGGCCACCACGCTGCCCAGCATGATGCCAAGGCAGAGCACCGTAGCGACAGTGCGGCCAATGAACCGCAGAATGGGATGCTTGCTCTTTTCCTTCGGCGGCTTGGGGCTTTTGGGTGCCTTGGGTGTGCGGGTACGGTTTTCCGCTGCGGAGTGTACCTCGCGGCGGCTCTGGGAAACATTGACCTTACGTCCCACCGGGCGGGCAGGCTGCTCCTCGCCGCCCCGGTGGATCTTTCTCATCTCATTGTTGGAGATAGGGATCGCCTCCTGACATTTCAAGACTGTTGCCGGGCATAGCTGCACCGGGCTTTATCCACATCGTTTGTGACACGAAATTTCAAACTGCAATACCATATTATAGCACGCAAGCCCCAGCCGGGCAAGAACCAATCTTTGCGCGCTGAGCAGATATAAATAGTATAACACACTCTCTTGTGGAAAGTACAGTATCTGCGTGTGAAAATTGTCTGCTATCCGCCAAAACGGGGCATACTTACCGGGGAAGGGAGTGTTTTTTATGCGCAAGCTGTCTGTCTGCCTGTTCTACGGGCTTTGCGTATTCACCATTGTATTCAGTCTGTTCTGGATGGCGCTGCCAAAGCTGCCGCTGTCTCAAAGCCCCGCCGGGTCTGAGACCGACCCCGCCTCTCCCCTGAGCCTTGCCGCGCAGGCAGCCGCCGAACGTTATTATCAGCAGACCTTGCGTATGGACAGCGGCAACACTAACG
>OKSE01001566.1_pt1 | contig 10794 bp, 8 predicted proteins | sample 1633631 | NCBI WGS metagenome assembly OKSE01 (sample SAMEA3541555, study PRJEB24748) | human gut metagenome | biome: human gut; feature: human-associated habitat; material: faeces | place: China | collected 2012 | reverse complement strand
GGATATAGTGCTATTCCATGGTACATAATATCAGCATTAGCTTTCTCAATTCCATATGCTTTTATGATGGCAGAATATGGTGCAGCATTTAGAAAGGAAAAAGGAGGAATATACTCATGGATGGCTAAATCTGTAGGCCCTAAATATGCCTTCATAGTTACATTTATGTGGTATTCATCAAATTTAATATGGTTAGTTAGTAACTCATCATCAATATGGATTCCTTTCTCAAATGTTATATATGGAAAAGATACTACAGGAACATGGTCTTTACTTGGATTAAGCGTTCCACAAACAATGGCTGTATTAGGATCAATACTTATAATAGTTATAACTTATGCAGCATCTAAAGGATTAAAGAGTATAACAAAGGTTACTTCAATTGGAGGAACTGTTGTTGCATTATCAAACATAGTACTTATTTTAGGAGCAATTATTGTTTTTGTAAGCAATGGATTTAAACCAGCTCAGATAATAAATGGTGCTGCCTTTGTTCATGCACAAAATCCATCGTATCAATCGCCAATAGGTGTATTAGGATTTTTAGTGTTTGCAGTGTTTGCTTATGGTGGACTAGAAGCAGTAAGCGGATTAGTTGATGAAACTAAGGATGCTAAAAAGAATTTTCCAAAGGGATTAATGATTGCATCTATAATAATAGCCGTTGGATATGCTGTTGGAATACTTTGTGTTGGATTATTTACAAATTGGCAAGAAGTATTATCAGGGGATAATGTTAACTTAGCAAATGTATCATATATAGTAATTCAAAACTTAGGTGTAAAATTAGGACAAGCTTTTGGCATGAGCACTAATGCTTCACTTCAATTAGGAGCTTGGTTTGCAAGATATATAGGTCTTTCAATGATGTTAGCCTTAATGGGAGCTTTCTTTACATTAAGTTATGCACCAATTAAACAATTAATAGAAGGAACACCTAAAGAAATCTGGCCAAAAAAATGGACAATTTTAAATGAAAATAACATGCCAGTTAATGCAATGTGGGTTCAATGTATAGTTGTTGTTATATTTATATTAATAGCTTCTTTTGGTGGAGAATCTGCAAATAAATTCTTTAGTTATTTAATATTAATGGGTAATGTGGCCATGACAATACCATATATGTTCTTATCTGGAGCTTTTCCAGCATTTAAAAAGAAAAAGAATATAGAAAAACCTTTTATTATGTATAAGTCATACAAATCATCATTAATTTGGTCTATAATAGTAACATTTACAATTGGTTTTGCAAATTTATTTACAATAATAAAGCCTGTTATTCAAGATAAGGATTATACAGCTATGGCATTCCAAATAACTGGACCGATAATTTTCTCTATAATTGCTTTTATACTTTATCATAATTATGAGAAGAAAATAAAAAATAAATAATTTAAAACAACATCTTTTTAAGATGTTGTTTTTCTTATATTTTCTTAATATGGATTCTTATTGAATTTATGTAGTATAATTATTTTAAAAATAATAAAATGGAGAGTGTAGCATATGAAGAAAAAAACATTAATTATTCTAAGTATTATATTTATAGTATTACTAGGAATAGGTTTTTATTTTTTTAGTAACCAATCTACATATAAAGTCATAATTAATAATAATACTAATAAAGAAATAAGCGGGTTACAAATAAGTTATAACAATAATAAGAAGAATATTAGTATACCAAGCATAAAAGCAGGTGATTCAGAGGAAGTAAATGTAAAATCAAATGAAAATGGTTCTTTAGTTATGTATTATACAGATATTTTAGGAGATTCTCATAAAGAAATATTGGCGGGTTATTTTCAAAAAGGGGCTCAAGGAAAAATAGTAGTAAATATTACATCGGTAAATACTTTGGGTATATATGGAATGGAAATAGCTTCACCTGAAGCAGAGAATATACTAAATAATAAGTAAACTATGAAAGGAAGTGAATTAAAAAGAGAACTGCTCTCTTTTTGTATTTATGGAAAACATTATATATAATATTTTATATATAATAATATATAGCTTTTTAGGGTGGTGCTGTGAAGTTATATATTGTTATATATTAGATCACAAGTTTACAAATAGAGGATTTTTAAATGGGCCATTATGCCCTGTATACGGATTTGGAGCTTTTTTTGTTTTAACATTTTTAGATTTGTATAAAAGAAATTTAATATTAGTATTTATATTAGGAATAGTAATTACATCAATTTTAGAGTATGTAACATCTTTTTTATTAGAATCGATATTCCATACTAAATGGTGGGATTATTCAAAACACAAGTTTAATATTCACGGAAGGGTGTGTTTACTTAATTCTACGCTATTTGGTATATTATCAGTTATATTAGTTGAATTTATAAATCCTATTATAGTAGATTTCGTCAGTAAATTTCCAAAAAAGATAATTTTTCTTATAACAATAATCTTATTAACTCTAATTGCCATTGATTTAATAGTAACAGTACAAGCTATGATTAAATTAAATGCAAATTTACACAATCTTCAAAATTTATCTAAAGAATTTGAAAAACTTGGAATTTCTTTTATAGATAAGACAGAGAAAGAATTAGAAATTACTATTAGTAAAATTAAACATGAATCCAATTTAAAAGAAGAACTTTTAAATAAAGTTCATTCTATAAGAAGAAATAATTTACTTGAAAAAAGGCTTTTAAAAGCATTCCCTAATATGAAACATAAGAGATACAATGAACTATTACAAAAATTAAGAAAATATTATAAATTAAAATAAAGGAAGCCAATTAATGGCTTCCTTTATTTTAATTGTATTTGTCATTTGATAACACTTCTTTTTTTACTAATACTCCATTTTCATAAGTTTCCTTATAAGTTGTTGCTGATTTAGGTCCATGTTGATCTACAGATATAACTATTTCTTTTCCTGGATCTTCTTTTATACCCCAAATGTTAGACTTAACTTGTCCAGAAGAAGTTATATAAGTTTGAACAATAACTGGATTATTCATATTATTTTGAAACTTAAAGTCAATAGATCCACTTGCCATAGTAGCATCTCTACCTATAGGAGCATAAGTTACTGGAAGGCTATGAGGAGCTCTCTCAACTATTTTTAAGTCAGCATATAATACTGAGTTATAAAGAGTTGTAACTCCTTGACATATTCCGCCAGCTAATATATCTACTACTTTGTTTCCAATATAACCAGGGGCATAAGTATAACCATTACTTTCAGTTCTATCTTCTCCTTCTTTATCAGCAGAAAAAATATCTCCTGGCATTAATACGGTACCATTAAGCTTGCTTAAATAATTGCTAATGTTTTTAGTACGACCTCCTGTCAAACTAGGAAGTTTAGTAGTATATGAGCCTAAAATAACCATGTTATTAACAGTTTCTTGAGTTAATTTAGGTTTTATTTCTTCTACAGGTATATTAATAGTACAATTTAGACTATCATGACTATTATTTAAATCATTGACTATTTCAGAAGTAAGCTTTTCTAAGTTAAGCTTGTACCCAATTTGTTCTTTAGTTGCTGATATAGAATCATTTGAGAAAGAAATAGTTGGTTCAACTTTTTCTTTATTGATTTTATTACTTATTTCAGAAAGTTTTTCACTTAAAATCTTTGAATTTGATTCAGGTTTAAACTGAAAATATTTAGGATTAGACTTTAACTTTAATCTTTCCATTGTATTAGAAAATATATTGCTATTTTTTCCGAAAGAAAAAATTTGATTAGATAAATCATTAATATCAAAGAAAAATCCTAAATCTTTTGCTGAAAAAGTTTCATTAAAATTGTCTTTATAATTAAATGTTATTTTAAAATTATTTAATAAATCAGAGTAGTGCTCATTTAATTTTTCCTTTAAATCCTTCTCATTTAAATTTGACACATTAATGTTTTCAACATAAATTCCTTTATAAGTAACATTTTTACTAGAATAAGTTTTAAATAAAACTACAGAAATTAAAATTAAGAATAAAGCTATAAGTACTAGTGAAATTTGTAGTGCTACCTTTTTTGAATTTAATTTTTTTATTCTCTTACTTCTCACCTTTATTACCTCAACTATTATTAATTGATATTATAAAATTATACAAGTATAATTTAACAAATAAATATAAATAAAATGTGTAGATTTTGTATAATTTGCTTTATTCAAATACTTTTAATTATGTAGTAAATAAATTTTATGTTTAGTAGATTTTATATTAACCTTCTTTAATTATAATATAAAATATTGAAAAAATATACAACTCTGAGGTATTTTTCATATTATATTTAATAAGCTATAAATTAAAAGAGGAGTTATGTTTAAAAAAATTACCTTAAAAGATAAATCTATTTACTACAAATATATAGATAAAAACAAATTTTTAAGTTGTGAATATTCTTTTACTACACTTTTTATGTGGAAAGACTTTAATAATATAGAATATGATATAGTAAATAATATTTTTATTATTAGAAAATATGACAAAATTAACGGTAAAATTTTCATGCAACCTTTAGGAGATATAGATGATGATTCTTTAATAAATATTATTGATTATTTAGAATTTATAAGAAAAAAAGAAAATAATAAATGGTTATTTGGAGATGTAAGCATAAATTTTCTTAATAGATTAAAAGATATTTATAAAGAAAATTTAATTTTTGATGAAGAAAAATTAAATTTTGATTATTTATATGACTTTGATGATTTAAAAAATTTATCAGGAAGAAAATTTAGAAATAAAAGAAATAAATATAATCAGTTTATTAAAAATTATAATTATAAAACATCATTTTTTAAATGTTTTTTAAATAATAAAGAAAAGGAAGAATGCTTAGAATTTTTAAATAAATGGTATTTAGAAAATAAAGAAATAGATGAGGAGTTTTTAGCTGAAATAAATGGAACAAGAAATTTAATAAATTATTTAGACCAATTAGATTTAGATTTAATAAAACTTTATGTAGACAATCAATTAATAGGAATTTCCATAGGAGAGAGATTTAATGATATCACATATATAGTTCATGTAGAGAAGTGTTTAAAAGAATTCAAAGGATCCTATGCTTTTATAAATAATGAATTATTAAAAAATTCTTTTTTAGATCTAAAGTATGTTAATAGAGAAGAGGATTTAGGTATATTAGGATTAAAAAAGTCAAAAATGTCTTATAATCCAAAGTTTTTTGAAAGAAAATATTTAGTTAAAATAAAGTGAGGTAATTTATCCTCACTTTATTTATAATTAATTATTTTCATTATTTAATCTATCTATCATGACATTCTTAGCTTTAATTTCAAAGGTATCATCTAAAGGTGATAATGAAACATCATCATATTTATTACTAAGAGCCAATGTTAAAATTCTATCTGCAAGCTCTGGATTCTTAGATAAAAGTGATCCGTGGAAGTATGTACAAAAAGTATTTTTATAAATACATCCCTCATAACCACTTTCCCCATTATTTCCATAACCATGAATGCATTTTCCAAGAGGTTTTAAATCTCCAATAAATGTTCTACCAGAGTGATTCTCAAAGCCAACATAAGTTTCATCAAATTCTTCGTTATGAATTACTGTGTTACCTATGAATCTAGTATCCCCACCTTCAGTATATATATCTAAAATTCCTAAGCCATCTATTTTTTCTCCTGTAGGGGCAGTATAATAATTACCTAAAAGTTGATATCCACCACAGATAGCTAAAAGAACTTTTCCTTCTTCAACATATTCTTTTAAAACATCTTTTTTTAGGTTTATTAAGTCATCAGATACTATTGATTGTTCAAAGTCTTGACCTCCACCAAAGAATACTATATCGTAATTATCTTTATCAAATTTATCACCCATAGAAACATTTATTACATTTACTTTGATTCCACGCAATTTTGCTCTATGCTTTAATATTAAAATATTTCCTACATCTCCATAAACATTAAGTAGATCAGGATATAAGTGACATATATTTAATTCCATATGAATCTCTCCTTTAACTACCAAAGCTTATCAATATAACCTTTGGAATGTAAGTATTTTCTATAGTTAATCATAGCAGTATAAGTTGCAAGGATATAAACCTTGTTTTCATTAGAATTTTTGATTGCCTCTGTTAAGCCTTCAAAATCTTCCTTTATTAAAAACTTTTCAACTGGTAGATTAGCAATTTTCAATCTTACAGCCATATCATAAGCTCTCATTCCAGAGATAAATATTTCATTTAAGTCCATTGAATTTAATTTTTCAAAATCAACATCCCAGATCCAAGAAACATCCTTACCATCTGCATAATTATCATTTAATAAGAATGCTGCAGCAAAGCTTTCTGAATTTAGAAGAAGAGTATCTAAGGCTTGATTGTATCCAGCTGGATTTTTAACCAAGATAATTCTAGCTTCCTTATCTCCAATTTTTATTGTTTCCTGTCTTCCAAAAGATGAACTTTGATTAGAGAATGATTTCTGAATAACTTCATCATTAATATGTAATTCTTTTGCAACAGAATAAGCACATAATCCGTTGTATATGTTATAAGTACCAGGTTGAGTTATTGTAAATAAACCACCATTTATAACAACCTTAGAACTTTCAGGGGTAAGTTCTACTATTTCTTCTACTTTATATTTTAAATCTTCTCTTTTGAATCCACAGTTAGGACAGTAGAAACTTCCAAGATGATTATATGTTATAAAGTTATAAGAATAAGGCTCTTTACAGAACTTACAGAACTTAGCATCAGCATTAATTTCTATATTCTTGTTTTTATTTGGAGAAACTTCGAATCCATAATAAACTTTAGGGTTTTTAACATCAAGTCTTCCTAATAAAGATTCATCTCCATTTAAAAGAAGAGTAGTACTTGGTACTTTAACAACTCCTTCTAATATTTTATTTAGAGTAGTATAAACCTCTCCATATCTATCTAACTGATCTCTAAAAAGATTAGTTACAGTTATTATTTCTGGAGTTATATACTCTGTTATAAATTTTAAGTTAGCTTCATCAACTTCAATTACTGCATATCTTTCTTTATTTGAAGAGAATTTGTAATTAGCTACGAAGGTACTAACTATTCCTGGATAAAGGTTTGCTCCAGTAGCATTAGTTATAACATCTAATCCATTACCTTTAAGGACATTATATATCATTGAAGTAGTAGTAGTCTTTCCATTAGTTCCAGTAACTAAAATAACTTTATAATTTTTAGAAACTACTTTTAAAATGTTTCTATCGATTTTTAAAGCTACTTTACCTGGAAAGTTAGTTCCACCTTTAAAAACTTTCTTTGAAATAAATTGTGTCATTTTAGATAAGATTATGCTTAGATAAGATTTAATAGCTATTTTAAACACCACCTTACAATTACTTTTTAGTCAATCTTCTTAAACTATTATAGTATAGCACAAAGTATTTAATTTACCAATATAGTAATTTATTAATAATAAGTAGGAATTTTTTATTATTAAATAATTAAATGTATTTATTCTATACTTACTAGAAATTTTACAATGTAATATATGTAGAAATATTGTATTATATATAGGAAGGATATAATTAAGTATCATTAATTATACAAATAAACTAGACTAGGGGGAATACTAAATGTATCCAATAAGATTTGAAAACTTATACTATGATAAAGTTTGGGGTGGAAGAGATTTCGAACTTTTCAGAGACAATATGCCAGAGGGAATGATAGGAGAAACCTGGGATGTTGCTTGTCATAAAAATGGAATGAGTATAGTTGAAAATGGTGAATATAAAGGGTTAAGATTTGATGAGTTAATAGATAAATTAGGAAGTGACTTAGTAGGTACTGAAATATCAAAAGAGAAATTTCCTCTACTTATAAAATTAATAAACGCTAAGGATAAATTATCAGTTCAAGTTCATCCAAATGATGAATATGGTATGAGAGTTGAAGGAGAGCTTGGAAAAACTGAAATTTGGTATGTTGTTGAAGCTTTTGAAGGAGCTAATTTAATAGTAGGAACAAAGGATTGTACTAAAGAACAATTTGTTAAAGCTATAGAAACTGGTGAATTTGATCAGTATTTAAATAGAGTAGAAGTTAAAAAAGGGGATACTTTCTTTGTAAGAAGTGGACTAGTTCATGCTATATGTGAAGGTGTTATAATAGCTGAAATCCAACAAAATAGTGATACAACTTATAGAGTATATGACTATAATAGAGGAAGAGAAATCCATGTTGAAAAAGCTTTAGATTGTATCGATTTCTCATTAAAAGGAGAAAAAGCTAAGGGATTAAAAGTTTCATATGATGAATATGATAAAACTTATCTTTCACTATGTGAATATTTCTCATTAGAAAAATATGACATACATGGAGTATGTGAAGAAGAGAGTGATAAAGAAAGATTCTTCATATTTACATGTGTTGAAGGAGAAGGAATCATAACTTCAGAAGGAGGAGAATTAGCAATTAAAAAAGGAGATAGTATATTCATACCTGCATCTTTAGGAAAATATTCTTTAAAAGGAAACATGACATTATTAAAGAGTTATGTTCCAAAAGAAGGTGCTGTTGAAGAGGAAATACTTTCAGTAGTAAAAGCTTAATAAGATTTATTATAAGTTTAAAAGCAAAAATAAATTTAATTGTATAATTTAAAGAAAGAGTATATGAAAACTAATTTAAAATAATAAATGATTATGAATTGCTTTTAGAATAAAAAGCATAAAGTAATAATAATTTACAAGAATCATTAATAAAATTAGTTTTAGATATACTCTTTTATTTATATTTATGTAAAAGTGGACAAATTTAACTAATGAAATTATAATAAAAAAGTAAAACTTAATTAGAAAGTGAGTGTAATTATGGGAATTGATTTTTTATTCATACTTAAGGCCTTAATAATCGCAATTGTTGAAGGGCTTACAGAGTTTGTTCCTGTTTCCTCAACAGGACACATGATTCTAGTTGGTGACCTTATTCACTTTAATACACAATCAGGTGGATTCCCTGAAATGTATGAAGTTGTTATTCAATTAGGTGCCATACTAGCAGTTGTAGTATTATATTGGAGAAAGATAAGTAGCTCAGTAGTTGAGTTTTTAAGTTACATATTTTCATTTATCGGATTAAAAACATCAGATGATAAAAGAAAATATGAAAAAAGACTTGCAGAATCAAAAACTGGTTTTAGATTTGGTATAAATGTAATTATAGCTACTATACCAGCAGCTATTTTAGGGTTCTTATTTGATGATGAGATTAATAAGTATTTATTTTCAACTAAAACTGTAGCTATAGGATTTATAGTAGGTGGTATATTACTTATAGTTATAGAAAACAACTTTAGAAAAAGAGCTAAAAGAAGTAAGATTGTAAAAGATATTGATAAAATGACATATGGACAATCATTACTAGTTGGATGTTTCCAATGTTTATCTTTATGGCCTGGAATGTCAAGAAGCGCATCAACAATCATGGGAGGATGGATTTCTGGATTAAGTACAACTGTTGCTACAGAATTTACATTTTTCTTAGGAATACCAGTTATGGTTGGAGCATCAGGATTAAAATTATTTAAATTTGATTATTCTCAAATGGATGGAACTTATTTAATTGCCTTAATCTTAGGATTTATAGTTGCATTTATAGTTTCATTAGTTGTTATAGATAAGTTTATAAATTACTTAAAGAAAAAACCTATGAGAGTTTTTGCTATATACAGAGTATTTGCTGGTATAGTATTAGCTATTTTAATATTTACTAAAGTAATTAGTTAATAAAAAAGACAAGGATAAAATTCCTTGTCTTTTTTTATTGAAAGAAATAATAGATTTTACTAATATACGCGTAAAATTATTATAAATTTCTAAAATTTAGAAATAATTTTACTTTTAAAAAATATTATTATATGATATCATTTACTTAGAAGATAATTGTAAAAAATTTACAAACTGTAGTTTTAAAATGTTTATTAGGAGGATTTTATATGATGCAACCAATTAAGAAAATAGCTATATTAACCGGAGGAGGCGATTGTCCTGGATTAAATGCAGTAATAAGAGCTGTAACTAGAACTGCAATCTTAAAATATGGGTATGAAGTTATAGGTTATAAATTTGGATATAGAGGTCTATATAATAATGACTTTGTAAAATTGGATCTTGATTCTGTTTCTGGAATACTTCATAGAGGAGGAACAATACTTCATAGCTCAAATAAGGACAACCTATTTGATTATCAAGTTGAAGATGAGAATGGTAAAATAGTAAAAAAAGACGTTTCTGATGTTGGTGTTGAAAACTTAAAGAAAGAAGAAGTAGATGCTCTAGTTGTTATTGGGGGAGATGGAAGTTATAAAGGAGCTTTAGCACTTAGTCAAAAAGGAATTGATTGTATTGCTATTCCTGGAACAATTGATAATGATATTAATGGAACAGATGAAACAATAGGTTTTCATACAGCACTTTATAACATTATCGATGCTGTTAATAAATTAAGAGATACGTCTAGTTCACATCATCGTTGTTTTGTTGTTGAAGTTATGGGAAATCATGCAGATAATCTTGCTATATATTCTGCAATTGCATGTGGTAGTGAAATTGTTATTACAGATAAAACAGAGTATGATGAAAATAAAATTATTGAAGAACTTAAAATCTGTGAAGAAGAGTATCATAAAAAACATGCGATAATTATTGTAAGTGAAAAAATATTAGATGTTGAAAAACTAGCTAATCGTATTAGCGAAGAAACTGGATATTCAGGAAGATCAATTGTTTTGGGACATATTCAAAGAGGTGGATCACCTGTTCCTGAAGATCGTATTTTAGCATCTAAAATGG
>OKSE01001556.1_pt1 | contig 10845 bp, 8 predicted proteins | sample 1633631 | NCBI WGS metagenome assembly OKSE01 (sample SAMEA3541555, study PRJEB24748) | human gut metagenome | biome: human gut; feature: human-associated habitat; material: faeces | place: China | collected 2012 | reverse complement strand
TTAATTGCATCATTCCGATGAATTGCAGTAAATAATGCTCTTTTTTGTCCAACTAAAATCACCTTTTTCTTCGCTCTGGTAATCGCTGTATAAATCAGTGCCCGTTGTAGCATCACATAAAACATGGATAGTACCGGAATAATGACACATCCAAACTCACCACCCTGACTTTTATGTATTGTCATTGCATAGGCAAGGTCAATACAGTTTAATTCGTCTGTACCATACGTCTTAACACGGTTATCCGAAAAAGTAATCGTTACAGGGCACTCATCCTCTTGGTCAATCATAGAGACAAAACCAATATCTCCATTGCTGACTTCATTCATGTTTTTTGTCTGCATGACCTTATCCTTATATCGTATCCTTCGGTTACCAAGGCTCGCCTCCAACCGTTTGTCTACACAAGGATTTACGATTTCACGCAAGGATTGGTTTAACATAACCGCCCCCGCCTCACTTTTCACACGAAACGGTGTCAACACCTGCGTTTGCTCTAAACCAAACTCCGCCACCTGCTTCCGATACTCGTTTTTAATGATATTTGCAGCGTCTTCTGCATTCTCCGCAGGCAGAAAAATAAAATCCTCGCCGTACAACAGCTTTGTTTCGCCCGCTTGGATACTATGTGCATTCAGTGGAATGCGACTGGTATCCTTTTGCCGAAATACCATATCCAATACAGTTGTAGGCACAATGCCACTGGCAATGACTTCGTTCAAAACATTCCCTGCACCTACTGATGGCAACTGGTTCACATCACCGACAAATAACAGCTTTGCCCCTGTCCCCAGACTATTTAATAAATAATAGGCAAGCTGCATATCCATCATGGAGGTTTCATCCACAATTATAAAATCAGCTCGCATTACGGTCTCTTCGTCATAGTTCATTTCCTCTGACATCAGGCCTAATGCTGAATGTAGGGTTGAGGCAGACGGAAAACCGGTACTTTCAGCCATCCTTCTTGCTGCTCTACCTGTAGGTGCTGTCAAAGGGATTTCTTTCCCGGGCTGTAGCTTTTCATAGACAGCCAGAATCGTCTTTAATACAGTGGTTTTCCCTGTACCCGGACCACCCGTAATCACAGAAAAGCTATTTTCCATACACATCCTGACTGCCTCAGCCTGTTTCTCAGACAGTAAAATACGACTGTCCCTCTGCGCCTCCTGCAAAAACTCATCCAACTGCGGATAGCTTTCCGGCTTCCGTATCAATAGCTTTGCAATACACTTTGCCGCTTGTTCTTCATAATGAAAAAGCTGCGGGAGATAAATACGCTCCTGATCGGCATATAGCTTTCCAAAGCTACACATCTCAGAAAGCGTTTTCTGTATCATTTTTTCAGTTACACTGCCTTGCGGTATACGCTCCGTCAATAGCTCTGTTGCTCTCTCAAGTAGCCCAGCCCTTTGCAAGAATAAATCTCCGCTGTCTTTCGCTTCTTCTAATACAAAGCTGATACCGCCCTCTAAGCGTAATGGATCCGACGGCTTAAAATTGATATTCCTGGCTATTTCGTCTACCGTCCTAAATCCAAAACCGGAAATCTCACAGAGCAGATATGGCGAGTTGCGAATCACATCAATAGATCTGCTACCGAAACGCTCCTGAATTTTCTTGGCTTTATTCGGTGTAACACCATAAGGTGCTAAAAATGTCATTATTTCTTGTAATCCCTTGCTGCTTGCGTAGGAATCCATAATTTGCTTTAACTTTTTCTCTGAGATACGCTTAATCTCTAATAACCGCTTTGGTTCCTTTTCAATAATATCCAACGTATCCATGCCGAATTTAGCTACAATCAAATCCGCTGTTGCCTTTCCTATCCCTTTGATTAAACCAGAGGAGAGATACGCAGCAATCCCATTTTTCGTTTTTGGTATCACTTCCGAAAAGCTGTCTACCGAAAACTGTAGGCCGTATTTACTCTTCTCCCATGCACCTGCCAGTTCCAGCATTACATCATGAACTGTTGGTAAATAGTATCCTTTAACTGAAAAATGGATTTTGTTATCCTTGTAATAACCATTCCGTGCTTCTTCCGGTATCTCTTCATCCTCACTGGTCATTCCTAAGATACAAAATCCATTCCCATCATTTCGATATATCGTTTTTTCGTATAAAGCGAGCAAAACATTCTTCGGCGATGTGATACATGCCTCCTTATTTTGTCCGTTCCATACCATTACTTTATCATTCACTGTTCTATCACACTCCTACTTTACAATCTTCTTTAACTGGAAGGTTCTGCTTTCTGTAGTCGTTGTATATTTTTCATAGACCTCCGGCTCATTCAGCTTCAAGCGCTGCAGGTTATCCTTATTCACACCGATACGCTGTATCGGCTTATAAGTGATATGATACTCACTGCCGTCTGCCGCAACACAAAGACCTTTTGTTGCATTACCAAGTAGCTCTGCAAACCTTGCATAAGCAGTCTTAATCCGTTGCTCCAACTTTCTGGAATCACTGTCCATCGTTGCTTTTTCGCTCTTCATACGATAGATTTCCTCCAATGCAGCACAATAGTCGCTTTCAATCAGCACCTCATCCAAATGATTCTTTTGTGCTTGATACCGTTTTAAGCTTGCCAATACTAAATCACCGTCACCATTTAATATCGGCTCAATACGACTTTCTACATTCTCTGTCCAAAAAGCCTCTTCTTGCAGGATTAAATCCTCCTCCATCTCTAAATCACGCTCAATCCGGCGATATACAAAATCATTCTCAGAATTACTGAATAAACAAACACAATAAGCAATCGGCAGGTTCTTTACCGCCATGTAGTGCCTGCACTGGAGCTCGTAATGATACGGCACAGCGTCATTCTCCCATTTCTCTTTCGCATACGGATTTGCTGTTTTACACTCCAGTACGCCAACGGTTCCATCGGACATTTCAAAGAAATAATCCACATCCGCCAGCATAAAGGGGTATAAGGGATGTCGATACATTACCTTTTCCTGCCAGATACGGAAACCTGTTTTCTTTGCAAAGATAGCCGCTACCAAATCCTCCAAGCGCTTGCCTACTTCCATCGCAACCCAGCCATCTTCATTTTTATTATCCGGCTCTCTGCCTATTTTTTCAAAATAAACATCTCTTGCTGTTTTATACGGCGAAATACCGATAACAGCTGCTGCATCACTGCCGCCAATGCCTTTTCTCCGATAGTCCAGCCAAGTTTGCTCATCCATGTCATCTGTCCGAACAAACACCTCTGCTTTATAATCCAGTTCTAATGCCATTCCTTTTCCCTCTCCTTTCTTACCAATGATACTCTCCTGCGAAATCATAATCCTTCCAACGTAAATGCACAGCTCTTGCGATATTCTCCTCCATCATTACAATTTTAGAGTCTTCTGCACCGTCACACTGCATCAGATAAATGACCTCTGAAATCTGCAAATACGCCTCATACGCACTGCACGCTGTATCCCCACGCTTTAATCTATAGTCCTCAGCAATAAGCGTTGCGTATTTCTTTGGTATCCCAATACGCTTCATTACACCTAACATTGCATTGATCGGGTGCAATACATACACATCCATCATGCTCTGCATATTGCCTAACGCCTTACTATACTGTGCGTATAAAAGATTCAGCTGCTCATCAAATCTTGCGAGATCCGCTTTATTCTTGTGATGTAATTTCAACGGACTGCCTAAAGGAATATTCCTTAGCTCAGAGCCAAAGAAAATCATCGGATATAAATTCGCACCGCTTTGCCCTGTATCAGATGTTGTCAGGCGAAGGCCTAACTGAATTTCATCACAAGGCAAGCCATGTGTTTGCAGGCTTTCCTTATACTCCTTTAATAAGGCCTCCTCGTTATCCAACGACCATACCGCTGTTACAATGGAATGGTCATAGGACGCACCGGCAAAGGTATACCCCGAAAAGTTATCCTGTAGATATTCCACAGTTCGTCTAAAGAGCTCCGGTGTTTTCAGAACAGCATAGTCCGATGCATCACCGCCGTGCACCGCTGAAATCTTATCCTCGCAAAATCGCAAAAGTGCATCGCCGCCGGCAACCTTCATACAATAATTCAGGATTTGCGCCAATTCTGTTTTCTGAACCTTATTCAATGCATTTCCGGATACTCTCGTCCGCTCCAGAATAGTCTTAATCGCACAACTGCGTATCGGATACAGCTCATCCCTTACCTTTAAAATTAACCGTGTGTGTTCCATCGTGTCTTTAAATACACACTCCTTTCCTTTCTCCCGCAATTTTTCCTCCAGCATAGATGAAGCACGGTGTCCGTCTGCAATCGGATAAAACCGCAGCTCGCTGCTTTTAACCTTTTCCCAATCAGAGTTTTCCTCTCGTTCCTCGATAAACGCAAGAAAATCCCCCTCTCGAAAAAAACCTTTGTAAAACTCATCTGCAAATACTCTTTCACTCATTGTTCTCGCTTCCTTTCTTAAACATTTTTTATATCAAAGGCTATCCCGCCCTTTGACCAAAAATAAAAAAAGCAGGAAGACACAGCTCTTGAAATATCTGAAGTCCATCCTGCTATTAAAAAATACAATAAAAAAAGCGCTATTACATTTATGCCTTTTAGACACAAAAATAATAACGCTTTCCTATCCTTAAACCATTTATCTCGGTCAAACGCCTTGATACCTAATCATCTTTCTCCTTTAGAGTATCACAGGAAATTTACTATGTCAACGCTTATTCATTCTTACCCAATCCATTATAAATGACACCCTATTTGATATCTCTACACATCATAAAACACTGCGTATCCCAGTCAAAGCTCATATCGCTCAAAAATCTCACTCTCCATACAAGCAATATCCCCTACCCATATCCTCTTGCCGTCCATGAATACAATGGCTGCGGGAACATCCTCAATCCTCCTTATCCTACCGGCATAGACCGCATAAGCACCGCCCATTTCATTTTCAATGAAATAGGTTACTTCTATTTCCGGATGAACGCCTATCTGTTCCTGCAATATCTGCATTTTTCGGTCTAAAGCGCTCTTTTCATCCTCCGACAGTATTCTCCGTCTATCCGCCAAAAGAACACCCTCCGTTTCCTGCACCATCTGCTCATAGCCGACCAATGCCGCAAAGGGTGCAAACTGCGCCGCTCTATCTCGTACCGACATTTTCGGCCTGCACTCCGATTGATGATGCGGCAGATGGATAATATCCTCATACCTATTGTCATTCATTGTTTTCCCCCTCCCATTATGCTCGATGACCGCCCACTTGGTTATTTCGTTCCTTCATGGTTGCACCTTCCAAGAAATTTGTTCCTTTTAATACTGCGTTTTTTCCGTATTTCTTTTGAATCTGCAAAATGGCTTTTTGCAGCTGCTTTTCTTTTCGGCGTGCCTCCGCCTTTTTCCTCTGCTTTTCCAATTCCTCGGTATCCGCAAATAAATCCAACTGCTTCGGCTCCTTCTTCACTGCCTCCTGAGCAATCACATGACACGCCGCAATCGTTACCCTTCGCACAAGAAGCTCTTGATTCACAATGCGGTCATACAGCTGCAGCACCGCCTCTGCTATTTCCTCGGAAGAACTGCTATGTCCCTCCAGATTCGCTGTGCCATGTGCGTGCTTCGGTATTTCCCTGCCGTAAGCATCCCGCACGACCTCTCCCGTATATCTTACCTTCGGGTTCTCCAGACTTTCCTTATCATATCCAATCGTCAGCACAAGCTGATTTGTGACAACTCCCTTATTTACCAAATCAAGCACAAGCCGATCCACCATTTCCCGCACAATAATTTTCGCTTTTTCTGCCGTATAGGGAGATTGCAGCACTTGTCCGGAGCTTATGCTGTTGCTCATCGGCTGATAGGACTTTACATCCGCAATCGCACACGGCTCCCAGCCCCACGCATGATCAATGAGTAGTTCCGTATTCTTTCCGAACAGCTTATAAAGCAAGTCCTCGTTCCGCTCTGAACAGAGGGCAACATCACCCATGGTGAACATCCCATTCTGCTCAAGTTTCTTGGCAATACCTCGACCCACGCGCCAGAAATCCGTGAGAGGCTGGTGCGCCCAAAGCTCACGCCGGAACTTCATTTCATCCAGCTCCGCAATCCGCATCCCCTTCTCATCTGCTGGCATTTTTTTCGCCAAAATATCCATAGCAATCTTCGCCAGATACAGATTTGTGCCAATGCCGACTGTGGCTGTGATTCCCGTTGTTTGAAACACCGCATTTACCACCCTTTCCGCCAGTGCGTGCGCCGAAAGCCGATAAAACGGAAGATATGCCGTTAAATCGACAAAGACCTCGTCAATGCTATAAACATGAATATCCTCCGCCGAAAAAACCTTTAGAAATATACCGTGTATCTTCGCACTCACTTCCATGTACCGTCTCATTCTGGGCGGAGCAATGATATAATCCAGCTCCAAGGTTGGATCGTTCTGCAGCTCCCGCAAATCACAGGACTTATCCCAAAACGCCTTTGACGGAAGCCTCATCCGCCTTTCGTAGTTAATGTCACGCACTCTCTGCTTGACCTCAAACAGCCTTGGTCTGCCGGATATACCAAAGGACTTTAAGGCAGGCGATACCGCAAGGCAAATCGTTTTATCCGTGCGTGCCGCATCAGCCACCACAAGATTGATTGCCATCGGATCAAACCCCCGGTCAATGCACTCGACAGAAGCATAGTAGCTTTTTAAATCACAGCATAAATACGTTCTTTCCATACACCCACCTCCAATAGCAAACATATATTCTTAATAATAACGAATATTTGTTCTCTTTTTTTGTTATAGCACATCATGCTGCTATTGACAAGGCGAACACTGAAAAATCTTTTCGGAAATATCCGGAAATAAAAAAATCCCGATACCATTTCTCAATAACACCGGAATTTTTTTGACACGCAATGCTTTATTTTAGAATCTCCAACACAGCATGCTCCACTCTATGTTCTTTTATTTTGTCGATGGTTGTACGAAGGTTATCTACTTCCAGCTCTATATTCACATCCCCATCCTTTGGCACTATGCCCAATTTTTGAAATACAAAACCGATAAATGTTTCGCAATCCTCTGCGGTTATCGCCACTCCGGTCGCATCCTCAATGTCACTTAATCGCAAATTGCCTTTGATCTCCCACTTGCCGTCATGGTCGCTTCTATTGTCTCTCCCTCAAGCGATGTTGATTCAACATCATTGAGATTTCCGACAAGCTCTTCCAAAAGGTCAAAATAACATTCTTTTAAAAATCTGACGTGATTCTCCAATCTCCCACCATATTCGTCTGTCCTATGATTATAATAAGGAGACAAAAACTGGTTCAATAAGTAAAAATGTGCTGCATGTAATTCTATTGCATCAAAACCAGCTTCCTTAACACGTTTAGCCGCCTGTCCATGAGCTTTCACCACAAAATCAATATCTTTCTGTGTCATAGATATACCTTGTGTACCAGTAGTTTTTTCTGGAATATCAGAAGGTGCAAATATTCTTCAATTTTCTGTTTTATAAGTTGTTTTCTTACCACCATATGCAATCTGCATCATGATTTTGCGCCATAGCCATACACCATCTGTGTCAAATGCTTGTACTCTTCTATAAAACTATCAGCATAGATTCCCAGCATTTTTTCATTTGCACATTCTTCCTCTGTAATTCTGGTCATTCCCGTACAAATAAATCCAACCTCATTTTTTGCCAAATTTTCATAGACTTCATATAAAGCGGAAGTCATATGTCCATCTTCGGTTGCCTTTGCTTCCCATGTTGCACTTCTCATAAAACGATTTTTACAGTATAAAGATTAGATTTTATACGATGTAAAAGCAAGATTCATATTAGCCCTCCTGATTTTCATTCATTTATTCACTTAATGCCAATCCAAATTCTTTACAAATTCTTCTTGTATCCTACCCTAACAATGGTACCCCTTTTCTGATTTCTGCAGGTGTTTTACTTAATTTCATACTAAAGTCAATCTGATTTCCCTCTTTTTATTACACATCCGCTTGTTCGTGAGGAGAAAGTACCTATATTCAGCTATAAAAATACCAACCCCCAATCATTAGACTTTTAGGTCTATCTTTTGGGGGTCGGTACAAAGCCTGAGAGTTTTTTCAGAGCAGTTTCTCACTGCACTTATGCATTATTTTAGGGAAATACACAATTCCATAGGATTTGCGATTCAATAAGAGTTTCTGAGTGATTATTTTATATCGGTTTATTTTGAGTATTTTCGCTTTTATGGGTCCTCGTTTATATTCTCTTTGTTTTATCCTTAGCCTTCTCTGCACATTGCTTCAAATGCTTCTTTGTCAACACCTTCCAAGCCAAGGTTCTTTCTTGTTCTGCCTTCATCCATTTCAGGAATAATTGCACGAGCAACTGTGATCACAGCGCTGATACAAGGAGTAGGTACACCTGCTACCTGACCCATTGTCTGCAGTGCAACTAGAGAATAGGGAATATCTTCCATTAGATAACGTGTACGCATTGTTTTCTGACCTTTGATACCTGTATAAGCAGAAATTGCATTTGTGATAACTTCATACATATTGTTACCAGAGGTTTCATATGTATTTTTATACTCATCTACCAGTGTTCTCAGTTCCAAACCATACGCTTTGCCCAAAGCCATTCTTTCTGCATCCAGTGCTTCAACCAATGCACCCTGGCTAGGTGTAAAGTCCAGATAATACTGAAAATCTTCTTCATGCTCAATTTTTGCTGTGTACAGCAGTGTAGGTGCGGGATGCATCATTGCATTCAGGTTATCTAGGCTAACACGCAGAATATCATCTCTGAAGTTAAACTGAGGCAGAATATCCGCAAATTTTTCAGCTACCAGATCGTTATATTTGGAAGGGTATGCTGCTGCAGAAAGGCTTGCCTTTTGACCGGAAACCTCAACTCTACCTACTTCTATTGCACGGCAAGCGAACAGCAGTGTGGATGTGCCAGCAATGATAATATCTGCTGTGCAACCACATTCTTTCAGTGTATTCTTAAATTCAACAGGACCCAAAGAAGCATTAGGGTTCAGTACAACAATCTGACCATCCTTCAGATGAGGTGCCATTTTCTTTGCCATATCTTTATGGTAGATAGAGGGCAGTACAACCAGAATAATTTCGCACCCCTCCATAACCTTTCCAATATCTGTACTTGCTAATTCAATTTTACCAAAGCCTGTTACATCAGAATGACCTTCCAATACAACACCACCCAGCTTTGTTAATTTATCTACTGTATTCTGAACTACATCAAAGATTTTTACTGTTCTGCCATGCAGAGAAAGATACCCAGCAAAGGCCTGTCCGCCATTACCGGCACCAATAATTGCCATCGGTTTTCCCATGATGATGCTCCTTTCCATTGTGTACCATTTTATTTTTTAAGTTGTAATTTTCAATGACGTCACTTGATGGTTTAATTGTACTACAACTAAACAGGTATTGCAACAGGGTTTTTTGTTTTTTATTCCTTTTATTCAATTCGTTTATTTTTCATACTCAAATTTATGAAAAACAACCAAATTCTTCTCCTGTCTTTTATCTGCCCTTTCCGTCAAAGCTCCTCAAATTTTTCAAAGCCCATTCAAAGCCCATTCATATCATGATTTCTCTTAGATTATTATATATCCCCCTCATTACCCCACAGCTTCCTCCTATATCCATGTACTTCACAAACATTAAAAAGTGTACAAGCCCTGAAAAAATTCAGGGCTCGCACACTTTTTAATGTTAGAAAATGAGGCACAAATTATGGTACGTCACAAAAGTATTCATTTTATATAAAATCTCTTCTACCAATTATTCTTCATTTTTTGTCGCTTTCCCTTTTGTCAGCGCACTCACTACCATCAATGCAACGAAAGATGCTGCAATACCCATAACTGCATAGTTAATTGTTGTTTTCAGAACCATTGCTACTGCACAACCAACGCAACCTGCAATCATACTTGCAATAAGACCCTGTGTAGTGATAAACTTTTTATTTCTATAAATATATCCCACATAAATCGGGCAAAGAAGTGTTGCTGCAGAGAACGCATAAGTTGCAACCAACCATGTCAGTGTATCTGTGAATACCAAGCACATCAGAACTGCAACAACCATAGTTACCAGAGAGAGCGTTCTGGAAAGCTTCAGCATTTTATCAGAAGAAATATCAGGCTTAATAACAGCCAGAATATCTCTTGTGATATTTACTACTACAGACTGCGCACCACTGGAAACTGTAGACATCATAACTGCAAAAACCAATGCTGCAAAAGCTGCCAGCAAAGGCAGAGGCAACTGAGACATGAACCAACCTGTTACTGTATTCTGCGCCAGTTCTGTATTCATTGTACTGATGCTCATGCCCATATATACTGCCCATACAAAGCTCAGGAATGCCAAAAATGCGGAAATTGCCAAAGAAGCAGGAATTTCTTTTTCTTCTTTAATCGCACAAACACGCTGGAAGTACAGCTGGTTTGTTACGCCGCCAGGCATTACGGAGAATACCCAGAGCAGCACTGTGCCTGCACCTAATTTCTTGATGGAGCCGCTCATAGAAATCATATCAGGATCAATATTATTCAGAATATTCTGCAGACCGCCACCCATATTTGTTACATAAAGAACAGAAACAATGCACATCAGAATCATGAAGCAAGAGAAAATAAAGTCTGTCCATGCTACTGTTTTCAGACCAGCAGGCATTACAAACAGCAAGCTTACAAATGTAAACACGATGCAAAGCAGATTGTAATTGACACCGGTAATTGTGGAATAAATGCTCCCGAATGCTGTAATCTGAGAAGTAATCCAACCAAAGGGTACGAAAATTGTCATAATTGCAGCCAGAATACCTACAAA
>OKSE01001551.1_pt1 | contig 10875 bp, 8 predicted proteins | sample 1633631 | NCBI WGS metagenome assembly OKSE01 (sample SAMEA3541555, study PRJEB24748) | human gut metagenome | biome: human gut; feature: human-associated habitat; material: faeces | place: China | collected 2012 | reverse complement strand
AATTATTATATTTTAATTATATAACTATATCCACAATTTTTTATTAGAACTTAACTAACTAATCTAAATTTATAAACTACTTATTTTTCAAGTTCTAAAACAAACATTATTATAACATATTTAATTTGGTAATAGTTTAAATATTTTGTCAAAAAATACATATAAAGAAGCTATTAGTTAGATTTTAATAGTAATCTAGCTAATAGCTTTAAATTTAATTAATTATTTTTAAAATAATTTCCTTGTATAATCATATCTGCAATATTAAATGATTTCTCTAAATGAGCTTTTTCTTCAGGTGTTGGATTTCCAACTATTTCTCCATTATTTAATATGCTTGCATTTCTATTAGTATTTACTAATACTCTTCCCATTGCTGTATTATCAAAAGTATCTCTATTAAATCCTAAAAGGTATGCTATAGTTGGTAAGAAATCTATTTGACCACCTTCTTTTGATATAGTCTCTCCATTAATACTTGGATTGTATATTAAGAAAGGTATTTCCTTTTCATCATCTTTCCACCAATCTCCCTCTAAAGGAGCATCTTTTATTTTATCTTCATAGAATTTATGAACTCCACCATGATCTCCATAAATCATTATTACAGTATTGTCTAAAAGACCTTCTTCTTTCAATTGATTTATAAATTCTCCAATAGCTTCATCTGTATATCTAACACTTTGGAAATATGCACCTAACATATTTTCATTTAAATCTTCTGGTAAATTTAAATATTGTTTATCCTTAGGCATATCAAATGGTCCATGACTTGTTAATGTTACTAAGAATGTATAGAAAGGTTGTTTTTGACTCTTTAATCTTTCTCCAACCTGTCTTAAATAAGATTCATCTGACATTCCAAGTCCTATGATTTCACTTTGATCAAACTGATGAGCATCCCATATTTCATCAGCTTTAAATGCCTTATGAACCTCTGCCCAGTTCCAATTTCCAGGAACCTCTGGATGTGTTGAAACTGTTGAATATCCCTTACTCTTTAATATTTTCTGTAAAGTATTATATTCAGCCCATGGATAACCAAATACTGTAGTTCCTTCTCTAACAGGAAGTATTGATGTATTAACCATTATATCGCAATCTGAACTTGTTCCTGAATTGTTTTGTTCTTTTATATTATCAAAATATAGACTATTCTTTAAAAGTTTATTTATGTTTGGAGTAATCTCTTGACCATAAACCTTTTTACCTATAACAAAGTTTTCAAGAGACTCAACCTGCAAGGCTATAACATTTTTTCCTTGAAGCATACCTTTATACTTGTTATCTGGTAAATCTTCTTTATTTTCATCAAACCAAGTTTTAATTTCATTTTTTTGAGCATCAGTTAAAGTTTCTTTTCTGTTAGCATAATAATAAATATCATATCCATGATATCCTAATGGACTTGAGTCACTAATTGTTTGAAAAGGCGCCCATGATATTCTTAAAAAACTTTTATCTGATTTTCTTTGAATATCTATATAGTAGTGTGATACCCCTATTACTGTTGCACTTATTCCAAAAAGGCATATAAATGCAATTAATCTAGTTTTTATATTATTTTTATATTTAACATTTTTTAAACCTGTAAAGTTATAAACTAAAAATAATATTATAAAATCAACTATGAACACTACATCTACTTTAGCTAAATTAAATAAGCTCTTTCCTACAGGATTAAATATTCCTGGCTCAATTATATGTCTTATTGATAAAAAAGTTCCATTTACTCTGTAATACCAAATATCAGCTACAAATAAAATTGTTACTAGAATATCAATAACTATACCTGCCCACATTCTTCCTTTACCTTTAAATAGATAAACAAAACTAGCTATTAACGTAACTATTGCTATATGAGCCCACCAAGCAGGGGGAGTAAAATACATTAAGTCAAAATTAATTCCTCTAGATCCTGGGGTTCTAAGCATTGATAAAAGTAACATTGATTTTATTTGAAGTGTTATCACTAAGAAAATAAAAACCCAGTTACACTTAAAAAAGCTTTTTACTTTTTCCTTCATAAAATTTCCTCACTATCTTTCTATATAATATTTACTTAAATATTATAACATTTACAGTAAAATTTTCATTAAAAAATAATTAATATTTATTCAATAATCAATTTTTATTTTAAAATACAAAAGAGGACATAAAGATTTTTGTCTTTACATCCTCTTTTTGTACTAATTAATTTATTTAAAAGAGTAAATCTATTAAGATTTAATCTCTTAAAGGCATTTATAAAACTTTTGATAGAAAATCTTTAGTTCTTGAATTTTTAGGATTTTGAAATATCTCCTCTGGAGTACCTTCTTCAATTATTCTTCCATCATCCATAAATAATATTCTATCTCCAACTTCCTTTGCAAAGCCCATTTCATGGGTTACTACAACCATGGTCATTCCATCTTTAGCTAAAGATTTCATAACTCCTAAAACTTCTCCTACCATTTCAGGATCCAAAGCAGATGTTGGCTCATCAAAAAGCATAACATCTGGTTCCATAGCTAAAGCTCTCGCTATAGCTATTCTCTGTTTTTGTCCTCCTGAAAGTGAATTTGGATAAACATTCTTTTTATCTAAAAGACCAACCTTTTCTAATAATTCACTTCCTTTTTTTACAGCGTTACCATTAGAAATCTTCTTTATTTTTGTTGGTCCTATTGTTAAATTCTCCATAACTGTTTTATGTGGGAAAAGATTAAATTGTTGAAAAACCATTCCCATCTTTTCTCTTATTTTATTTATATCAACATTTTTATCTGTTATATCTTCCCCTTCAAAATTAATTACCCCTGAAGTGGGTTCCTCTAATAAATTTAAGCATCTTAAAAATGTGCTTTTTCCTGATCCTGAAGGTCCTATTATAACTACTACTTCTCCCTTTTTTATTGTTTCATTTATATCTTTTAAAACTTCATTTTTACCAAAACTTTTATATAAATTTCTAACATTTATCATGATTTACTAAACCTCTTTTCTACATAAGACATAACTCTTCCTAAACTAAAGGTCATAACAAAATAAAACATTGCTATAACAATAAGTGGTTCAAAACCTTTATAAGTAGCCCCTGTAACTATTTTTGATGAATACATAAGTTCTGCTACTCCAATTGTAGATGCCATAGATGATTCCTTTATTATGGCAACAAACTCATTTCCTATAGCAGGAAGTATATTTTTTATAGCTTGAGGAAGTATTATAAGTCTCATAGCCATTCCTTCTGTCATTCCTAAACTTCTAGCGGCTTCTAATTGTCCCTTATCAACAGCATCTATACCAGCTCTTATTATTTCTGAAACATAAGCTGCTGAATTTAAAGAAATAGCAATAATACATGAAGGTAAAACCTCTAATTGAATTCCAAAGGAAGGTAATCCAAAATAAACTATATATATTTGTAATAAAAGAGGTGTTCCTCTTATAACTTCTACATAAGCAGTAGAAATAATCCTTAAAATTTTAACTTTAAATATTGAAAATTTGGAACGTTTCATAAAGCATAAAATTGTTCCTAATAAAGCTCCCAAAATAACTGTTATTGCTGAAATTATTAATGTCCATTTAGCACCTTCCAAAAACACTGGAAAATACTCTTTTAAAAAACTGAAGTCTAATCCCCCCATAGTATTGCCCCCTAATTATTAAAATTGATTTTATTCTTCTTTCTTTTGATATGGAACTAATTCAATAGCATCATTTGTAAACTTATCTATCTTTCCATTTTCTTTTAACTCTTTAATTGTAGAATTGATTTCATCAACTAAGTCTTTATTTCCTTTTTGTATTGCTATGGCTGAACCACCCTCTGAGTTTTTAATCACCTCATCTGCAACAGCTAATTCAGAATTAACCTCTGAAGCTATTTTAGCAACAGGAAGTTCAGTAATTACAGCATCTAACTTACCAGTTTTTAATTCTAAAATTAAAGTATTTACATTATCTAAAAGCTTAACATCGGCTCCTTCTATTCCTTTAGCTATCTCTGCTTGAATAGACCCCATTTGAGCACCAACTTTTTTTCCTTTTAAATCCCCAATTCCTTTTATAGATTCTTTATTATCTTTATTTATTAATATCCCTTGCTCTGCTTCATAATAAATATCTGAAAAATCTACTGCTTCTTTTCTTTTTTCATCAGGAGTTATTCCTGAAATCCCCATATCAATCATTCCATTTTTAACAGATTGAATTATAGCCCCAAATTCCATCTCTTTAATTTCTAAATCAACCCCAAGATTTTTAGCAACCTCTTTTGCAATGTCTATATCTAAACCAACAATTTGGTCTTTTCCATCTTTCATTATATGGAATTCATAAGGTGCATAATCAGCACTAAGACCAACTACTAACTTTCCACTTTCTTTTATCTTAGCTACCTTATCATTAGATCCATTTTCTTTAGCAGTTTTTGCCCCACATCCTGCTAAACTTAAAGTCAATCCTCCAATCATAGCCACTGACAACATCTTCTTAAATATATTATTTTTCATATATATATTCCCCCTAATATTTATTCGCTCATCGCTCTCTTCATGAATAATTATACATTATTTATGAATAAAAATGCAATATATTTTTTTAATACAAATATATTGCAAAGGTTATTTTTAATATAAAATTATTTTTAACAAGTATTTTATAATTATATACTCAAATAGAAAACATATTCATTAATTATTTAATTAATTTTAATGTGTTTTATTTTCAAATTTATTATTTGACCCTAGATCTTCATTTTGTGTTTTTATACATTTTATTCTTATGTTAAACAAATTTTATACAGCAATAAAACTTAATCTCCTTTAGTAAAATAAAAAGGATTTTATAAAAGTTTAATAATAAAAGTTTACAAGGAGTATAATGAGAATATCTAGTTTAGAAATTCTCAAAATATGCTTATAACTTTCATTAAAATCTATTTTTATAAAATCCTTTTAAAAAGTAAAATTATTTAAATTGTATTTCTTTTAATCTATGAAGAGCTCTAGTACTCATTATATATTTTATTAGATCTTCATTTTCATCCTTTGATGACCCATTATCTACAATAATAACCCCATCAAATTCTAATCCCTTTGCAAAGTAAGATGGTATTATAACATTTCCCCCTTTATATAATACATCTTCGTTATCAAACTTAACTAAATGCACTTTATTGCTTATAAGATTATACACCTTTTCTAACTCTTCTTTGTCTCTTGTTATAATAGCTATACTTTCTAAGCCTTCATTTGAAAATTCTTTTAAAGACTCAATAATGCTTTCTGAAAGTTCCTCATTATTATGCAATTCAATTTCCTCAACTGGTTTACCATGTCTAACTATAGGAATTATTCTATCTTCATCAAGATATTTATTTGCATATTCCATTATTTCATAAGTACTTCTATAACTTTTATTTAGGTTATAAATCTCTGGATTTACATCATCAAATATTTTTCCTAGTTCCATCATAGGAGCTAAGTCTGAATATTTAATAAGTCTTTGATTTACGTCTCCCACAACAGTAAAATACTTAGTTCCTGTTAATTCTCTTACAACCTTAAATTGAAGTGGTGAATAATCTTGAGCTTCATCTATAACCACATGTCTATAATCCTTTGTTGCTTTTTTACCTTCTAATTTTATTGCTAAGTATAATATTGGTGCTAAATCATTTATTGTATATTCTTTTTTATTTCCATTAAATCTATCATAGATATCTAAAACATCTTCTCTTGAAATCCAACTATCTAACTTAGCTCTTGAATCCATTACTTCCTTAACAATTTCTCTTATTCTTAATTTTCTTCTAAATTCTAAGTTATTTTCTTCAATTAAAAGTTCTTCAGGAGTTAATTTTTCCTTTTCTTTTCTTAATTCTTCATTAAGCTCCCAAACTTTTTCGTCTCTCTTATCTTTTATCTTAGATAATATTATTCTCTTAATTTTTTCACTTCTTCTGAATAAAGGCATATACTCATAATGTTTATTAAACATTTCTTCTATTTCTTCTTTTGAAATAACTAAATCACCAAAGTATTTTACATCTTCAACATGGAAATAATCTTTATCCATTTCTTTTACTAGGTTATCTAAATCTTTGATTATCTCGTATGAATTTTTATATTTAGCATCTTCTATAAACTCTTTATCCTCTGAAAGTATTTTTTCTAAATACTTATCAAAACTCATTATGTATAATTCACTATCCATTTCTTTTAAAGCAAAACTAGCAAAAGTCTCCTGTTTTACTCCTACTTCCCCAAGACTAGGTAATACTTGTGAAATATACTCCATAAATATACCATTTGGTCCTAAGATAAGAACTTTATCTTCTAATTCTTTTCTATAGTTATATAAAAGGTATGCAACTCTATGAAGTGCTATTGTAGTTTTTCCACTACCTGCTACCCCATTTACAACTATATTAGAAGTTCTCTCTTTTCTTATGATTTCATCTTGCTCTTGTTGGATTGTCATTATTACATCTTTAAGCTTATCAGAACTGTTATTACTTAGAACCATTTGTAAAATATCATCTTTTACATCTATGGCTGAATCAAAAACTCCCTTTAATTCTCCTTTTTTAACTATAATCTGTCTTCTACCTTCTATATCACATTTTATAGGTCCATCTGGTGATGTATAACTTGCTTCTCCTAAACTACCATGATAAAAAAGTGAAGCCACAGGTGCTCTCCAATCTACTATTACAGGCTCATAGCTTCCCTCTGGAGTTACTCCAAATCTACCAACATATAAAGTATCCTTTTGATCAAACTCTAAATCATTAAAAGTAACTCTTCCAAAGTAAGGTGATTCCTTTAAGATTGTTAATTCCTTTAATTTTTTATCTATTGTAGTAAAGGCTTGTTCTTTTACATATCTTTCATGGTCAAAGTACTCTATTAATTTATCTTCATCATCTTTATATTCTTCAACTGCATTTTTTCTATAATCTAATATATATTGTGTTACAAATTTTCTTTTATTTATATATGAAAGCATTTCTTCATTTAATATATTAGAAACTTCCTCTAATTTTTTCTCTTCAACTAAAAATTCTATATCTTTTTTATCAGTCATTAGAATCTTCCTTTCTTACTTTCTCTATTACATTATACCCAATTATAACATTAACTTTCCTCTCAATAAAAATACAAATGAAAAGTCAAAAAGTGCATGAAGCATTTTTAACTTCATGCACATTTTATAATCTTATAAAATTATAGTGTATATTATTTTAAACTAACACTAAAAGTGAAATAGAAAATATTTTTTTCTATATTTTTATGCACCTTATTTCTATTCACCATCAACTTTATTATTTGTAGAGCTATCATCTTTCTTTTCTTCTGTAGCTCCATCATTAACATTAGATTTAACTTCTTCATTTTCTTTAGATGAATCTAAAGCTTCATTATTAGCTCTTGATAATTTTGCAGCCTCTTCTTGAGCTTCTATCATAGCTTTTAATTCAGCTTGTTTTCTTTGCTCTTCTTCTAATCTTAATGCTTCTTCTCTAGCTTTTTTGATTGCTTCTTCTTTTTCTTTTCTCTTAGCTAAAGCTTGCTCTCTTAGACTTTGAATTTCCTTTTTAGCCTTTTCATCAGCTTCTCTCTTTTCTGGATATTTACCATAAACTATTTCCATGAATTCGTCACCCATGATAGTTTCTTTATCTAAAAGAACACCTGTTATCTCATCTAATAACTCTCTATTTTCAATTAAAATCTTAATTGATTTTTCATGAGCTTTTTTAATAACTTGTAAAACTTCTTCATCAGCTATGGCAGCAGTAGTTTCTGAACAGTTTCTAACTGGTCTTCCATCTAAGTATCTATTACTCATAGCTTCTAAAGCCATCATATCAAATCTCTCACTCATACCATAAATAGTTATCATATTTCTAGCTGATTGAGTAGCTCTTTCAATATCATTTGATGCACCAGTAGTTATACTATTAAATACTACTTCCTCTGCTGCTCTACCACCAAGCATAACTGATATTTGATCTATCATCTCTTCCTTAGATACTAAGTATTTTTCTTCCTCTGGAAGTTGCATTGTATATCCTAAAGCTCCCATTGTTCTAGGAACTATTGTTATTTTATGAACTGGGTCAGTATTATTTAATAAAGCTGCAACTAATGCGTGACCTACTTCATGATATGCAACTATTTTCTTTTCTTTTGGTGAAAGTATTCTATCTCTCTTTTCTTGACCTGCTATTATAACTTCAACAGCTTCGTCTAAGTCTTCTTGAATTACAAACTTTCTTCCATGTTTTACAGCTCTTAAAGCAGCTTCATTAACTATGTTTGCTAAGTCTGCCCCAACAGCACCTGGAGTAGATTTTGCTATTTCTTCTAAAGATACATCATCTGATAATTTAACATCTCTAGAGTGAACCTTTAATATTTCCTCTCTACCTATTAAATCTGGTCTATCAACAATTATTCTTCTATCAAATCTACCTGGTCTTAATAAAGCTTTATCTAAAACCTCCGGTCTATTTGTAGCTGCTAAAATAACAACTCCTTTTGAAGAATCAAAACCATCCATCTCAGTTAATAATTGGTTAAGAGTTTGTTCTCTTTCATCATTTCCTTGAATAGCACCATCTCTACTCTTACCAATAGCATCAATCTCATCTATGAAAACTATACATGGAGCTTTTTCTTCTGCTTGCTTGAATAAATCTCTTACTCTCGCAGCACCCATACCTACAAACATCTCAACGAAGTCTGAACCTGACATTGAGAAAAATGGTACTTTTGCTTCTCCTGCAACAGCCTTAGCAAGTAAAGTTTTACCTGTTCCTGGAGGCCCTACTAATAAAGCACCCTTTGGAAGCTTAGCTCCTATTTCTACGTATTTTCTTGTATCATGTAAAAAGTCTACAATTTCTACTAAGGATTCTTTAGCTTCATCTTGACCTGCAACATCTTTAAATGTTATTCCAGTCTCATTTTCAGCATAAAGCTTAGCATTATTTTTACCAAATGACATTACTCCGCCACCCATTTTATTATTCATTTTAGAGAACATCATTCTACCAACAAAAAATATAAGTATTAATGGGAAAACCCATGACATTAATAAACCTAAAAGTTGATAGTTTTCTGGTTTAGTTACATTGAATCCTACCCCAGCTGCAGTTAAATCTTTAATTAAATCTGGTTGACTAATACCTGCAACTGCTGGATTAGTTGTATATAAGATTTTTCCTTTTAAATTACTACTATCTGAAGGTGTTATCTCAATTTGATTTCCTGAAAAATTTACTGATTTAACTTCCTTTTTATCTAACATTTGCATGAAAGTACTATAATCTACTTTTTCGTATAGCATTTCATCTTTAACCATATTAAAGGTTAATAATATACCAAACGCTATAATACTATATATGACAATATATTTAAGCATTTTTTTATCTTTAAACATACCTCATTCCTCCTTCTCTAACGTTTATTTTACAAATCCTATTCTATCAAAAGGATATACTGTTAACTGTGCCTTTGCTTCTATGTCTTTTCCATCTATATAAGGATTATTCCAATATCTAGCATCATCACTATTATTTCTATTGTCACCTAACATTAAAAACTTTCCACTTGGAACATCAAAAGACATATCAGTTTTTCCACCTTGATATTTTACATAGTCTTCTTCAAGTTTATTTCCATTTATATAAACTGATCCATCACTTTTTATTTCAACATGCTCACCTGGTAATCCAATAACACGTTTTAAAAGCGGTTCTTTTAATTCATCAGAATTAAAAACTACTATATCTCCTCTTTTGATATTATTAGGATTATATATTTTAGTAACAAATAATTGATCACCAATCTCTACTGTAGGCATCATTGATCCTGTAGGAACTTTTATCTTAAACAATAAAAATTTATGAATCAAAGCTGCTAATATTAAAGCTGCTAAAATTGGTATAATCCAATCTAAAAAGAATGATTTCTTCTTTGTATTACTAGAACTCATTACTATTCCCACATACCTTTCATCAAATCTTCTATTTCTTTTTTTCTTTTTTCTGTAAGCACTTTATCCAAGCAAAACTTACCCTCTTTGCCTTTAACTAAAACATCCCCCTCTTTTACGTCACCTATTACGTCATCTTTTTTTAATTCTAAAATATTTTCTTTTTCATCTTCACATACAATAAAATGTCCTTCTATTCTATCTACTATTATTTTTTTCATTTTATACTCCTTGCTCCGAATATTAGTATGAGAAATCTTTAAAATCAATTTAAAATTATTCCTCAATAATTTTAGAATTTTTTACCTTTAATAATCTTAAAGTATCAAGTATAAGTATATCATAAATTACCATAACTTTGTAAACTTTAATTCATACTTTATCCATCAAGATTTATAAATATTTTAATCTTATTTTGTCAACTTGTTAAATCTTCTTTATGTCTTTCATTATTAAATAATTTTTCTTATTGATTTTATTAAATAAATTTATATAATTCTAAAAAATTATATTCTACTATATTCATTATTATCCTTAACTTTTATTATATACTTTAATACATTATTCTAAATACTTTTAATAAAAAAAGTTGTATAGTTTTTTTACCATACAACTTTATATATTAATTAAAAACACTCGTTTCTAAGCAAATCTTCATAAGTCTCTCTTTTACACATAACTTTTGAAATTCCATTACTTACACTCACAACTGCCGCCTTAGGAATTCTATTATAATTATTAGCCATTGAATGTCCATATGCAAATTTTTAGGAGAATGAAAATGACAGAGAAGGATAAACAAAAAAATAAAATCAAATTGTGTATTGATTTTATGTTCAATGCGATGGATATTGCTGAAATCCGCAACAACGCGTCTCC
>OKSE01001546.1_pt1 | contig 10908 bp, 9 predicted proteins | sample 1633631 | NCBI WGS metagenome assembly OKSE01 (sample SAMEA3541555, study PRJEB24748) | human gut metagenome | biome: human gut; feature: human-associated habitat; material: faeces | place: China | collected 2012 | reverse complement strand
GAACCAGTGTGTGTAATGTGTTGCCCCCTTCTCGATCGCCCAGTCCTTCATTGCGCTTGCAACTACGTCGGCAATGCTGCTGTCTAGCTCCTTGCCCTCGGCGATGGTCTTTTTCAGAGCCTTGAATACGTTCTTCGGAAGCCTCTGCTTCATCGTTTCCTCATTGAAAACGTCGATACCGAACTGCTCAACCACGTTAAAATGTTCTGCCATGTCCCTTTTCCTCCTTAGAGTTATGTTTAGTTCGCGGAAACAAAAACGGCGCTTCAGACAGGGGCACTTACCCCGTACTCTGAAACGCCTTTGTTTCTTGATTACACTTATATTTTAGCCGAAATACGCCGATTTGTCAATCACATATATGCACAAATACTTTTATGCTTTTGTATTGATTCGTAGTGCATATTGCACAAATCCAGTGAACTCGGCTGAAATATAGTTGATTCTATATTTCAATTAGCGATTTTCTATCGCTTTATTTTGTTATTTACGTTTGTAGATTTGCAAGTTAGAAACGGCAAAATTGCAAAACGATCAATCAGGTGATGTTTTCCAGCGACTTTTCCAGGAAGGATATAGTCTTTTCGCTCCTGGGACTTCCGAAAACCTCCTCCGGCGTGCCGACCTGCTCCACAAAGGCTCCATCCACACACAGGATCCGGTCAGAGACCCGTGCGGCAAGCTCCAGCTCATGCAGCGACAGGATCACTGTCAGTCCCTTTTTTTTCTGAAGCTCCTGCAGCACGGAAAGAAATTCCAGCTTATATTTTATATCCAGATAAGAGGTCGGCTCATCCAACAGCAGGATTTCCGGCTGCTGGCAGATCGCCCGGGCAAGCAGGATACGCTGTCTTTGTCCGTCGCTGATCTTCGCAAAATCCCGATCCCTGAATTCCAGCACATGCACGGCTTCCATTGCTTCCTGCACGGCTTCATGATCCTTTGCGGACAAAACTCCGAACCGCCCGGTATAGGGGTAACGCCCGGTTGCCACCACATCCCTGCCGCTTAACAGTTCCGTGTGGATGCGTTCCGTCATGACCATCGAAAGGCGTCTGGAAATTTCACTGTCCGTCAGTTCCCTCATGGATTCTTTTCCCAGAAAAACACTGCCTCCAATGGTTTTAAGCTGTTTGGTGATGGTCTTTAAAATTGTCGATTTTCCGGAGCCGTTTGGTCCGATCAGTGTGAGGATTTCCCCTGGCCGGACATCCAGATTGATATTTTTAATCAGGGGAATCCGGTCGTATCCTACGGTCAGATCACGCATCGTAAGCTGCTCGTCATCGTTTGGTATATCTTGCGCAGGAAACTGCCCTAGCTCTTTTAGCATATTCTGCCCGTTATGTTGTTTTCCGTTTTCTTCTTTCATCACTTTCCAATTATTTTCCATCTGCATTTTTGTGCCTACTCATAGTAACTTTCTTCCTACATTTGCATCCTTATCCGTTTTGGCTTTCTGTCTGCACGTTATTTGTCTTCCACGATTCATCACATCCGCTGCTTTCGCAACATTGCCGCAATTACCACCGGCACTAAAAATACCGCCGTCACAGAACTGATACAGATCTCAGTTGGTGCAAACACGGTCCGTGCAATCCCGTCACAGAACAGCGTAATCACTGCTCCGCCGAGAAAACATCCCGGAATTAGAATAATCGGTTTTGCCGTGTGGGTTGCCAGTTTAATCAGATGTGGCACCGCAATCCCGACAAACGAAATCGGTCCGGCAAACGCGGTCACACATGCCGACAGCAGACTTGACAGTAAAATCAGTGCAATGCGCAGCACTTTTACATTTACACCCATATTTCTGGCATAAGATTCTCCCATCTGATAAGCACTGATTGGTTTTGCAAGCCCGAAGGTAATCACAACCGTGATTCCAACAATTATGACCATGATGCGAATGTGCTCCCAGCTCATACCGGAAAAACTTCCCATCGACCAGTTGTGAAGATTGACAATATTGGAATCGTCCGCAAACGTCACACAAAAATCCGTAATCGCCGAACAGATATAACCAATCAGGATACCGCACACTACAAGCAGCGACATATTCGATACCCGAAAAGAAATCAAAAGAACAAATCCCATGGCAAGCAGGGAACCGGCAAATGCAGCTACCACCATTCCAAGGGAACTGACCATAATCCCTTTTTCCAGAAGAAAGATCATGGTCAGTGCCACGACAAGTTTGGCTCCGGAGGAAATCCCAAGCACATACGGTCCTGCAATCGGATTCTGGAAAAAACTCTGCAGCAGGAAACCGGATACGGAAAGTGCCCCTCCGAGCAGAACTGCAGCAATGATACGGGGCAGACGGATTTTCCAGACAATCTGATACAGTGTGGAATCCGGCTGATGTTTTGTCAGCACGCCCAGGAAATCAAAAAAAGACATTTCCACACTTCCGACACCGATATTCCAGAAAAACAGAACGACCAGCAATCCCATGATCACAAGAAAAGAAACCAGATAGCGGAGCGTTCTGTTTGTTTCTGTCCCGGAATTATTCTTTTTTTCTTTTATTTGTGATCTCATGTTCTGCTCCTCATGCATTACGACAATTGTTATTATTTGTACATCCGTACGCTCCGGCTCACTGCAATTTCTTCAGAAACCGGTATGTTCCATCCCCTTCTCCCGTCAGAATCTGATTCAGATCCTCGATAAAATCACAGGTTCCGGTGGACTGCTGGTAAAAATTGCTTCCCGTTGTATATACCTGTCCGCTTTTTACAGCCTGAAAATCCGCAAACAGGCTGTTTTTCTTTACCAGCTCATCGATGGACGTCAATTCCCCCTCAATGGTTCCGTTGTAGATCAGCACATCCGCATCAACCTCCGCAGAATAAAAATCTTCCATCTGCATTTTCATCGTGGAAAGTGCATTTTTTTCTTCATCCGTATAATTTCCGAGTGAATAGGTACCGCCTGCAAGTCCGATCATCGCAGAGACGTAGTCGTTTGGCTTGCGCACAGTGATCGTCCCGTCCGAGGAAACTGCAAAAAATGCCACCTTTTTCCCGGTACTCTTTTTTTCCATAATCGGTTTCACACGTTTTACCTGTTTATTAAAATAGTCATCTGCCTGCTGTTGTTTTCCAAACAAAACACCGAACAGTTTGATCCATTCCAGCCGTCCCAGCGGATGCTTTTCATAACTGGAACGCTCGACCATCACCCGGATGCCAAGTTCTTCGAGTTTTTCCTTTACTTCCGGATTGTGTGTAATCATCGTATTTTCGATTGCAAATGTACAGCCGCCCTGTAACAGCTGTTCGTAGTCCGGGGCACTGTATTTCCCCGCATAAACCAATGTTCCATCTTCCATGGCTTCTTTTGCTTTCTGGACATACCAGTCATTTGCTTTCAATGCCGTGTATGTGACGTGGGAAAGCCCATCCACCTGACAGACCAGATCCATAACGGCACTCGATACCAGATATACATGATTTAAGGGCTGCTGCAATGCAATTACATCCGCCGGCAGATCTTTCGGTACAGGCACACCCTTTGGAATAAGCAAAAAACGACCGTTATCCACGATCGTTATCAATTTATAATTTCCATATATATCGACCTGAAACTGATCCGCATAGACCAGTTCCAGACGTCCGGTTTGTTTCAAATCCCCAAAACTGACATCTTCCGGAAAGGAAAATGTCAATGTATAGTCAATCTCATGTGGGACACTCATGGCCGTGGTATCTCCCACGACATCCATCTGGCACGGCACTCCCGCAATCGGGAAGGTAAACGTGGAATTGCCCCCTTCGTTTTCATTTTCATATTTCTGTCCGTCCACCAGCATATAATCATAGTGGGAACTGCTCCAGACAATCGTTGCATATGCCTGTCCGTCTGTCACTTTTATTTTTGCCTCGGAATCTACAGAAGCTCTGCCGCTTCCGCCTTCGAGCTTTACATTTGCGGTATACTCCCCGTCCTCCAGCGACGTATCCTGTTCTGTTTCCGCCATCTGTGTTTCAGTGGCTTTCTGCTGTGTCTGATCGTTTTTTGGGGAAGAACCGCAGCCGGTCAGAATCGACAGACATATACAAAAGGATAACATAATTGTGGTTAATTTCTTACTTTTCATACTTTCTATCCACTAATTTTTCTGTGCGTCCGATACACTTACTTTATGGTCATACCAGGTTCCCTTTGTTCCGAGAATTGCCAGATCAAACTCTTTGTCGAGTGCTTCTACTGGTACATCAAATCCATAGACTTCTTCTGTGGTTCCATCACTGTACTTTACGGTATCGTTGGTTGGCTGTAACAGTTTAGCACCATCTTTTGCTGCATCAGCTGCTGTTCCAACAAACAGATTGATGATTTTCTTAGACACCAGACGGATGTGACGCTCGCGCAGACGGGCATAGCGATAGCTGAGGTCGTGATTAATGAGCGCGATGCGGCGGCGGCCGCTATCGGCCAACCGGGATACCGCCCCCTGAGCCGCCTCAACGTCGTTAATCCCGACGCAGGAGATGCTGCCGGTGTCGGCATACTCCGCGCACTGCACCCAGGGCGCGTCGCCAATCATGGTGGTCAGTTCCGGCAGGCTGGAGAGCGCGTTCATGGTAATAATGCCGTCGACCATTTTGCCGGAGAGCAGCTGCAGGCCCGAGGTCGAGCGGGCCAGATCCGACCCGGAGTTACACAGCAGAATGCGATAGCCATTCTTCTCCGCCTCTTCTTCTATCCCCTTCACCACCTCGGCGCAAAAGGGGTTAGCGATATTGGAGACCATCACCAGGATCATATTGCTGCGGGCGGTTCGCAGCTGACGCGCCAGCAGGTTCGGCTGATAGTTGCTCTCTTTGATCGCCTGCAGCACGCGCTCACGGTTTTTGGCTTTTACCGTATCGCTGTTGTTCAGCACCCGCGACACCGTGGCCACCGAGACGCCGGCCAGACGAGCAATTTTCTGAATAGACATAAACCCTGCACTTCCTGCGATAGAGGTGGATCCTGCAGGCTATCATAAATGAGCGCAGCCCGCGCCGCTAGCCGGGCTGCGTGCGAACTGGGAGCCTTACGCTTTTGCGATGCCAGGACGTTAACCGCTTTTGCAAAACATGACGGGATTGATTAGCACGCTTAGCGGGCTATCATGGTGGCGCTGATGTAATTTCGCAAAATGCAAAACTCACTCGGGTATGCTACGGCATTGGTATAGAAATGGGGTATTTTGAGCGCAATGAAAATGATTATTATCGCAGCGGCAATTATCACCGACAGTCAGGGACGCTGTCTTTTAGTGCGTAAGCGGGGAACTGAATATTTTATGCAACCCGGCGGCAAGCCTGAAATCGGCGAGACCCCGCACGCGGCGCTGATCCGCGAGCTGGAGGAGGAACTCAACTTCAGCGTCTCACCAGAAGAACTGGTCCAGGTAGGCCGTTTCACTGATGCGGCGGCAAACGAGCCAGGTCATCTTGTCTCTGCGGATGTCTTTCTGATAGCCACGAACAGGGTAAGCTTTACACCGACGATGGAAATAGAAGAAGTGATCTGGTTTACGCCGGGTCAGGATCGGCATATTAGGCTTGCTCCCCTTACCGAAAACCACCTGCTCCCTCTGCTGAAAGGGGTGTAACCACCCCAAACGCATCGAAAGTTTTGGCTCATTTATCTGCAAGTAAAAATCCACACCATCCTCGTCTTGAAGTATTTACGGCTACCTGTAGGCAGAGCCAATCCATGCGGCCCCCCTAACTCTCTCCGTGACCTGTTTGTCCGCTTTGTACCATCACTATTCCGCACAGACTGCTGACGAGTTCTCCTTAAACATTAACGCGTCTTTATGCATGGGCCTCTGCTGTTTTGTACGCCAGATCATATTTTGCCCGCGCCTTCTTTCACTCTGAGCATCAAACAGCGCAACTTCACCTTACAAAAAAGGGAATATCCGCCTGAAAAAACACAAATTAAAAAACAAATTTAAAACAAAATGTTAACAAAATAGTGTGTGGCTGCGCTTTTTTTGACTTATTGTGCTGTTTTTTTTTAACCAATTACTGCTCATTCAGCGAGAAAATTCCTGGTCGCAATGGATAATTCTTAAGCTGCGTTCGCTATAAAATCCTGCCCATTAAGATTTTTCTTATTAATAAGAGCAGGTTAGTATGATTCGCAGTATTTTTTGACTTTAAGAATTTACACATTTTTCAGCAAAATAACCACCTTGAAATTAAAGTTGTCACATTTATTAACTAGCCATAATATAGCCACATCATTGAACGATAAGGTAAGACAATATAGGGAAATAAATCGACACATGGTTCCACAGAAATATGAGAAGGCATACTGTATTAGCTGCCAGTATCAGTGCGAAATCTATCCACGACCTACGATAAAATCGATTAGATGTATTGAAACTCACTATTGCGTGTGGCCTGATAAAAACATCTACTTAAAAAATGGCGTGCATTGTTTTTTAATTAACAAGCATTACAACTTCTCTAATTCTGGATATGTTTTTGTTGATTTTTCTCGCTACAACATCAGATTATTCACCAATGATAAATGGATTGAATATCTGATCAAAACAGGATTGCGGATAGTTTTGATTGCCGACAGATTAGCGCAACCACTGGCGTTGTACTGGAAACACCGTTGTCAGCAAATACTTTCAATTATCTATACCAGCGATACCCGAAATGAGATTGAAAGGAAAATACATCTTTCCTTTCTCGGCCAAAAAGATGGACGCGGCTATCGTCAGAAACTAAGCGCTCAAGAGGTATTGGTACTCGATCTTTTACTTGCAGAGAAGTCAGTTAAAGAGATAGCACAAGAATTGCAGATGGCAGAAAAAAGAATCTACGCAATCAAGCTCAGCTTGCAGAATAAGATGGGAGGCAGAGGGAAGTTAAACATTATTTTATCTGGATAAAGTCATTATCAGTATTTATAGCAATAACTCCATAAATGGAACTAACTTAATTATTCTCAGGAAATTGAAAATGAAAAAAATCGTATTAGCAGGTGTTGCGGCTGCGGCTCTTATCTCTTCCAACGCAATGGCTGACGTAACTGCTTCCGCCACTGCAAGCTGGGATGCAAGCGCAACGAAAGACACCACCAGCGCGCTAGTTGTCACTCCGCTGAAATCCCTGAATTTCCAGTACGCGGAAGGGATTAAAGCGTTTAACTCTCAGAAAGGCGCTTTTGACATCACCATCCAGGGCCAGTCTGGCGCGACTGACTTTACGCTGACCTCTCAGATCGTGAGCAACACCCTGAGCCGTACCACTGACGCCTCTACTCTGGCCGTCGGTGTGAACTGGAACGGCAACGCGCTGAACAAATCCACCCCGGTAACGATGATTGATACTTCCAACAACATTTCCGCGGGTCTGGATGCGCTGGCTGTCGCGACCGCCTTCGCAGGCGCCGATCGCGTCAGCACTCAGGGTAACTTCGATTTCACTATCGACTCCGCGACTTCTGACGGCAGCACTGCCGCTGAGTTCAAAGATTTAACCGACGGTTACTGGAGCGGCGACGTTCGCGTTCAGTTTAATGCGGTCTGGACTATCTAATCAGGTGTAGCCAACACCTGTCCGGTAAGACAAGGAGGCCTCGGCCTCCTTATAAGGATGCGCCATGAAACTGAATCCATTATTCCTCTCTCTCTTTTTATTCACCGTGACGCCCTCCTCCCATGCGATTAATGTCGGAGACGTCACCTCAATAATGGGGCCGGATGCCTCGACTCTGGCAAAAGAAATCATTAATACCACCGATACGGCGCGTTACGTTAGCGTCAGCGTGGAGCGTATCTCATCGCCTATGGCCGGTGGCACGGTTATCCCGATGGCGAACAGATCGGAATTATTATCAACACCCGCCAGCCTGATATTACCCGGCAATGCTAAAGAGAACTTTCGTTTTTTTTACAAAGGACCTCAGGATAACCAGGAACGTTACTACCGAATATCCTGGACCGATGAGCCGGTAACCGAGTTTGAAGCCAGTAAAAAGAAAAAACAGGGCGAGGCAACGACTTCAGCCATTATTGGTACCATTCTGGTGGTCGCGCCGCGAGAAGAAAGATTTGACTATCGTCGCGATAATGACACGGTAACCAATACTGGTAACGCTTCATTCCGTGTGATCTCCTACGGTCCCTGTCGTGATAAAGCGAAGGATGAGGGACAAGGCTGCCGTGAGCGATATTATGTCATGCCTGGTGTCAGCGTAAAAATAAAGCATACCGATCTCTCCAATAAAAAAACGCGAATTGGAATATGGCACGGTGAGCAATATATAAATGTAAACTGAGTAACATCATGGATAATCTTGGTTATGTCAAAGGGACGTTGTTCGCTGGGTTATTGATTACAGTAAACCAGGGTTGGGCAGCTAATGCTACAGCGCCAGTCAAAGTCAGTAACTATATTATTCCTTCGGTATTTGCTAACGCGTTATATCAGGGCATGTCGGTCCCTGTTTTTATTCGTTATGAAGGCGATAATAGTACCCAACGCAGTCAGCAAAAAATCGCTGATGCCATCCTGACCATCAAGGATAATGAGTTTCGCCTGAATCAGATCGCGCTCAGCGATCTGCCGGAGCGAACCGAACTATCACCTCAGATTAAATCATTGCTCAACGAGATGCAGGATAAAAGCATCGGCGACGGTCAGCGCGTTTATATCAACAAAGACGCCTCACTTTCACTTGATACGCGTTCCTTTTATCTCGAGCTGACGGTTAACCGGGCAGCCATGCAGGCCGCTATTTTGCCGCGTACCAATATGCTTGGAGAATCTACCGCCCAGAATCTCTCGAGCGTGCTGAATTACTCGATGGGGAGCTATTACAACAAATATGAGAATACCGATAACGCCAGCAGCTATCTGACGCTGGATAATACCTGGTCGCTGCGGGAACACCATCTGAACTTTAACGGTTCTCTTTACGGGATAGGTACCGGCAACCAGGAGAGTAAACTGTATCGCTCGATGTACGAACGTGACTATCAGGGACGCCGCCTGGCAATGGGTATGGTGGATACATGGAATCTGCAATCGATTGCCAGCATGAGCGCCCTGAATTCCAGCCGTATTTACGGCGTCAGCTATGGCAATAAAAGCAGTTCACAAACGCAGGACAATACGCTTGCTCTGGTGCCCGTCACGGTGTTTCTCCCGGCCGCTGGTGAAGTACACGTCTATCGTGACGGCAAACTGCTCAGCATTCAAAACTTCTCGATGGGTAGCTACGAGCTCGATACGTCGCGTCTGCCATTTGGCATCTACAACGTTGATATCCAGGTGGTAGTTAACGGGCGCGTGGTCAGCAGCCGGACGGCGAACATCAATAAAACGTTCGCCCGTAAATCGAGCGTGACCGGCGATCTCTCGTGGCAAACCTTCGGCGGCAGCCTCGAATACAACAAGATGGACTATCGCCACAAATACAACATCAATTATGGCACAAAGAATACATGGATAGCCGGGATCGCCGCGGCAACCAGCCAACCCTGGCTTTCCGGCGTCAATCTGAAAACCACGCTCTACGGTTTTGACACTAACGGCGTCAATGAAACGGAAGCGAACGTTATTTTCAACGACGCGTTCAGTTTTAACCAGCAGGGGCTGCTCGCTACCGACGGCAGCTGGCAGAGTACCTCCACCTTTAATATGAGTTTACCCGACGGTTACGGCAACCTGTGGGGGTCGCGCCAGTACAGTTCCATCGGTAACGCGCTCCCGATGCAGCAGAATGACTACGTGACCATCGGCGCCAATGCCAATCTGCGCAAAATCGCGCCGTTCCTCGGTACGCTGAGCGTCAGCCGAACCAATAACAAATATACCGGCAGCACCTATACCAACGTCGATTACGACCAATCGCTGTTAGCCAATCGCTATGCGACCGTGTCGCTGCGCGCCGGTATTCAGAACTATCAATACAACAACCATGAAAATCTGCGTGATAAGTACGTCAATATTGATGTCTCTATCCCCTTCTCTACCTGGCTCAGCACCGGCGTGTCCAGCCAGAATGGAAACATGCTGGCGAACGCCACGCTGCGCAAAAGCTTTGACGACAGCGCTATTACCCAGGTGGGAGCATCGGTTTCGAAGCAGATTAAACAGAATAAAAATGACGATAGCCGCTATCGTTCCGACGATTACGCCGCCAATGGTTACGTCAGCTATGACACCAAATATAACGCTGGCACCGTCTCCGTTAGCCGCTCATCGCAGCACAGTTCAAACTACAGCCTGAGCTCGCAGGGCAGCCTGGCCTGGACGGAAAAAAATGTTTATGTCGGCAAAGGCACTCAAACCGCAGGCCTGGTGGTGAATACCAATTTCAGCGGCAAGGGGAGGATGATGGCGCAGATCAACGGCCAGAACTACCCGCTGACCGGCAAAAGCAACTTCATCAGTCTTCCGCCCTACGCCGAATACAAGGTGGAGCTGATGAACGACAAAAATTCGGAAGACAGCGTCGACATCGTTAACGGCCGGCGGAACAAAGTCGTGCTCTATCCCGGCAACGTCAGCGTGATTAACCCGGAAATCAAACAGCTCGTCACCGTATTTGGCCGGGTGAAAGATCGCCGCGGTGGTTACTACGCCAACGCCGATATACATAACCACATTGGTAAAACACGCACCGACGAACTCGGCGAGTTCGCCATGGACGTTGATAAGCGCTATCCGGTGATTACCCTGGTCGATAAATTCGGCGGTATTTGCGAAGTGGATTTGGATCTGCGAGAAGCGAAAGGTGCCGTATGGGTCGGTGAGATCCCTTGTGAGATCCAACAACAAACGGCATCAGTGACTGGAGATATTAAGAATGTCTATTAAACCCCAGGCCATCATGCTGCTGGCCGGCTGGCTGCTAGCCGCGCCGGCTATGGCACTTACC
>OKSE01001545.1_pt1 | contig 10914 bp, 8 predicted proteins | sample 1633631 | NCBI WGS metagenome assembly OKSE01 (sample SAMEA3541555, study PRJEB24748) | human gut metagenome | biome: human gut; feature: human-associated habitat; material: faeces | place: China | collected 2012 | reverse complement strand
GTCCTCAGACCAGATAGCCCTCGAAGCAGTGGAGGTCTTCGGTCTTGACGATGCCTTCGAGATAAAGGCCGTCTTCGCGGTACTCCTCGAGCTGGACGCTGCCGCGCTCCCGCATGGGGGCGGCGAGGCCCAGCTTATCGTAAGGCAGGAGAACGCGGATGGTGTGGACGCGGTCGCTGAGGGTCTCGTCCAGCTTGGTCAGCAGCTTGTCGAGGCCGTAGCCGGTCTTGGCGCTGGTGAGCAGGATGTCGGGGTCGAAGCTCAGCGCGCCGGGCTTGTCGCACTTGTTGTAGACGGTCAGGCGGGGGATGTCGGCGCAGTCGAGGCCGTCCAACACTTCGTCGGTGACGGCCAGCTGCTCCTCCCGCTGCTCATCGCCAGCGTCGGCCACCCGCACGATGACGTCCGACCATGCAGCCTCTTCCAGCGTGGATTTGAATGCTTCCACCAGATTGTGGGGCAGACGGGAGACAAAGCCGACCGTGTCCACCAGCAGAACGGCCATGCCGCTGGGCAGAACCAGCTTCCGGCTGGTGGGGTCCAGTGTGGCAAACAGCATATCGGCCTCGGCCACGCTGGGGCCGCACAGGGCGTTCATCAGGCTGGATTTGCCCACGTTGGTGTAACCAACAAGGCTTACTACCGGCATCCCGGTCTTAGCGCGGGCCTTGCGGCTCTCGCCCCGGCGCTTTTCCATCTCGGCCAGCTTCTCGGCCAGTGCATCAATGCGGGCGTGCACATGGCGGCGGTCCAGCTCCAGCTTGGTCTCACCGGCACCGCGGCGGGCACCGCCGCCGCCGCCACCGCCGCCGCCCTGACGGCTCAACGCCTCGCCCATGCCCTGCAGGCGGGGCAGACGGTAGCGCAGCAGCGCCAGTTCGGTCTGCAATTTGCCCTCATTGGTCACGGCGCGGCTGCGGAAAATCTCCAAGATCAGCATGGTGCGGTCGATGACTTCCAGCCCGCCCAGCGCGTTGGAGATGTTGCGGATCTGGCTGCCGGTCAACTCGCCGTCAAATACGGCGCATTCCGCGCCCAGCGTCTGGGCGGCAAGGGAAGCCTCTTCCAGCTTGCCGCTGCCCAGCACGATGCCGGTTTCCGGGGTCTGGCGCTTCTGGGTGATCTGCGCCACGGCCTCCATGTGGTTGGCTTCGCACAGGGCAGAAAGCTCTGCCAGACTGCGCTCGCAGTCCCACAGACCCTGATCCAGTGCCAGCAGCACCACCTTTGTGGGAGGGGTCTCGGTCAGAATATCATAAAGCTCGCTCAAAGTAAGTCCTTTCTGTTATCGTAGTGTTTTTTTGTCAGCAGGTAGCACCGGCATTCCACCGGTGTGCCGTCAAATTTGTGGTAAATATCGTCGTGATGGTACACAAAGCCGGCCTTTTCCATCACCCGGCCGCTGGCAGGGTTCTGCACCGCGTGGCAGCAGGTGAGGAAGGCACCGCCCACCTGCCCAAACCAGAAATCCACCACAGCTTGCAGTGCTTCGGTGGTAAGGCCCTTGCCCCACCACTTCTGCCCGATGCAGTAGCCCGGCTCCCAGATGCCGCCGGAGAGTTCCAGCCCCGGCCACTTGGCCTTTTGCTGTGGCTCACCCAGCAGGGCGTTGTATACGGAGATGGAGCCAAACACCTGTCCGGTGGCCTTTTCCACTATGGCCCACTGGTAATAATCCGGGTTCGGATACAACTCTGCCCACGCCGAAAGCAGTTCCCGGGTCTCGGCAGGGCTTTTGTGCGGTTCCCAGCGCAAAAACCGGGTCACAGCCGGGTCATTTGCCCAGTTTTCGTACATCTGCGGGGCGTCCTGCGGCAGCAGACGGCGCAGCAGCAGACGGTCGGTCTCCAGTTCAGGTGTGCCGGTGTGGCGCATGATCCATCCTCTCCCTTTTCTCAAAAGTTATCCCTAAGATAGCACAAAAACGGCCGCGCCGCAAGCTAAATGAAGAAAACCGCTTGACCGGATGGGTGAACTACGATAAACTGAAAGATGAAGTCTTTTTATAGGAAAGGGAAAGTATCGATGTTAGATGTGCGCAAACTGTTAGCCCAGCGGCCGCTGCTGTTCGATGGCGGTATGGGTACCTATTATAAAGCAAAGCCGGGGCAGGAGTGCGAGCAGGCAAACCTGACCGACCCCGAGGGCATTCTGGCGGTGCACCGGGCGTATCTTGCCGCCGGAGCGGACGCCATCAAGACCAATACCTTCAGCCTGCCGCGTCTGGCGGCGGCACAGCAGCCGGGCTGGGAGCAGCTGGCGGATGCAGGCTGGCAGCTGGCAGCAAAGGCCGCCGGGGAGACCGGCGCGGCAGTGTTTGCCGACCTTGGCCCCGCACCGGATACCGAAAATCTCCCGGCGGAGCAGGTGTATCTTGCTGTGGCAAAGCGCTTTGCGCTGCTGGGTGCACGGAATTTTCTGTTCGAGACCCTGAGCGCCGAGGACGGTGTGCTGGAAGCGATTCGTGCGCTGAAGCAGACTGTGCCGGAGGCCTTTGTACTGGTATCCTTTGCGGTGCTGCCGGACGGCTACACCCGCGAGGGCCGTTACTGTGCCGAGTTGGTGCGCCGCGTGGCGCAGAGCGGCGTGGTGGATGCCGTGGGCCTGAACTGCGTATCTGCCCCGGGCGCGATGCGTGCACTGGTACAGCAGCTGGGGGATGCGGGGCTGCCCCTTTCGGTCATGCCCAATGCGGGCTACCCGGTGGTGGCACGGGCGCAGGTGCGCTATCAGGGCAAGCCAGAATATTTTGCCCGGGAGCTGAGCCGCCTTGCCAGTGAGGGCGTGCGCATTCTGGGCGGCTGCTGCGGTACAACGCCGCAGCATATTGCTGCTCTGCGCACCGCACTGGATGCTCTGCCGGAAGCGCTGCCCGCCGCCCCGGCGGCAAAGCCCGCTGCAGCGGCAAAGCCTGCAGTGGAAACGGACGATGCCTTTTTGCGCAAGCTGCGCACCGGACAGCGGGTCATTGCGGTGGAACTGGATTCCCCCAAGGACGCCGACCTGACCGCCTATCTCGAGGGTGCCCGCCGTCTGCAGACCGCCGGTGCCGACCTGCTGACCATTGCAGACTGCCCCATTGCCCGGGCGCGGATGGATTCCTCGTTGGTGGCCTGCCGGGTGCACCGGGAACTGGGCATGAACGTGCTGCCCCACATGACCTGCCGGGACCGCAACCTGAATGCTACCAAAGCGCTGCTGCTGGGACTGTACGCCGAGGGCGTGCGGGAGGTACTGGCTATTACCGGCGACCCCATCCCCACCGCCGAGCGGGACGAGGTGAAAAATGTGTACCAGTTCAACTCCCGCAAGTTGGCACAGTATATCGTGTCGCTGGCAGGAGAAGGGCGGGAGATGCCCGCACCCATCACGGTTTTTGGTGCGCTGAACCTGAACGCCCGCAATTTTGAGGTGGAGCTGCGCCGCGCCGCAGAAAAGCTGGAAAACGGCATGAGCGGCTTCCTTACCCAGCCGGTGCTGTCGGCACAGGCGGTGGAAAACCTGAAAAAAGCCCGGGAGACGCTGGGCGAGCGGGCAAAAATTCTGGCCGGCATCCTGCCGGTGGTCAGCCAGCGCAACGCCATCTTTATGGAAAACGAGGTCAACGGCATCCATGTGGATGATGCCATCATCCAAAGGTTTGAGGGGCTGGACCGTGCCGCAGGCGAGGAGCTTGGACTGGAAGTCTCGGTGCAGGCTGCCAAGGCGGCTGCGCCCTATGCAGACGGCTTTTACCTGATGACCCCCTTCAACCGGGTGGCGCTGATGGAACGGCTCATTGCCCGCCTGCGCACCGAGGTGACGGGCTGAAAAGATAAAACGGGAGGAACACGCTGTGCCCTGCGAAAAACCATTGCTCAGCATCATTGTGCCGGTGTACAAGGTGGAAAACTATCTGCAAAAATGTATCGATTCCATTCTGGCACAGACCTTTACGGACTTTGAGCTGATTCTTGTGGAGGACGGTTCGCCGGACGGTTGCCCTGCGCTGTGTGATGCCGCTGCCGCGAAAGATGCCCGCATCCGGGTGCTTCACCAGAAAAACGGCGGGCTTTCTGCTGCCCGCAATGCCGGGCTGGATGTGGCAAGGGGCGAGTGGATCGGCTTTGTGGATTCCGACGACTATATTGCACCGGAAATGTACGAAACACTGTACAAGGCCGTGCAAAGCACCGGGGCAGACCTTGCCCTGTGTGATTACGCCGAGGTGGACGAGGCAGGAGCGCCATGTCAGTCGATGCACGTTCGTCTTGAAAAAAAGGTCTTTGCTGGGCAGGATTTACTGAAAAATGCTACGGATTCGATGATCCAGCCTGCGTGGAACAAGCTGTACCGCCGCGCAGTCTTTGCACAGCTGCGCTACCCGGAGGGTAAGCTGAACGAGGATCTTTTTCTGATCCCGAAAATCTGTTTGCAGATCCAAAAGGCCGTGGTGGTGCCAAAGGCGCTGTATTATTATGTGCAGCGCGGCGGCAGCATTATGAGCGGCAATAAAACGCTGCGCCATTTCGATGCTGCCGAGGCGGCACAGCGGTACTGGGAATGTCTTGTGGAAAACGCTGCATACGATGCACTGGCAAATGCGGCAAAATTTACGATGGGCAGCGTGAGCCGGGTGTACCGGCAGCTGCCCCCGGCGCTGCGCAAAGCACCCCGCAGCCGGGAAATGCTGCGGATGCAGTTTGAGGTAGTCAGCCGCACCCGGCGGTACTGCACTGTTCCCGGCGGGCTTTGGCTGCAAAGCTGGCTGCTGTGGCGCTGCCCGCAGACATACAGCCGGCTGCGGGGGTTCAAGGGCTGAGGAGAAAGAGAAAAAACGCATGAGAACACGCTATTCTATCATCAATGTGCTGGTCAACATCGGCGGGCAGTTTTTGACGATGCTGCTGTCCTTTATCAGCCGAATGGTTTTTATCCGCTGCCTTTCGGCGGCATATCTGGGCGTCAACGGTCTGTTTACCGATGTGCTCAGTATCCTTAACTTCGCGGAGCTGGGTATCGGCACGGCCATGGTGTTCAGTATGTACGAGCCAGCCGCCCGGAACGACGAGCAGAAACTGGCGCGGCTGATGAACCTTTATAAGTGGATGTACCGGGCGGTGGCAGCTTCGGTGCTGCTGTTCGGGCTGGTTCTGCTGCCGTTTTTGCCGTACCTCATCAAGGATGGAGAAGGCATCGAGCATATTACCCTGATCTATATGATGTATGTGCTTTCCTCTGCCTGCTCTTATCTGCTGAACTATAAAAGCTCTATTTATCAGGCCTACCAGAAAAGCTATATCTGCACCGGGTGGACGCTGGTATGCGAGTGCATCCGCACCGTCGTGCAGATCGTGGCTTTACTGCTGACCGGTAACTTTATCCTGTACCTTGCCATCCAGCTTGTGGTGCAGTTCATACCCAACATCATCATCTCCCACATGGCGGATAAGGAATTTCCCTATCTGAAGGAATGCCGGGAGCTGCCGGAAAAGGAGGAACGGAACGGCATCCTGAAAAACATCGGTGCCATGAGTATGCACAAGCTGGCCACCGTCATCGTGCGCAACACGGACAGCCTGCTGATGTCCTCCTTCATCGGTCTGGCAACGGTGGGGCTTTACTCCAATTACCGGTTGGTACTCAACGCGCTGAACAACCTGCTGAACAAGTTTGCCACGGCTTTTTCCGGCAGCGTGGGTAATTTTGCGGCGCTGGAAAACTCTGACCGGCTGTACCAAGTATATAAAGAGATGGACTTTCTCTTTTTTGTGCAGTCTGCCTATCTGACTGGCGGGCTGATGATGCTGTTCAACCCCTTGATCGAACTGCTGTTTGGCAGGGAATACTGTTTCCCGATGACGACCGTGGCGATCATTGTGACAGAGTTCTATATCTCGCGGATGCGGCAGACGAACCTGTTGTTCCGGGAGGTCATGGGTCTGTTCTGGAACGACCGCTATAAGGCTGTGGCGGAGTCCATCATCAATCTGGTGGTCTCTCTGGCGCTGGTGCAGCGGTACGGCGTGGTCGGCATTATCGGGGGTACCATCATCAGCAGCCTGTGCACCTGTGTCTGGGTGGAGCCCTATATCTTTTTGAAGTATGGCGTTCAGGATGCATGGCAGAAGAAGCTCCGGGCTTATTTTGCAGAGTACCTGAAGCGTGCAATGATCGTGGCGGCGGTCTCGGCGGCAGCCATGCTCTGGGTAAAGCGCTTTCCGGTGGGCAATTTCGGCGTTTTTGTTTTGGACGGGCTGATTTATACGGCGGTGTTTGCAGGAGTGATCGTATTGCTCTACCGGCGCAGCGTGGAGTACACGGAGCTGAAGCGGCGTGGGTTGGAGATCTTGAAAAGGAGAGCCGGATGAATAAAGAAAAAAGTCCCCTGATCTCGGTGATCGTACCGGTCTATAAGGTGGAAAAGTATCTGCCCGCGTGTCTGGACAGCCTGCTGGCGCAGACCTACCGGAATTTTGAGCTGATCGTTGTGAACGATGGTTCGCCGGACGACTGCTGGCAGATTATGCAGCGCTATGCGGCGCAGGATGCCCGGGTGTGTATTTTCCGCAAGGAAAACGGCGGGGTGTCCTCGGCACGCAATTTTGGGCTGGAGCAGGCAAGGGGCGAGTATATCTGCTTTGTGGATTCCGACGACCTTGTGCTGCCGCAGTATCTGGAATGGCTGTACGATGCTTTGTGCAGCTGCGGTACCCGCATTGCCATGTGCCGCTACCGCAGCATACGGGAAAACGAGACTCTGTGGACGGTGACGGAGTGCCCGGCACCGCAGAAAATCACGACGGAAAACTACTCGTGGATGCAGGAATGGAGCGGCGGGCACTGCTGGCGGATGCTGACCCACCGGGAGATGCTGCAGGATGTCCGCTTTGACCCGGCGCTGTTCTACGGGGAGGATGCCCTGTTCTTTGTAACGGAATTCCTCAAGGCAGGCAGTCTGGCATTTTTGAACTGCCCGCTGTATGCTTACCTTGAACGTCCAAGCTCTGCCGTGCGGCAGGAGCCGAGCCTGCGCTTTTACACGGCGGCACTGGCATGGGAACAGATCTGGCAGCTGGTAAAGGGGCAGCCGGATCCCTTCCGCAGCACTACGGAACAGCGCTGCGTCATGTCCTGCGCCGAGGTATATTTCCGGTTGGTCAACCAGCCGGAGCGGGATTCCGAGAAGGAAAAAATGCTGCTGAAAACAGCAAAGCTGCACCGTCATGCTGCGTGGGAGATTCCGCCGGGAAATCAAAGCCAGAAGCTGCAGGCGCTGATGGTAAGCTACTGCCCGCATCTGGGCGCAAAGGCATGGAAGCTGGTGCGGTGGGTGAAAGGTTTGAAAAACTGATTGACAAATCCCACAAAAAACGTTATATTCTTTTTATAAATGCGTTGAAAAAGAGTGTGCATCGTCTGGAGCCGCACAGAGAGCCGGGGGCAGCTGAAAACCCGGCGGGATACCGGCGGGGCACTGTCACTTTGGAGCAGGAGCGGTGAGCCTTGCCGGTAAGCCGCTTTCGGGTCTGCCCTACGTTACAGGGGCATCAAGGGGCGCGGAGGCTTCCGCGCAATTTGGGTGGTACCGCGGTCATGTATTTACAGCCGTCCCATGGAACGCTCCGTGGGGCGGCTTTTTGCGTCCCACTTCATCAAATTTTTTGGAGGACACTATGAAAGAGCTTGCAAAGCAGTACGATCCCAGTCAGGTGGAAGATCGTATCTACCAGTTCTGGCTGGACGGCGGCTACTTCCACACGAAGGCCGATCCGGACAAGAAACCTTATACCATCGTGATGCCGCCGCCGAACGTTACCGGTCAGCTGCACATGGGTCATGCGGTGGATAACACCATGCAGGATATCCTCATCCGCACCAAGCGGATGCAGGGCTATGCCGCCCTGTGGGTGCCCGGCACCGACCACGCCTCCATTGCTACCGAGGCCAAGGTGGTGGAGGCCATGCGCGCCGAGGGCCTGACCAAGGAGATGGTCGGCCGCGATGGTTTTCTGGAGCGCGCATGGGCATGGAAGACCAAGTACGGCAACCGCATCGTCAGCCAGCTGAAGAAGCTGGGCAGCAGCTGCGACTGGGAGCGCGAGCGCTTTACCATGGACGAGGGCTGCTCTGAGGCTGTCAAGGAAGTGTTCGTGCGCCTGTACGACAAGGGGCTGATCTACCGCGGCAACCGCATGGTCAACTGGTGCCCCCACTGCAACACCTCCATTTCCGACGCCGAGGTGGAGTATGAGGAAAAGGACGGCAGCTGGCAGAATACCGGCACAAGAAAGCTGCGCCATCAGGTGACGCAGTGCCACATCACGGATTTGGATGGGGACGGTGTAAAGGAATATATTCTGACGGACGGGATGGATTTATATGTTTACCATGCGGTGAATGACAGCTTCCGTAAGCTTTGGAGTACGCATGTGGGCGTGGAAAACTTCTATGGCCCGCTTATGAGCGGCGATATGAACGGGGACGGCGTGCAGGAAATTTATGCCTGCGACACCACGGCTACCACGATTCGATATATCCTGACGGAAAAAGGACTGAAAACCGCGAATGAGGATATTCAGTACGGACAGTGCATCTATCCTTGCGATTTTGACGGAAACGGCAGGGAGGACTATTGGTTCGTTGCGGATAATGAGGACAGAAGGGGACAGCTCTATCTGGCTGCGGAGGAATAAAAATGACGGAATCCGAGAAATATATGACAGAGGCACTGACGGAGGCAGAGAAGGCGCTTGCGGCAGGCGAGGTGCCGATTGGCGCGGTGATGGTGCGAAACGGCGAGATTATCGCAAGAGGGCATAACCTGCGCAATACCGACAAAAATCCTCTGCGCCACGCGGAGATTGACGTGATTGATGCGGCGGCGAAAATCGTGGGGGATTGGCGGCTGGAGGACTGTGTGCTTTATGTTACCGTAGAGCCTTGCCCGATGTGCGCGGGGGCAATCGTGCAGGCGCGCATCCCAAGGGTGGTTTGCGGGACAAGAAACAGCAAGGCAGGCTGCGCCGGCTCTGTGCTGGATGTGCTGAATGAACCCAGACTCAACCATCAGGTAGCGGTGGAGGAGGGCGTTTTGCAGCCCCAATGCAGCGAGATTATGAAGCGGTTTTTTAAGCGTTTTCGTAAAAATGCCAATGCAGCGCCATTGACAGAAAACCAATGAGCGTGTATAATAACATAGTTATATTAGTGAAATTCTCCTGTGGCTTCGGCTTGGGGGTGATGATATTTCCGCACTAGCCGGGGTGGTAGCGGTGCCCTGTACTCACAATCCGCTATAGTGAGGGTGATGCTCGCTTTCGACGCAGGGCTTGATGGTCTGCCCTTTGAAAGCGGTGTTGAAGTTTGGGTCTTACGCAACATGAGCCTGTGAATCGTGTCAGGGTCGGAAGGCAGCAGCACTAAGCAGTCTACTTGTGTGTGTAGTAAGGGTGCCTGAATGGAGCCGTGGAAGAAGGTAACGCGTGGGGCGCTGTGGCAACAGCGGGTGTGCGGACCTTATTTATTTTTGAAATAATCAAAACAGCAAAAAAAGCAGGGCTGTGGCTTTCGCCGACAACACCTGCTTTTTCTTTTGCGCTTTTTTCTTATTTTGCTAAAATTTCATCAATTTGCTTCTGCACACTTGCCATGGTCTTTTCGTTATCCAGACCGCCTACGATGACATCACCCACAATATTGCCTTCGCTGTCAATGAGAACAGAGGTGGGGAAGGTCATTACAGAAAGTGCCAGCTTACCTGCCTCGCTATCGGAATCGAAATAGATGTTCTGATAGGATGCACCCTGCTTTTTCATAATTTCCTTTGCGGCAGCAATGGTATCCTCGTTTTCATCCAGAGTTTCCACGTTGATGCCGACAACGGCACCGCCCTTTTCCTGAAGGGAATCATGCAGCTTTTGCAGGGCAGGCAGTTCTCCAACGCAAGGACTGCAGCCATTGAACCAGAAATTTACCAGAGTTACGCTATTGTTGGTAAACAGGCTTTCATCTACGGCATTGCCGTCAAAGTCCTTGCCTGTAAAGGCGGGAAAGCTCTTTGCGCTGTCCAGAGAGGTGCCGGTGGGGTTGCTGTCCTCCTGCGGCAAAGCGGCAAGCTGCTCTTCCAGAGCCTTGATTTTTTTGACATCCTCACTCAGGGTCTTGAAATTCTCGCTGCTCAGCTGATCCTTTATATTTTCCAGAGCCATTTTCAGAAAATCGGCATAATCGCCTGTTTGAGAGCCGACAGTGTCCTTATCTACCGCATTAAAGGCGAGATCCCATAAATCCTGATGCTCTGCAATGATTTCATTTTCCTGCTGAATCAGCTCCTCTGCGCTTTGCTTTGCCTTGCCGCAGGCAGTAAAGCCGAGGACGAAAATAAGAGAGACTGCGAAAAGTAAAATTCTTTTTTTCATTTTGTTTCCTCCGTTTTCTGTTTTTTACATCCGTATTGATAGTGAATTGCTTGTGTGGGACAGGCTGTGATGCAGGCACCGCAGCGGATACATTCGTTATGATTCGGTGTCTGAGGAACAGCAACGTCCATTTTGCACACCCTGCCGCATTTGCCGCAGGAGATACATTTGCTTTGATCCACCTGAAGCTGCAAAAGGGAAATGCGGTTAAACCATGCGTAAAACGCACCCAAGGGGCAAATCCATTTGCAGAAGGGGCGATAGAACAGTATGCTCAGGATAATCACAGCCGCAAGCACACAGCTTTTCCATGCAAACAGCGAGCCGAGGGCGGAGCGGATGCTCGTGCTGGCGAGGGAGAGCGGAATAGCACCCTCCAACACCCCCTGCGGACAAAGATATTTGCAGAAGAAGGGGTTTCCCATGCCGACTACGTTTACCACAAGCGCAGGCAGAAGAAAAACCATAACAACCAAAATGAGATATTTCAGATAGCGAAGGCCACTGAGTTTTT
>OKSE01001542.1_pt1 | contig 10927 bp, 7 predicted proteins | sample 1633631 | NCBI WGS metagenome assembly OKSE01 (sample SAMEA3541555, study PRJEB24748) | human gut metagenome | biome: human gut; feature: human-associated habitat; material: faeces | place: China | collected 2012 | reverse complement strand
ACTGGATCTTTCCTGCTGGCGCGTCGCTGGTATTGGTGCTGAGCCGATCTCCGCACTGGCTGAGTACGGCGCAGACAAGGTTATCGTTGTAGACGATCCAGAGTTAAAAGAGTACAGAACAGAGCCGTACACACACGCACTGGCTTCCGTTATCAACGAGTTTAAGCCGGAGATCTTCTTAATCGGCGCTACAGCAATCGGCCGTGACTTAGGACCTCGTGTATGTGCAAGAATTCATACAGGTCTGACAGCTGACTGTACCAGTCTGGATTATGATGCAGAAAGCGGAAACGTAGCATGGACAAGACCGGCATTTGGCGGAAACTTGATGGCAGTGATCATGTGCCCGAATACAAGACCTCAGATCGGTACTGTACGCCCAGGCGTATTTAAGAAGACACCGGTAGAGGGAAAAGAAGTGGAAGTCATTACAGAAGAAGTGACTGTTCCAGCTGAAAAGATCCGTACTAAGCTGTTAGAATCCATCAGGGAAGCAGCAGCTGGTGTGGTAAATCTGGAAGATGCAGAAGTGATCGTAGCAGGCGGCCGCGGAATGGGCGGTCCTGAAAACTTTAAGCTTTGCGAAGAGTTGGCAGAAGTATTAGGCGGAGCCGTAGGCGCATCCCGTGCAGCAGTTGATGCCGGATGGATCGGACATGCACATCAGGTAGGCCAGACAGAGAAACGGCTCTCAGTTCCCGGCAGACCTGATATCCGTCAATTCCCGGCAGCATCAGATCCAGAAGAATCAGATTGGGACGGAAATCAGGGAATATCTTCAGCGCAGCCTCTCCGTCATTAACAATCTTTGTTTCGTAGCATTCCTTCATAAGATAAAGAGAGATCAGCTCTGCAATATTCTCATCGTCATCTACGATTAAAATCCGCTGTTTTTCAGCCATTTGTTGTGACCCTCCATGTTCCGTATTCAGAAAATTTCTGAATTTCTATTTGCTTAATATACAGTTTTCAGCAGTTATTTAAAAACGACAATCGTAACGCCTGCATCGCCTTCTCCAAATTCGCCAAGGTGGAATTCTTTTACAATTTTCACCTTCCGTAAATGCTTGTGGATACCGGCGCGAAGCGCTCCGGTTCCTTTTCCGTGAACCACCCGGACCTGAGGAAGATGGGCAATATAGGCATCATCCAGGTATTTATCCAGCTGCGGAATCGCCTCATCTACAGTCAGTCCCAGCAGGTTGATTTCCGGAGAGACAGAAGCAGATTTGGAAATCTTGATTCCGCTGCTTGAAGTGCCTTTCCGGCGGTTTTCCAGACCGGGTCCGCTGACAGAATTGTCGGGAAGAAGCTCCAGATCGTTTAAGTTGACCCGTGAGCGGAGAATTCCCATCTGTACAAACAGGTTGCCCTGGGCATCCGGAAGAGAGCTGACTGTGCCTTTTAAATTCATGGACAGAACCCGGACGCCATCGCCTAACCGCAGACTCTTGGGGTTGATAGCCTTGTGGGGCTTGCTTTCCTGTCTGAGGGAAAGCTTGCTGTCTACCTTCTTCAGATTGTCACGGAGCCTGGTGCGTTCCTGTTCCAGCGCTTTGGTATCAACACCGGAGGAAGAGGCCAGCTTATTGATGTTTTTGATGGTACGATCAGCGGTCTCCTTGGCCTCCCGGAGAATGCGCTGGGCTTCCTCATTGGCAGAACGGATAATCTTGTCCCGACGCTCGTCAAAGCGCTCTTCCTTTTTCTCCAGACTGGATTTCAGGCGGGCAATCTCGGCCTTATAGCTTTGAATTTCCTCCCGCTCCTTTTCGATGGTAACCCGGCTTTCCTCCAGATGACTGATAATATCCTCAAAGGTTTCGTCCTCTGCTTCCAGGTGTGTTTTTGCATCATCGATAATATAGTCCGGCAGTCCCAGCTTTTTGGAAATGGCAAACGCGTTGCTCTTTCCCGGAATTCCAATGAGAAGCCGGTAGGTGGGACGCAGGGTGGCAACATCAAATTCACAGCAGGCATTTTCTACTCCGGAGGTGCTGAGTGCGTAGACCTTCAGCTCGCTGTAATGGGTGGTAGCCATGGTCCGGCACTTCATATTGTGCAGGAAGGTCAGAATGGCAATGGCAAGCGCGGCGCCTTCCGTGGGATCCGTACCGGCACAAAGCTCATCAAACAGGCAGAGCGAGCGGCTGTCTGCCTTCCCCAGAATATGGACAATATTTGTCATATGGGCGGAGAAGGTACTGAGGCTCTGCTCGATGCTCTGTTCATCGCCGATATCTGCAAATACCTCTTCAAAAACAGACAGCTCGGAGCCGTCGAAGGCCGGAATATGAAGACCTGCCTGTCCCATAAGGGTGAACAGACCCACAGTTTTTAAGGAAACCGTTTTACCGCCGGTGTTGGGGCCTGTTACAATCAGCTGATCGAAATCATTTCCCAGCCACAGGGTAATGGGCACCACCTTCTGCGGATCCAGAAGGGGATGACGGCCGTCCTTGATGTGGATTCGTCCCTGGGTGTTGAAGTGGGGCTGACTGCATTTGTAATGGCGGGAAAGTGCTGCCTTTGCAAAAATAAAATCGAGCTGTGTAAGAAGCTCCAGATCCAGAGCCAGCACCTCGGTATAAGGAGCCAGTTCGTTGGTCAGAGAGGCCAGCACCGCCTCAATCTCTTTCTGCTCCTGGATTTCCAGGGTACGCAGTTCGTTATTTAACTGGATCACTGCCATAGGCTCAATAAAAAGTGTGGATCCTGTGGCAGACTGATCATGAACCATACCGTTGACCTGGCTTTTGTATTCGGATTTAACCGGAAGACAGTACCTTCCGTCCCGCATGGTAATCACTGCATCCTGCAGGTAGGTGCGGCTGGAGTTGAGAATGCTGTTTAACTGAGTGTGAATCCGGTCATTGATTCCCCGCATGGAACGGCGGACCTGGCGGAGTCCCGGGCTGGCGTCGTCGCTTACCTCATCCTCAGAGAGAATACACCGCTTAATCTCTGTGTTGACAGGGGTTAAGGGCTCCAGCGCCCGAAACATACCGTCCAGGGAGTCATCGGGAAATTCCTCAGATTCTTCGTGGCGGCCATAGGCTCTGGCCCGGGCTGCAGCTGTCAGAAGGGAGCTGACAGATAAAAGCTCGGGAATGCTGAGGGCACTGCCGATTTCCAGACGTTTCAGAGAGTCGCGGATATCACGGACACCGGAAAAGGACAGACTGCCCTTTAAACGGATCCGGGAGACAGCATCGGTAGTTTCGGTCTGAGCCTGAACAATGGCTTCATAGTCTGTGGCAGGCATCAGATTTTTACATAACAGCTTTCCGGGAGCCGAACCGGCATACTCGGTAAGCTGGCTGATTATCTTATGGTATTCCAGGGTTTTTAATGCTTTTTGATTCATATACTTCCTCATTCCTGATTTCTTGATTGGATCTGGCCGGAGGCCTTGGTTCCTTTACGATTATAACACGATTTCCCGGTACAGTGAACTTTTTCTTGCACATTTGCCCTAACAAACGTATAATGGAACTAATTAGGTAAAACGGGAAAACGTCAGAAGCGGGAAATCTGGCGAAAAGGGAGGACGCGAAGTAAGGAGGTTTAAGATGCCTGAAATACGTGATCCGGGAAAGGAACAGGAAAAGAGGGAAAACCGTCGGTTTATCAGTGAAAAAGTGGTTCGTCCGGCAAGGACCAGACGGCAGATGGCAGAACGGGGCATTGTTCTTGTTCTGGCAGCTGCCGTATTTGGCGCCGTGGCGGCAGTGAGCTTTGCTGTAACTGTACCGATGGCAGACCGCGTTTTTGGAGAGGAGCCGGCTACGGAGCCTCCGATTTCAATTCCCAAGGATGAGCCTGCGGACCCATCTGCCGCAGAGACAGTACAGACAGAGCCTGTGACAGAAAGTGAGCCGATTGAGGACCAGGTACAGTCTGTCATTGAAAATTATCATTATACGATAGAGGATTTAAATTCTATTATAGGAAGCATGAGGGTTCAGGCCCAGAAGGTGGACAAAGGGATTGCTGTGGTTCATTCTGTGCAGCAGAATACCGACTGGTTTGATAATCCTGTAGAGACCTCAGGTCTTTATGCAGGCGCTGTTATTGCAAAAACAGGGCAGGAGCTTCTTGTTTTAACGCCGGAAGCGGCTGTGGAACAGGCGGATTCTATCAAGGTTTCCTTTCCCGGCGTCAGCGATGCAGACGGAAAGATGAAGCAGAAGGACAGTGTTGCAGGTCTGGCGATTGTCAGCGTTTCAACAGAATCAATAGAACCGTCGGTTTTAGACTCTATCCAGGTTCTTCCGCTGGGCAATTCCTATATGCTCAAGGAAGGCGAACTGCTGATTGCGGCAGGAGGACCGGCAGGAATGGTTCATTCCTTAGACTACGGTACGGTTTCTTATGTTCAGAAAAATGTTCCGGTGACAGATCAGCATTGCCGTCTGGTATATGCAGATATTATGACTGATACCCGCAGCGGAACCTTTCTGTTTAACACAGCAGGAGAAATGGTAGGATGGGCTCTGGAGCCTCAGACAGAGGAGGACGGGGCAAAAGAGCAGAAGGCAGCTGCGATTATGGGAATTTCTGATTATAAGGGAATTCTGGAGAAGCTGACCAATGGCCGGGGAGCTCCGTATTTTGGAATTGTAGGCCAGCCGGTATCAGAGGCTCTGGCAGAGAGCGGGCGTCCAAGGGGAATTTATGTCACCCGCGCTGTGGTTGACAGTCCGGCCTACAGTGCAGGAATTCAAAATGGAGATGTGATTACCCGGATAGATGGCCATGACACGACAACCATGAAGGAATTTCAGGGAATTGTAGAAAATCTGGAATGCGGACAGGTGGTTCATGTGACTGTGGCCCGCAATGGCAGAGAAGAATTTACGCAGCTGGAATTCCAGGTAACCGTAGGGGCAAGATAAAGGTCACAGGGCTCCCGCGGACGGATCTGCCCGGAACGGCAGAAACAACAGGAAACGATAGAATATAGAAAGAGGACAATTATGAAATATCTTGACAGCTTAAGGGAAGGAATGCGCATTTCGGAGGTTTATCTTTGCAAAAACAAACAGATTGCGCTGACAAAGGCAGGAAAGGAATACGGAAATCTGATTCTTCAGGACAAGACAGGCACAGTAGATGCCAAGATCTGGGATCTGGGTTCTCCGGGAATCGGCAATTTTGAAGCTATGGATTATGTGTGCGTAGATGCAGACGTTACGATGTTTATGGGCTCTAATCAGCTGAATGTTAAGCGGATTCGCAAGGCGGACGAGGGAGAGTATATTCCGGCAGATTATCTTCCGGTTTCTTCCAAGGACATCGGGAAAATGTACACAGAGCTTCTGGGAATTGTGGCATCAGTGAAGAATCCCTACCTGCGGAAGCTGCTGGAGAGCTATTTTGGAGATCCGGATTTTGCAAAGGCATTCCGGTTCCACAGCGCGGCAAAGAGCGTTCATCACGGCTTTGTGGGAGGACTTCTGGAGCATACGCTGAGTGTGGCAAAGATGTGCAGTTATTTTGCAGAAACCTATCCTATGCTCAACCGGGATCTGCTTTTGACAGCGGCTTTATTCCATGATATCGGAAAGACAAAGGAGCTGTCCACCTTCCCGGAAAATGATTACACAGATGACGGTCAGCTGCTTGGTCATATTATTATTGGCACAGAGATGGTCAGTGATCACATCCGGGAGATTCCCGGTTTTCCGCCCAGGCTTGCTTCGGAATTGAAGCACTGTATCCTGGCTCATCATGGAGAACTGGAATACGGTTCTCCGAAAAAGCCGGCGATTCTGGAGGCGATGGCCTTGAATTTTGCAGATAATGCAGATGCCAAGATGGAAACCATGATTGAGGTGCTGCAGAATGCGGGAGACAATCAGGGCTGGCTGGGATATAACCGCCTGCTGGAAACCAATATCAGAAAAACCTCAGACGGAGAAGGCGGGAGAGGCCGATAAAGAGATGCATTGAAGAGGGCTGCCAGAAAGTCCGGTATCCGGAACTTCTGGCAGCCCTCTTCAGGAGGTATACGTATGTTGTATGGTTTATATGTAAACGTCTCAGCCGCGGAAAGGGGAATCACAACGGCGAAACGGCTTGTTGTTGGGCGACCCGGCAACGGTTGCGCGCTGTTTGCCGCCAGGCCTTTTATATAAGCGAATAACGAACCTTCGTTGTTCATTATTATGATGCAGATCCTAAGGTGTCGTTCTGTTCCGTCCTGCATCATGGTTATATCATACCGAATAAATGTGTCTAAAGTTTGAGGAGTTTCTAAAGTATTTCCAAAATTTGGGAAGAAAGTATAACATTTTTGGGAGCAAATGTTAAGAAATTCATATAAAGACAGGGAGAAGCTATGGATTGGAAGAAAAACGATGTATTTCAGACAACTATTGAAGATATGAGTGACAGCGGGGAAGGAATCGGGAAAACAGATGGTTTTACCTGGTTTATTAAAGATGCTGTCATTGGAGATCGGGTGGAAGCCAAGGCAATGAAGGTGAAAAAATCCTACGGATTTGCCCGTCTGATGCAGGTTCTGGAGCCTTCTGACAAGAGAACAGCCCCTCTTTGTCCGGTAGCCCGCCAGTGTGGTGGATGTCAGATTCAGGCCATGGATTATCAGGAACAGCTGCGCTTTAAAGAAAATAAGGTCTGCAGCAATCTGCGAAGAATCGGAGGACTGGAAAATCTTGTTTTCAGAAATGAGGACGGAAGCCTGAGGACAGAAGAAAATGAATTCACAAATGTACCGTGGAAACCAGAAGACGGAAAATCAGAAGACGGAAAATCAGGCGAGATCTCTGTTTATCCGATTATGGGAATGGAGGAGCCCTGGCGTTACCGCAACAAGGCGCAGTTCCCCTTCGGGAAAAGCCGGGACGGCCGGATTATTACCGGATTTTATGCCGGAAGAACACATTCGATTATAGAGACAGAGGACTGCCTTCTGGGAGTAAAGGAAAACAGCGCAATTCTCCAGTGTATCCGCGAACATATGGAGCAGTATCATATTGAGCCCTATGACGAGGAAAATCACCGGGGACTGGTTCGCCATGTTTTGATCCGGAAAGGCTTCCGGACCGGAGAAATGATGGTGTGCCTGGTGCTGAACGGAGAGGCAAAGGCTTTGACAAGGGCAGAGGTGCTTACAGAGCGGCTGAGAGGGCTGTTTGGAAACGGAACAGCGGTAACCAGCATTTCTGTCAGCATCAACAGGGAAAAGACAAACGTGATTATGGGCAGCCGGATTGTAAATCTCTATGGCCCCGGATATATTACAGACTATATTGGAAATGTAAAATACAGAATCTCTCCTCTGTCCTTTTATCAGGTAAATCCCGTGCAGACAGAGAAGCTGTACAGCACGGCTCTGGAATACGCGGGTCTGACCGGAAATGAAACAGTATGGGATCTGTACTGCGGAATCGGAACGATTTCCCTGTTTCTGGCCCAGAAGGCAAAACAGGTTTATGGTGTGGAAATTGTGCCTCAGGCGATCGAGGATGCCCGCGCCAATGCCGGCCTAAACGGAATGGACAATGTGACCTTTTTTGTGGGAAAGGCAGAGGAGGTACTGCCGGAGCAGTATGAGAAAAATCAGGTATATGCAGATGTGATCGTGGTAGATCCGCCGCGGAAGGGCTGTGATACCGTCTGTCTGGATACCATTGTGAAAATGGGGCCGAAGCGGGTTGTGTATGTAAGCTGCGATTCCGCCACATTAGCGAGAGATGTGAAGTATCTGGGCGAGCGGGGCTACCAGGTGGAGAAGGTGCGGTGCTGTGATATGTTTGGGCATTCCACACATGTGGAAGTCGTCACATGTCTACATCGGATAGATTCGTAGAAATCCTTGAATTTACACACTTTGCAAGCATTTTTCGGTTTAATAAAACCGATGGAATCGGCAAAGAAAAGGAACTTTTTCACGACGTAAAAGTGTCTGTAGTGATAGAACTCGTATGAGTATACATATTCATCTGCTGTTCATAAATTAAAAGTTTAGATAGATGGATTCAATCAAAATTCATCAACAATCGAATAGGAAAAGAGTCGTAAGACCGCTTGTTTTCAACATCTTTTGATGGAAGAAGCAGGCGGTCTTTTTCTTTTGAAAAATTACTCAGCTTCTTCAATATCTTTCAAATGACAGGAAGGTGGCAAAGATGGAAGAAAACAGAAATATCAGTTCATTACGGACAGACAAGCATGGTGTAATTACAGGAAAAGTCAAAATTGCTGAATTACACGATTTTAAGGGTCATCCCTTTAAAGTGGAGCACGACATGGAATTATTCAAATTAAGCAAAAGCATTGAAGAGAATGGTGTGCTTGTACCATTGATAACAAGGAAAAATCCAAGTGGCTGTGGATATGAGGTTATATCTGGTCACAGAAGAAAGGCTGCGTGTGAGTGGGCGGGCATAACAGAGATTCCTATTGTGGTTATGGAACTGACGGATGCTGAGGCGGTAATAACGATGGTAGACAGTAATCTGCAAAGAGAAAATATCAAGCCAAGTGAGAAGGCATTTGCATACAAAATGAAACTTGAGGCAATGAAAAGTCAGGGAAAGAGAAATGATTTGCTCATGTCCCAAGTTGGGACGAAGTTAAAAAAGGACGAATTGGAAGATGGTTCACTGATACTCCGGACAGCTGAACGACTGGCAAAGGAAGTGGGTGAGAGCAGAAACCAGATTGCAAGATATATCAGGTTGACCAGCCTGATTCCCAAGATGCTCGATATGGTGGACGAGGGAAAGATTGCATTTACGGTTGCAGTAGAGCTTTCCTATCTGACTGAGGAGCAGCAGTATGAACTTTTTGAAGTAATGAATATGGAGCAATGCACACCATCACTTTCTCAGGCAAATCGAATGAAGCGAATGAGCCAGTCGGGAACATTGGATATGGATGAAATGTTTCTTATATTGGAGCAGGAAAAGCCAAACCAAAGAGAACAGATTAAGATTCGTGCAGATAAGCTGGATGCGTATTTTCCCGAAGGGTATACACCAAAGCAAAAGACGGATTTGATAGAAAAACTGTTAAAGGAATGGCATGAAAATCAAATAACACAATCAAATGAAAAGACAAGGAGGACAGGACGATGAGCAGGGAATTACCAGATTTTGAAAAGATGGGTGGCACGTACACAGAGGTGGATGGCATTTTTTATCCCAATATTATTGTCGAAAAAGAAGAGCCACTAAACATTGGAAAGTATGGCTTACCTTGGAGTTGAGGACAAGCCGGTTGAAGTGACTGGATGTGATAGAGATTATGATAGTCAACGAATAATAGAAGGTATCTATGACAAAACAAGACCATCCCTGTTTACTGAAATAGAAGATTTTGAGTATGAAGATAAACTTGTTATTGCTATATCTGTTAGGTCGGATGGAAAGACTTATACAACCACAGATGGCAGATGCTTAAAACGTCTGGGAAAAGACTCAAAACCATTATATCCGGATGAATTGAGCAATGTATATTCATCTAGCCAGAACCCGGATTTTTCCGGACGTATTATAAGTGAGAGTACTCTTGATGATGTAAATAAGCTTGAGGTTTACAGCTTAAAGGAGAAGCTAAGAGTGAGAGATTCAAAATCGACCTTGCCGGACTTAGAGGATAACGATTTTTTGAGGGATCTGCAATTAACAAAATACGATGGAAATGTAGAAAAACTTACTGTTGCAGGATTGCTATTTGTCGGAAAAGAAGCATCAATTCAGAGATTATTGCCACAGGCAGAAGTTATCTATTTGCATTATTCGTCTGACAATCCGGAAGAATATGATGCAAGGCTGAATATGAAACTACCATTGATAAGTGTGATTGATAAGCTTACAGAGAGAGTTCAGGCATATAGCAAGATAGAGAATATTCAAGTGGGCTTATTCAGGCTTGAGGTTGATGCGTTCCCGGAAAGAGTATTCCAAGAGGCTTTACTCAATGCATTGTCACATAGAGATTATCAAAGTAATGCAGCAGTATATGTAAAGCAATATCCGGATAGAATCGTCATTGAGAATCCGGGTGGATTCTTGGATGGAATTACTGAGAATAATATTATAACGCATCCATCAGTCCCAAGGAACAAATTGATAGCAGAAACTCTGCAGAATTTAAAATATGTTCAGAGAACAGGGCAGGGAGTAGATATTATTTTCAAAGATATGGTTTCGATGGGAAAACCATATCCGAAATATGAATCTTACAATGATGCGGTTTCTTTAACAATATTTAGTGCTATTGATAACACGGAATTTGTTAAATTCATTACCGAGGTACAGGATAAAAATAGTAGAATAATGCCATTATCCGAGATGATGATATTAAGAGACTTAATGGATAATCGAAAAGAACAGTTATCTGCATTAGCAGTTACAGTTCAGAAATCTCTGGATGAAACAAAAAAATCGTGCAATGAATTGGTGAATAATGGTTTGATAGAAATCGTTGGAAAAGAGTATATGCTGACAGCTAAGGTTTATGAAGCACTTAAATCAGATGTGGAATATACCAGAGACAAAACAATACAGTACATTAAAGCTAAAAATATGATTTTAGAATATTTGCAAAGCAACGATAAGATTACTTCCGCAAAAATTCAGGAGATGTGTGGGTTTACAAAACAGCAGGCGAGAGTTGTTATTGATAAAATGAGAAAAGAAGAATTGTTGAATATTTGTAAACAAGGAAAAAATTCTTATTATGTGAAGCTTTAATGATGCGAGTTTTCTTTCGAGTTTTTTTAAAAATAACTCGAAAGAAAACTCGCATCAAAGCGCTAGAAGCATAGAATGCTCGTAAATAAAAGATTCTTGAGTGATTTTTCGAGTTATATGTTGCGAGCATGATGAAAGGAACTCTCCGGCTTATCACTACAAATTTTACCGGAGTAAAACCTGCTGATATTTTTGCAGAG
>OKSE01001536.1_pt1 | contig 10952 bp, 9 predicted proteins | sample 1633631 | NCBI WGS metagenome assembly OKSE01 (sample SAMEA3541555, study PRJEB24748) | human gut metagenome | biome: human gut; feature: human-associated habitat; material: faeces | place: China | collected 2012 | reverse complement strand
TCCGCCTCGGTACCAGCATCCGGGTAAGCAAGCAGAGCTTTGACGATTGGTTTGCAGCGGTCTGAGGGAGGGAACATCTATGGCATCTATTATGAAACGTGGCAACACGTATTCCGTCCGATATAACTACAAAGATCATGCTGGCAAGCCCTGCAAGGGCTGGGAAACCTTCAAGACCAAGGCCGAAGCGCAGGAGCGCAAGATCACGGTGGAGAAGGAACTGCTGGACGGCACCTTCCTCGTGCCCGATGCAATGACGGTGGAGGAGATGCTGTACAAGTGGATCCCCATTCAGTCCAGCAAACACAAGTGGTCTCCCAAGACCTACACCCAATCTGTGGCGATGGTGCAGAACCTCATCGTGCCATATATCGGAAAGCGGAAGGTGCAAGACCTCCGCACCTACGACATCGAGCAGTTCTACGCCACTCTGAGCCAGACCCCTTGCGGCCAGTACGTTCACGGCGAAAAGCAGGAGCTGACGGAAAATCAGAAGAAGCGGCTGTTATCCAGCACATCCATTCACGAAGTCCACACGCTCCTGAAGACCGCCTTTTCCTATGCCGTTGACTGGGATCTGATCCACAAATCGCCTACTCCCCGTGAAGCCCCCAAGATCAATACCGAAGAACGCACCATCTGGGATGAGCGCACCATGTTGGCGGCGCTGCAGACCATCGAGAACCCTGCCCTGCATCTGGCGGTGCACATGAGCATGATCCTCTCCTTGCGAGAGGGTGAGATCCTCGGCTTGCAGCCGAGTGATCTGGACTTTGACGCAGCAGACGGACGGGGAACCATCTCGGTGAACAAAGCCCTGCAGCGTGCCGACAAGGTCGCCTTGTCCAAGATCGACCCCACCCAAATCTACCACACCTTCCCGGACAGACGGGAGGGGAGTAAGTCCTCGCTGATCCTTAAGCGGACTAAGACCAAAAAGTCCAACCGCATCCTGTACATGACCAAGCCCTTGAAAGAGGAGCTTCTGGCATGGCTGGCACGAATTTTTATGAAAAATGAATTGGAAAAAATACGAAATGAATTGACATATAACAAAATGCAGCAAGAATTGGAGGTTGAGCGACAACAAGGTAAAGAGCAGGAATAATTATTAAAGTCTACAAAATTAAGCGAATATAATGTATCATAATTAATTGGGACTACCCGTATAGCAAACGGTTAGTCCCAATTAATATTTAGCAATTTCTTAAATATTATCTTACAAAAAATTTTTATATTATTATCAGAAACGATTCCCTACTAAATAATAAAATTATAGTTCTCAAATTCTACTATTATATTGTTATTATTAAAGTTCGTGAAACTTATGTTTTACGTAGATTTTGTGTTCTGCGGAAAGGAGAAAGCCAATTTGGATAGCATCGGATTAAAAATTATTGAGTTAATAACCGAATATCGCAATCAAGCTTATGTATTAATAACAGTATGTTGTGTTGTTATTGGTACTATATTTGCATTAAGCGAAGACGGAACTGAGAAGATTAAAAAGAGATTACCGTTTATCGTAATCGGCTGGCTTTTGGTATGTGGCTCTATAACGCTAGGAGCTAGATATGGTGCATCATTGCAATTTTAAAAGGTGCTATAGACTGTAATATTTGCAGTCTACATTACAATATTACAGTCTGTTTAAAAAATGGGAAAAAAAGAATTAGGTAATAATAATCTTTTAATGCGGTTAAATAAACGCATAGGAAGCAGAAATGTAATTACAGCCATTGCTGCAACAGTCTTTGTTATTATATTTCTTATTGGAAATTACATATGCAATGTAATTTCGGCCACTTTAAGCAATAATTATAACAATCTTTTTGGTGCAGTACAGCTTGTAAGACTACGTGCGTTTAAACATCCATTTACAACTTTTCTGTTTTTTCTCCTGCTGATAATAGACATCATATATGTTGTGGTGCTTTCGTATCGAATATATACAAGTTACACAGATATGAATATTGGACAAAAAGGAAGCGAACGTTTCTCGACAGTGGAGGAAATACAGCAACAATACATTGCTGTTCCAGATAAAGAAATTGAATTTGAAGGTTATGGCGGAATACCGGTGGCACGAATTGATTCAAATTTATATTTGGATAATAGTAATACAAATACGATAGTGTTAGGTATTACACGTTCTGGTAAGGGTGAAATGTTTGTTGTTCCATGTATAGACCTGTATTCGCGTGGAACGGAAAAAGCAAGCATGGTTATTATAGACATGAAACTGGAATTGGTTTGTCGTTCCTATGAAGCATTAAAGAGCAGAGGGTATGAGGTTCTTGTATTAAATATTGCAGATCCATCTGTTGGCATACAGTACAATCCATTGGATTTAATTGTTAAATACTATATGGAGGGAAACAAATCTGATGCGGAACTGCTGTGCAATTCTTTTGCATATTCAATTTACAGTGGAAATGGTGGAAAAAGCAGCGGTGATGATAATGCAGAGTTCTTCTTAAATAATGCGACAAGTGCATTATCTGCACTTATTATTGCACACATCGATGATTGCAATAAGCAGGATTTAAGAGAAAATGCAGAAGCTGCGGCAATCTTTTTAAAACGGCAGGCGGCATATGAAAGATTGCGACCGGAGCAGAAAGCAGCTGCAGATACAGAGTGGAACTCTAATATACCGGAAATTTTTACAAAAGATAATCTAAAAAAGTTTCGGTATATTCCTACAACAGTTAAATTTTTATATTCGCATGAGAATATAAAAAGAGTTACAGTAGCGTCTATTGTAAATACGTTTACAGAGCTTGCAAGAGTGTATATTAATGCACATACTACGCAACTGGATGTGTATTTTCAAAAGCGTCCAGCGGGAGATAGAGCTAAAGCGATATATGCAAGTATTGAAGTGTCCGGCGATAAAACCAAAGGCTCTATTTTTTCGCAGGCGCTTACTAAGCTAAATATTTATATGTATGAAAACATAACAAAAATGACAGCAAGAAGTACATTCGATTTAGAGTCATTGGGTTTTGGTGATAAGCCTGTAGCATTATTTATTGGTGTGCCATTTTACGACAGAAGTAAAGATAGTATCGTTTCCACGCTTATTGGACAGGTGTATCAAGCGAATGCCAGGAGAGCAGCTGGCGCACCGGGACAGAAATGTAAAAGGAAAATTATTTTTCATTTGGATGAGATTGGTAATTATCCGGCGATTAAAGATTTTAAAACAATGGTTTCTGTGGGACTGGGTGTAAATATGATTTTTAATCTGTTTTTACAAGCATATTCACAGCTTGATAGTATATATGGTGATGATGCAAAGACGATTAAAGCTAATTGCGGTAATCAGATTTATATTCAGACATCACTCTATGAAACAGCCGAGGAATTTTCTAAGCTGCTTGGAAATGAAACGATTACGAATATAACCCGTAGCGGAAAGAAAATGGAACTAAGCAAAAATTTTACTGAAATGTATGAAGAACGTCCGCTTTTAAGTCCAAATGAACTTATGGACTTACGGCCGGGAGAGAACGTTGTAAAACGTTTTATGAAACGTACAGATTTAAAAGGAAATAAAATAGTACCTTATCCTATTTTTAACAGTATAGACAGGGGAACGGGATATTTGTTTTCGTATGAGTATTTGTTAGATTCATTTCCTGCTGACAGGAAGTTTTCGGACATTCCACTTCCAATTGTTTCAGATAATGACGTACCAGAATTTTTTAATTATCGATATGTAATGAATAAGTACGCTTACGAATATATGGATAAAATTTTAAAATCCGGTAATGAGGAATTGATTGAAACGATAACGGAAGAACAGATGAAGGAATATGAGTATTATAAATACTTCTATCGTAACGATGTCCTGTTGAAAAATACAACAAACAGTAAGATGCTGCTAAGTTATGCACAAAAAAATAATTTAAATGTAACTGAAAAGTCCTGCATCGCAGATTATGTAATAGCAATCTGCATGAGCGGTATTGCTGTAACAGAAAAAGTAAAAATTATTTCTCTATTCGAGGAGTGATTAATAACCTAAGTCCGGCTGTCGAAAGGCGGCCGGATTTTTAAAATCGTAAGGAAGTAAAGTAAGACAAGACGGGAGTTGAAATAATGGCAAGGTGCGGAATTGGTAATAATTTGCAGTATCCGATGCAACAATGTATTGGATGTAAGTATTGGAAATATGCAACAAAAGTAGATATGTTTGGATTTCATGAATCAGGAAGATGTACGACTGGTTACTGTAAAAAACAGGCAATCAGAAAATATAAAAAATAAATTATAAATGAGAGGTTTAAGATGGATTATCAAACGATTATTGGAAACAATCTTCCATATTTTATAACATCGAATATTTTTATAGATGCGCTCAGAGTTTTGGGCTGGTGGATAATTAAAGCATTAGCAAGTCTAAGTGAGGTGTGTGAAGTAGTTTTTAATGAAGCTTACAACACGCTTAATTTTACCGGCTCGCAAGCATACAAAACTTTTGTATCAAATTTTTCAGTCTTAATTATTGCCGGAATGACATTAACCTTTGCGGTTCTAGGTACATATTTAATGTTTAGCGAAAAAAAGCCACCGGTAATAAAAAATATTATGATTCTTCTTGCAGTTGTATATTTAACGCCAACGATTATTACATCTCTGAACGAAGGATTGTTATCTGCAAAAAATGAATTAATGTCCGATTCATATTCAGCAGCAACGGTACTTAGTAACATATCCGATTTAAAAACAATTGCAAACAGGAACTGGGACTTTAATGTGACGCTTGCAGATACTGTAGGTGCAGAAACAAAAGATGTATTGTCTGCGATTGATTCTTCTGAACATTTAAAAGCATCTGAATTTGATACGGATTTACAGAAACAGGTATTTAATCATTATCGCCTTATCTCCGATAGTGGAACTCTCCAATGGTATGAAATTGGAACAAAAGGTCTGTTTGATATTTTAGACCCGCCATATTATTACCGGTATAAGATACATTACATACAGCTTATTATTGTTCTGCTGGCTAATATTTTTGTTTTTTTATTTTCTGGTTATGCAGTTATAAAAATGATATGGGAAATAGCAACTACAAGGATAATTGGCACACTTGCTTCACTTGATTTAACATCCGGACAAAAAACGATAAAAACAATAGAAGCATTTTTTGACGGATATATTGTTCTTTTTGGAATCCCAGTGATTTTAAAACTATATTTGCTTTGGCAGCAATACTTAAATACATCGGTTTCAAACCAATTTGTGCGCCCATTTCTTATTCTGTTTGGAGCACTCGTTGTAATTGATGGACCGGCTGCAATTCAAAGACTGTTTGGTTACGATATGGGAATTTCCGCAGGATCACAAAAAATGATGTCATTTCTACGTATGGTACAGCAGGCAAGAATGCAGCATCATTTTTCAAGCCAGGCTCGCAATGCAAGAAAAACTGCAAATGCACATAAATCCGATTCTACAGCAAGGCAGAGCGCAGTGCAGAGAGCAAATGCAAGCAATAGTAGTACATCGGAATCAGGCGGCGCTATGCAGGAGCCAAATGTGGGAACAGATAATACAACACCGGCGCCGATGCAGGAACCAAATACAACAGGGAATAGCAGTCATGGAATGGCAGAAACTCCTGAAAGTGGAACACCTTCAGAAGGTATGGGATTTGAAAGCAGCAATATGCAGAATACGGAAAGCACATATGCTGGAGAACAAATGCAGCCGACAGAGCCAGGACACAATGCAGCCCCGGTAAATCCAGAAGCCGGAAGCGGAAGTGTACCAAATATAAATCCGCAAAGCGGAGCGCCGACACAAGGAGAAATGATGTCTAAACGTAAATTCAATATTAATCCGTTTAATAATGAAACAAATGAAAGGAATGATAAATAATGAATAACAGATATTTAGTTGTTTCGACTTTAAAATCCGGTACAAAGATGCGCCAGTCAAGCTGGCTGTATATACAGGATATTTTGTTTATTGGAGGAGTTTTGTTTGGAGGTTTTTTATTACAAGATTATATTTACAGCCCATTATTTATTCCATTTGAGATATTTAATGGGTTTGTCGCAGTAATGCTTGTTAAGCCGTCCAGGTTTAATGCCAAGAAGAAATACTGGCAGTCCTTATATTTATATATGTCTTCTATTACGGATATATATTATCCATTAAAAAATGCAAGCCAGAACGAATACACTAAAAAGCTTTTACGGGAGATAGAGGGAGATAGAAAATGAAGAAGAAAGTTAAAAATACAATTTTGAAACTTATTCCAATACGGCGGTATGACTGGAATAATAACTGTTATGTATATGCAAATGGAACTGTAATGGATCTAGTATGTATTAAGTGTAAAGATTTCAATGCGCAATCTGAAGGGGATATCGAAAGAGATATCCTCGCACTTACATCGTTTTTCCGGTTGTATAAAGATGAAATAAAAATTATTTCCATAAATATTCCAACATCATGCGAGGAGCAGATGCACTTTATTGGCCATAAAATAGCTAACTGTAAAAATGAGTACCGCAAAAAAGAACTGGAAATTAAAAATTCAGAAATGGAATGGATACAGAAAAACAGGTTAAACAAGGAATTTTACATAATGTATTTTTCCAGGGATATAGAGGAACACAAAAAACACAGGTTGCAGATAGAAGAATGTCTTAAAAATAATAATCTTCTTGTGGACATTACAAAACGGCATAAGGATATTGTCCTGATGAAAATGGCAAATAAAAATATAAAATCGTGAGGTGAGAAAAAATGTTTCTAAAAATGAATGGGAAAAAATCCAAACAGAAAAGAGAATATAAAGCGGATAAAAATAAGCCTGAATTAGAAAAATATGACAGTGAAATACTGGAATACATACAGCCACAGGGAGGAATTAAAGCATATATAGACCATGTCCGTACCGGCACGGGCTATGAAGCGTGTATACAGATATATAATTTTCCTACATATATAGAAGCACACTGGATAACTAATGTGTGTTACTACGAAGGTGCTATAACAACTATAGATGTTACTACAGAAAATGAATCTGCCGCTCTGCAGAATATTAATAAGAGTTTACGAGAATATAAAGGCCGGGGAGCTGCGGAAAGAAATGATACAGGTATTAAAGATGCGGCAGATACATATACAGATTTGCATGATATGTATGATCAGATTAAAAGGTATCAAAAAGTCCTAAAATCTATTACGGTAAGAATATATATCAAATCCCGCACCTTGGCAGAACTGGAAAAAAGAGAAGAACAGATTTTAACTAAGCTGGATGATTTTAAGGGTATGATAATGCTAAATGAGCAGCATTACGAGTGGAAAGCTATGTATCTTCCATATAAAGAACAGCAGGAATTTCCAAATGCACGAATAGGAATACCAATGCTCGATGAAGCGTTAGCAGCCGGTGATCCATTTCATTTTTCGTATCTGCATGATCCAAATGGCTTGTATCTCGGCTCTACGTCATGCGGCGGATCTGTAATATTTAATCAATTTTTTAAGACACAGATTCGTACATATTATAACGTTCTTATTCTTGGAAATATGGGTTCTGGAAAATCCACGCTGCTTAAAAAATTAGGACATAATGCGTTTATTTTAGGCGACTTTGTCCGACTGTTTGATGTTACCGGAGAATTGGAATATATGTCTGAAATCTGCGGCTGGAAACGAATTAACCTGGATGGCACAGACGGAATATTTAATATTTTTCAAATTTTAAAAACAGATGTAAATGAAAGCATCTGCTACAGCCGACATATCGCAAAGTTGGATATTATCTATGAGATTTTGTCCGGAGAAAACGACACACAGGAAATTATTACATTTAACCAGTGTGTACGCCGAATGTATCTTGATATGGAAATTGTTCCGGAAAAAATTGAAAATGAAATAATAACAGCATACGCATCAAGCGCATATCCGACTGTTACAGATTTCATTGAGTACGTAAAAAAAGAAATTAAAGAAATAACGACAACAAAAGCCAAAACAGCGGCAGAAGAAAGTCTGCTCGTTGATGAGGTTAAAAGACTTAATAATGTAAAGAGAGTGTTTGAGAGTGTTCGTGATGATTACGGAAAAATGTTAGATGGACATACAACTATCGATAACATTATGGATATACCGGGAGTCGTTTTTAACATTAAGAATATCGCTTCACTACCGGCGCATATTGCTAATACTATTTTATATTCAACACTGTCTATCTGCTGGGATAATTGCACCAGAAACGGTATGGTAATGAAAAATCTGTATGAAGAAGGCCGAATAAGTGCTGATGATATTGTGCATTTTCTTGTAGAATTTGACGAAGCACATAAAATCATGAATGCACGTTTTCCGGTTGCAGTACAGCAGCTTACCGATATGCAGCGTGAAATGAGAAAAGTTTTTGGCGGCCTTATTCTTGCAACACAAAGTATTAGCGAATGTATGCCGGATAATGCTTCAGCGGAAAACGTACAGCAGATTAAAGACCTGTTTGCGTTCAGTAATTACAAATTTATAGGTATCCAGGATGAATCACTTGTACCGAAGCTTAAACAGGCTTTTGGTACATCGCTAACGGATACGGAATATGCAAAAATTCCAAAACTGCAGCAGGGAAATTTTATACTTTCAATTCAGGGAGATAAAAATATTGAATTTAAAGTGTTTGCATCTGATCGAGAACTTAATCTTTTCAGAGGTGGTGCTTAATGATAGGTACAAGCAGTACAGGTTCAAGTTCTGCAGAAGAACTAATACAGGATTATGAAAAATACCAAATTACAAAAAAGATAATAATTAAAGCAGTTAAAATCCTCTCAGGAGTTTTTTCAAGTGCATTACTTCTTAATGTGCTTCTTGTAATAATTATTATCTTTGCAATAGTTACACACCGCCAGGGATTTTCCACTTCCAATGATTATACAAAATTCTCTGCGGAAGTGGAACAATACCGGACGACGGTACAAAATGAGTGTGCAGCACAGGGAATTGAATATTACACTGATGTTGTACTTGCAATAATGCAGTGTACTACAGGCGGGCAGACAAGTGACCCAATGAACGCATCTGAAAAAGAATCTAATACTGTTTACGGAAAAAACAGAGGTGACATACAGAGTGTGTCCTACTCTATTAAATGCGGTGTAACAGAAATAAAAAAATTGATAGATATGGCCGGAGTTGTTGATTTGTATGACACAGCACATTTATCAATTATGTACCAAGGATATGAGCTTGACCGGGAATATGTAACATATGCGTTTGAGCATGGGGGATATACAGCCCAAAGCGCAAAAGAATACATGGAACAGGAATCAAAAGAGCAACTGCGTTCACGTAACTCAAACTTTGCAATACAGGTATCTATGTATATGAGTTTGGTTACTAATGGATTTAAACGGTTTATTTACCCGCTTGCCATACCTTCTGTTTTAAGCGCTTATAACGATGATGAACCGTATATAATATACGGCGGTGTACTTAGACAGGTTGTAATAAGCTGCTCAGATGGAGAGGTTACAGATATTGAAACGTTTTCTAACTTCAGCAACATTACAATTACAACAGATGAATATACGCTGCATTATGATTATATAACAAATATCGTAGTTGCGATCGGAGATACTGTGAAGCAGGGAGATACATTAGGAATGGTAATGTATCTTGATGATTACGAAGATTATGGAATGAAATTTTATATGACACAAAATGATGAAACAGTAAATCCTGAAGAATGGCTGGACAAACTGGAAATTGAACGAGAGCCACTCGATGATGCAAGTATCGAAGAAGGACAAATGATTGCCGAGTATGCCAAAGCTTGTATTGATAATATGTCCTATGTTGTGGGCGGTACATCAGCTACAGGTTGTGATGAGATAGGATTTATTTACAACGTTTTCAGCACGTTTACAAGTTACGATGAGGACTATTTTAACATACCGACAGATTCTTATGAGGATATTATAAGCTGTAAATATGTGTCGTATACCAACGATATTGAAAAACAGATAAGACCACAAATTATGTATGAAGGTGATGTTATTATCTATGCTGATTCAGAAGGAAATTATGTAACAGCAGGAGTATATATCGGAAACAGCAGAGTTGTACATATGACTGAATATGGCTGTGTTCAAGATTTTTATAATTTTGCTACTCCGGCAGTCCTTGTGCGGCTTCTAGGAAATAAAATGGACGGCATGGTGTGGCCGCTTCCCGGCTACACACGAAGTAATATATCAAGTCCGTTTCAGCCAGACAGAACTAATCCTGTAACAGGGGTTGTAGAAGCACACAGAGGGACAGATATTGCAGCACCGACAGGAACAGAAGTTGTCGCGGCAGATGCAGGGGAAGTGGTAGATGCTTCATATTCATCTAGTGCGGGATATCACATTATTATCGATCACGGCAATGGTATTAAAACCTATTATTACCATTCATCACAGTTAATTGCAGAGGTGGGCGATATAGTGGAGGCCGGAGATGTAATTATGCTTGTAGGTTCTACTGCTTGTTCTGGAAAACCTGGGCCAGCGACAGCGCCGTATTGGACGACGGCTTCACCGCATAGAACTTCTCGGCCGTCGCCAGGAAGAAATCGCTGCTGCAATCGGCGCGCGACATCAGCGCCACGGCCTGCGCGAGCAGCGCCTCGTCGTCGGGAGCGGCGGCCAGCTTGCCCTTGAAGAGTCTTTCGAGATTCTCGCAGCTTGCGGCGCCGCTCAATCCGAACGCAGCGTCGAACTGGCTCTTGTACTCGGCGGCCTCGGGATGCTTCTCGAAGAACTGCGAAAGCCGGTCGTACTCGGCGATCACCTCGTCGGGCATCACCTCGTCGGTGTTCTTGTAGTCGTCGCAGAGGTTCGAGAAGTAAGCCACCACGGTCTCCGGATCGGCGTTGTCGCCGCCGGCCTCGAGGGCCTCGCGGAACGCCTTGC
>OKSE01001524.1_pt1 | contig 11021 bp, 9 predicted proteins | sample 1633631 | NCBI WGS metagenome assembly OKSE01 (sample SAMEA3541555, study PRJEB24748) | human gut metagenome | biome: human gut; feature: human-associated habitat; material: faeces | place: China | collected 2012 | reverse complement strand
CACCGACACCTGCCGAGCGTTTCAACTGGAACGGATTGAATTTGCTTACATCTGTCCATGCGTTACCTCCTTCAATGAAGCCTAGTGCATAGATACTGGTCGAATTTTCCAGCATCAACGGGTATCTTAATTCTGCACCTAAACGTACGTAAGCATAGCCTTCACTACCATAAGGAGTCAATGAACCGTTTTCGTAACCACGCAGTGCAATGGTTTCGGAAGCGTAGCTGGTGCTATAGCCTGTCATACCGTCACCACCCATATAGAATGTTTCAAAAGGTGATTTCTTGTACTTGTTATAGTGACCCAGCAAACCGAACTCTGCACGTGTCATGATAACCGGACATTTCTGACCTCCTGTAAGAGCGGTATAGGTCTTTGATTTGAATTTCCATTTGTGGTATTCAATCCAGTTGAACATACTTGCCGCTTCATCATAATCATCTTTACCGTATACCGAGTAGTCCTTGTTACTGAACAATGAGTACGGAGGAGTCAGCTGTACGGAAGCCGAGAATTCAGAACCGCGACGCGGGAAAATCGGGTTATCCGTAGAGTTACGTGCCAAAGTCAGATTCAAACTCAGGTTGTTGCAATTACCGGTTGACATGTATTCTCCGTTGTTCAACTTGATATACAAGTAGCTCCAGTCTTTCAAAATAAAGCGCTGGTAAGAAAGTTCGGCTGACAAGGTAAAATAGTCATCCGGCCATCTCAAACGCTTACCCCAACCGATAGATGCTCCATACATCTGGATAGATTTATCGGGGTCATAAAAAGACTCGTAGTTGTTATTATATCCGCCATAATAATTTCCATAACCGCTGTAATAATTGTAGTAATTATTCATATAAGCTGAGTTATAGTAGTTACTGCTGATATCTGTCTGTATGGAGTAGAAAGCCGAAACAGAGAATGAATTCGGACGTTTTCCGCCAAACCATGGGTCAAAGAACGATACACTATATGACTGGTAATAACTACCGTTGGTCTGTCCGCTGATGGTTAATGTCTGTCCATCACCTTGTGGCAGGAATCCGCGGTAGTTGTCACTCTTATGGAACAAGTTGGCCATAGAGAAGTTCGTGAACTTCAAACTTAATTTACCGATAACACCGGTCTGTCCCCAACCTGCCGAGAATTCTACCTGGTCGTTTGCTTTAGATTCCAGGTTCCAGTTGATGTCTACCGTACCGTTGGTCGGGTCCGGTTGTACATCCGGCTGGATATTTTCAGGGTTGAAGTGTCCCATCTGGGCTATCTCACGATAAGAACGTTCCAATGCTTCTTTGCTGAACAGATCTCCCGGCTTGGTTCTTAACTCACGGCGTACTACGTTTTCATACAAACGGTCGTTACCGTTGATACGCACTTTGCTGATAGAGGCCTGAGGACCTTCCTGAATACGCATTTCCAAATCAATGGAGTCGCCGTCTATGTTTACTTCTACGGGGTCAAGGTTATAGAAAACGTATCCTTTATTATAGTAGTAGTTACCGATAGCATCTTCATCACCGGTCAGACGCTCGGTCATTAATTTCTGGTTATAAACATCTCCCTTTTTCATACGGAGCTGTTCGTTCAGCCAGTCCGAAGCATAAATGGTGTTACCTACCCAGGTCACGTTGCGCAGATAGTATTTGTCACCTTCTTCTATTTTCATGTACACGTCGACGGTACGGTCATCGTACGGAGAAACACTGTCCACAACAATTTGTGCGTCGCGGTAACCTAATTCGTTGTATTTGTCGATGATATGCTGTTTGTCTTCTTCGTATTTCTCTTCAATGAATTTTTTGGTACGGAAAAGGTTGACAAGTTTGTTTTTCTCATTCGTCTTCTTCATGACGCGTTTTAACTTCTTGTCACTTAACACGGTGTTGCCGTCAATGGTGATCTTGTGGACTTTCACCTTTTCTTTCTTGTCAATCATCACATCAACATCCACTTGGTCCTTATTGTCAGCCAAATCACGCTCTACGATGGTCACTTCGGCGTTTTTAAAACCTTTTTCATCGAAATGTTTCTTGATTAATATTTTAGCACGGTCTATCAAGTTGGGAGTAATCTGGCTTCCTTTTACCAAACCTAGTTTGGCTTCCAAATCTTCACGCTCGCTTTTCTTTACACCGTGGTAACGAATGTCGGCAATACGTGGACGTTGGGCCAGGATGATTTTTAAATAGATCTTGTCTCCAACAATTTTTTCAGCTAGGATTTGTACATCCGAGAACAGTCCGTGTCGCCAATAACGTTTTACAGCTGTGGTGATGTCATCTCCCGGAACAACAATGGTCTGTCCTACCGATAGTCCTGAAAGTCCGATCAATACATAATCTTCATAGTTTTTTACGCCTTCTACTTTGATTCCGCCGATTTCATACTTCTTGGGCGTTCCGGAATAAAGTATGACTGGATTGTCGTTTTCTTCTACGTTTGCTTCTTGGGCGTAACTGCCTGTTGAAAAGCAAAATAGGCATGTAAGCGTTAATAGTATAAGTGAAATACGATATAGCATTTTATCTAACTTTATATTTGTTCACTGGTTTTGCCGAAACGGCGTTCTCTTTTCTGATAATCATAAATGGCTTTGCAAAATTCTTCTTCGCGGAAGTCCGGCCAGAACGTTTCACAAAAATATAGTTCGGAATAAGCACATTGCCAAAGCAGATAGTTGCTAAGGCGGATTTCTCCTCCGGTACGTATAAGCAAATCCGGGTCGGGCATATAGTTTGTACTTAAATGTGCACTTATCAAATTGTCATCGATGTCCTCAATGGCTAGTTTGTCGTTTTGAATCTTGGCCGCTATTTGTCTTACCGCTTCTGTTATTTCCCATTTGGAAGAGTAGCTTAAAGCAAGTGTCAGACACATACCGGTATTGATTGAGGTGCGTTCAATGCATTGGTTCAATCGTTCCAGAACTTCTACCGGTAACTTTGCCGTATCACCGATAATGCGAAAACTGATGTTGTTTTTCATGAAAGTTTCTTCTTCAATGGAGTCCATCAGAAGACTCATCAGAGCAGCGACTTCATCTACCGGACGATTCCAGTTTTCGGTAGAGAAAGTATATAGTGTCAAGTATTTGACTCCCAGTCTAGCCGCTTCTTCTGCTATGATGTGTACAGTTTCTGCACCGGCTTGATGTCCGAAGCTGCGCGCCTGTCCACGTTGTTTAGCCCATCTTCCATTTCCATCCATTATAATGGCTACATGGGCAGGTATACGGCTTTTGTCTATTTGCTCTCTATATGGCATGTCGCAATCTATTTTATATGACTCTCTTTGACTTTATTCCTTGGAATCGAATCCCAACTTATTGATTCGTCCTCTCCATACTTCTCCGCTTCGGCTCCATATAATCCACAAGAAGTTATTCTTGTCTACAACATAAGAATAGTTGCCGTCTGCCTGGTTGTATAGATCAGTGAATTCTGTAGGGAAGAATACATATCTTGAAACAGGTTTCCATGTAACGCCTTGATCCGTTGATCCGTAGAATCGGCTGAAAGCGGGAATGTCCTTACCGAAACTTTTACCCGGACCACCGAAAGCGTATAATTGGTCGTTGTAATGAATCATGGCTATATTAGCCAGCTTGGGACAATAAAAACTATCGTATGCGGCTGTAGGATAATCTGCCCAACTGTCTTCTGTAGTCAGTCTGGTCCATACAGTAGAGGTCGTGTCGGTCGCAATGGGATTTTCTCCCATTAGTACCATACGGTCTATGAATTTATTGGTTACCAACGGGTAAGCTGTGTATGATAACTGATTTTTCGGGAAATTGGCCGGAACCTCGCCATTAGTATCCCAAACCAGAGCATCCGTGCTTTCCATAAAATGATTATTGGTGTCTATGGCGTACAATTTGCAGTTATGTTCTGAATGAACGCCGGCAATCAGCTTCTCGAATTTGGTGTTAGTGCCCATCTTGCTCCAGCTTTTTCCGTCAGAGGAGCAGTACAGGTCATTGTCGGCAAGTATGTATAATTGGTTTCCCCATGCCATGACAGAAGAATAGTCCGCATTTTGCATATTTTCAGGTAAAGCCTGTAAGGGCGTCCAGGTTTTTCCGTCATTGATGTGGGTGCTTGTAACAGCGGCGCCATTGTCTTGCTGTGCGAAAACATAAATATAATCCCCTAATGTGACTGCTTTCTGTGCTTGGATAGTGTTGTCGAAACTACTTCCTCTATGGCTCCACTGCAATGAGTCGGGAACTTGTTTATGTACATTAATCTCGGCTTTATAAATAGGTCCATAGACTCCGCTCATCGCCATAACTTTAAATTGGACAGGCTTTTCGAAATTCAAGGAGTCGGTATCATTCCACAACGAATCTTTGTCCTCAGCGACAATAAAAATGCCAATACCGTCTGATATTATGCTGACTACGACTTTGCTGATGTCTGTACCGACTGGCAGGGAGTCTACGTTGTAAATATGTCTTGTGCCTTGGTCGATGGCAAAAGGGTATTTGGTACCATCAACGGTGAATGTCAGCGTTGTGTCTTTGCCATTAACCTTTTCGGTATATTGAGTTTCAATTTTATCTTTTATAGCAAAAGAGGTAATGCTTGATTCTGAACTATATTCTGTTTCTACTTCGTTGTCGTCCAAGCAAGATGTAATCATAAAAGCCGCAGCAAGCAGACTTGTGATGACAGTCAAAAACTTTATTTTCATTTGCAAATGAGTCTATTGTTACAAGTCGCAAAAGTAGGAAGATTTTTTTCTATATAGAAGTTTTGGGACAAGTTTTATATTAATTTATAGATAAACCAGCCCTTTTTCTCGGTCAATCAGCCACATTTTATCTTTGAATTTGTGAATGGACGGCATGCATTATTTCTCTTCCAAAGTATATTTTATTCAGTTTAAAGTGTTTTTTTTGAATAGAAGGTGCCTGTATTCCATTGTTTAAGCGTAGTGGAGCCTTTTCTATGAAGGCTTCATCCCATAAGCCGGAGTCTATGAAAGACTGTAATAAAATACTTCCGCCTTCTACTAGAAGTGATTGTATTTTTTTCTGATATAATACTTCCATTATTTGCGGCAGGATATCTTTGTTGAAATCCAACGATATGTATTCTGTTAATGCGTTTGGCTGACAGGGGGATTCCCGGGTAAACACGAATGTCTTTATTTTGCCGTTGAAAAGTTCCAAATCTCGGGGTAATGTCAATTCTTTGTCTATTACCAGACGCACGGGATGCTTGCCGTACCAATTCCGGGTGGATAGGGAGGGATTGTCAAGTAATGCCGTGTGTCGTCCTACTAATATAGCGTCATGTTCGGCGCGTTTTTTGTGTACCAGCATGCTGGTCAGCGGATTGGAAAGTATGATCGGCTTTCCTCCTGTGCGGTTTATATCGATAAAGCCATCAGCGGATTCTGCCCACTTTAAGGTTATGTATGGGCGTTTGAGCGTGTTGAATGTTATGAAGCGTCTTATCAGATGCCGGCATTCCTCTTCTAAGACGCCTACGGTTACTTCAATGCCGGCTTTGCGCAGTTTCTCGATGCCTCTGCCGGCTACTTGGGAAAACGGGTCTATGCAGCCTATTACGACTTTGGGGATTCTCTTCTCTATAATCAGGTCGGCGCAGGGAGGGGTCTTTCCATAATGGGAGCATGGCTCCAGGCTTACGTATATGGTTGATTCCTTCAAAAGATTTTCGTCTTTAACGGAACGTATGCTTCAAAAACATGGTAGATAAGATGATCAGGATGCCGATGATTGTTGCGATTTTGGGAGAACAAGAAAGCCTTCATAAGGAAAAACAAACGACTCTCCGCAACGGATGTGGTAGCCTTCTCCAATAATGGTGTCGTGATATACAATGACAGCACCTACCATCGGATTAGGGGCTGTGTTACAAAGTCCGTTGTATGCCAGTTGCAGGCAACGGGAAATATATTTTTCATCTTTTGTCATAACGATCTTGTTTAAATTCTTACTTTTGCATATAAAATGACACTATGAATCCTGTTGTATCTTACATAAAACAAACCTTGCAGGGATATTACCCTGATTCAGAACTTGTGCCTATGGCTAAATTGCTGCTTACACAAGTCTTCGGCATGTCTGTTGTTGAATTGTATGCAGGCAAAGATACTACTTTTTCGGTGAATGAGCGGAAACAGCTGGATGATATTCTGGTTCGTCTGCAAAAACTGGAACCTATTCAATACATAATAGGTACGGAAGAATTTTATGGCCTTACTTTTGAAGTGAATAAACATGTATTGATTCCACGTCCGGAAACAGGGGAGTTGGTAGACTGGATTATACGGGAGCATAAGTATGGTCGGGTTAGAATATTGGATATTGGTACGGGGAGCGGCTGCATCGCTGTCTCTTTGGCCAAGAATTTGGAAGAGGCGGAGGTCGTTTCATGGGATGTTTCAGAAAAGGCGTTGCAAGTTGCGGAACGTAATTGCAGGCGGAACGGCGTTCGTGTAACTCTTGAGCAAAGGGATGTGCTGCTTGCTTCTCCTGCAGGTGAGCGGTTTGATGTCATTGTCAGCAATCCACCTTATATTACAGAAAAGGAGAGGGAGGATATGAGTGCTAATGTCTTGGAATGGGAGCCGGAATTGGCTTTGTTTGTACCGGATGATAGTCCGTTGCTGTTTTATCGGAAAATAGCAGAATTGGGTAGGGATATGCTAGTGTCTGGTGGAAGGCTTTATTTTGAAATTAATCAGGAATACGGTCGGGAAACGGTGGATATGTTGGCTGGTTTGGAATACAAAAATATAGAATTGAGAAAAGATCTCTTTCAAAATGATAGAATGATAAAAGCGGAGAAATAAGATGAAGGGAGAATTAAGTGAGAATGATTTGAAGTATAAGGCAGAAGCTTATTGCTCTTCAATGGAGCGTTGTGTAGCAGATGTAGAGGCTAAATTATCACAATGGGGAGCCACTCCGGAAATGATGGAGAAAATCGTTCGGCATTTGCAGGATGAGAGATACATTGACCAGAAGCGTTTTTGCTCGGCTTTTGTTCGCGATAAATATCGCTTTAACCAATGGGGCAGAGTGAAAATCTGCCAGGCTTTGCGCATGAAGAAAATCCCTGCGGATGTTATAGCCAAAGGATTGGAGGAAGTAGATGAGCGGGAATATATGGAGATACTATCTGGTTTGATCGAGCAGAAAAGAAGAAGTGTGAAAGCATGTACGGAATACGAACGGAATGGGAAATTGATTCGTTTTGCAGTTGGTAGAGGATTTGAAATGGAGGCTGTTTGCCGTTGTGTGAAACAAACCGGAGAAGATGATGTCTATCTGGACTGATCTTTGGAATTTATTTTTCCCTCATAGTTGTCTGCTTTGTGGGCGGCAGCTTATATCAGGGGAGAGAGTGCTTTGCTTGAAATGCTTGTCGGGGCTTCCGCGTACTCAATTTCATTTACGGAAAGATAATATTGTAGAATGTAATTTCTGGGGAAAAATACCGGTGGAGCATGCCACCTCTTTTCTTTATTATGCAAAGGGAGGAAATGTCCGACAGTTGTTGTACGAACTGAAATATCATGGTAATCAAGAAGTGGGTGAAGTGATGGGGCGGATGATGGCATCTGAACTTATGTGTTCTCATTTTTTTGATGGGATAGATTTGATTGTTCCTGTTCCGTTACATCAACGTAAAAAACGTTTAAGGGGGTATAACCAAAGCGAATGCCTGGCAAGAGGAGTTTCGGTGGTGACAGGTATTCCTATGGATACTAAAGTTGTGATAAGAAGCAGGTATACTGACACACAGACGCATAAAGGACAATATGCAAGATGGGAAAACGTGCGAAATTTGTTTGCCTGTATTTTCCCTGGCAGCTTGGAAGGAAAGCATCTTTTGTTGGTGGATGATGTGCTGACAACAGGGGCTACGGTTGTTTCTTGCGCTGATGCCTTTCGTGGCATACCCGGATTACGTATCAGTGTGCTTACTTTGGCATTGGCAGGGGAATCCTGATAACAACAACTATTTTTTAGAAAAATACCTTGTCCGATTTTTCATTATCTCGATGTATTTCTATATTTTTGCACAATATTTATCAGATATAGTTGAGTTATGAAGACTTTAGAAAAATTATTCGCAGAGAAATTACTGAAGATTAAGGCTATCAAGTTGCAGCCGGCTAATCCTTTTACTTGGGCGTCCGGTTGGAAGTCGCCTTTTTATTGTGATAACCGCAAAACTCTTTCGTATCCTTCTCTTCGTAATTTTGTGAAACTTGAGATTAGCCGTATTGTCCTGGAGAAGTTCGGTCAGGTAGATGCTATTGCCGGTGTGGCGACAGGGGCTATTCCTCAAGGAGCTTTGGTGGCTGAAGAGTTGAATCTGCCGTTTGTGTATGTTCGTTCTACTCCGAAAGACCATGGCTTGGAAAACCTGATTGAAGGTGAACTTCGTCCTGGTATGAAAGTCGTAGTTATTGAGGACTTGATTTCAACTGGCGGCAGCAGTTTGAAAGCTGTTGAAGCTATCCGTCGTGACGGATGTGAAGTGATTGGTATGGTCGCTGCATTTACTTATGGTTTCCCAGTGGCAATTGAAGCGTTCAAGGAAGCAAAAGTGAACTTGGTTACTCTGACTAATTATGAAGCTGTATTGGATTCAGCCTTGAAGACCGGATATATTAATGAAGAGGATGTTCCGGTTTTGGATAATTGGAGAAAGGATCCGGCTCATTGGGAGGCAGGCAAATAAGTTATAGTTTTAAAACAAATATAATATGAAGAGAACCGTTCGGGAATTTTTATGGATTTCCGGATTGTTCTTTTCGTGTTTTTAGAGAGCAGGTATTATGGCACAATTTGAGAGTGGTGTGAAATATGTTCCTTATAGTCAGGAACAGGTGTTTAATAAGTTGTCGGATTTAAGTAACTTGGAATCTGTACGTGATAAATTGGCCGACAAGGTACAAGGTATGGAGTTCGACAGTGACTCTTTAAGTTTTACGGTACAAGGCATAAGCATTACTTTGCGTATTATAGAACGTGAACCTTATAAATGTGTTAAATTCGAAAGTGAAAAATCTCCGGTCCCTATGAATTTGTGGATTCAGATTTTGCCTGTAGAGGCTGGGCAGGCAAAACTGAAAGTAACTATTCGTGCAGAAGTGAATATGTTTATGAAGGCGATGGTTGCTAAACCTTTACAGGATGGTGTGGATAAACTGGCTGAGATGTTATCGATGATTCCTTATTAAAAATAAAGACAAATATGGCACAGAAACTTTGGGAAAAAAATGTCCGGGTAAATGAGGAGATAGATCGTTTTACTGTAGGACGTGACCGTGAAATGGATCTTTATCTGGCTAAACACGATGTATTGGGCTCAATGGCACATATCACCATGTTGGAAAGTATCGGTTTGCTTACAGCCGGAGAATTGGAAATGCTATTAGCGGAATTAAAGAATATCTATGCTTCTGCCGAAAAGGGAGAGTTTGTAATAGAGGATGGTATAGAGGATGTACACTCGCAAGTAGAATTGATGTTGACGCGTAAGTTGGGAGATGTCGGAAAGAAAATTCATAGTGGACGTTCACGCAATGACCAGGTGTTGGTGGATTTGAAGCTGTTTACTCGTGCGGAATTAAAAGAAGTGGCCGAAGAGGTGGAGCAACTTTTTCATGTGCTGATTTCTCAAAGCAATACATATAAGGATGTGTTAATGCCGGGTTACACTCATTTGCAGATAGCGATGCCTTCTTCATTTGGCTTGTGGTTTGGCGCGTATGCTGAGAGTCTGGTGGACGATATGATGTTTCTGCAGGCTGCATTCAAAATGTGCAACCGCAATCCGTTGGGCTCTGCTGCCGGGTATGGTTCTTCTTTTCCGCTCGATCGTGAGATGACCACCCGCTTGTTGGGATTTGATTCGATGGATTATAATGTGGTGTATGCGCAGATGGGGCGTGGTAAGATGGAACGTAATGTGGCTTTTGCTTTGGCTTCTATTGCCGGGACAGTTTCTAAAATGGCTTTTGACGCTTGTATGTTCAGTAGCCAAAACTTTGGCTTTGTAAAACTTCCGGATGAATGTACTACCGGCTCCAGTATAATGCCTCATAAAAAGAACCCTGATGTCTTTGAATTGACACGGGCAAAATGCAACAAGCTGCAGGCTCTTCCTCAGCAGATTATGATGATAATGAATAATTTGCCTTCGGGGTATTTTCGTGATTTGCAGATTATAAAAGAAGTTTTCTTGCCTGCGTTCCGGGAGTTGAAGGAATGTCTGCAAATGGCTGCCTATATTATGGACAAAATTAAAATCAACGAACATATTCTGGATGATGACCGTTACCTTTATATCTTTAGTGTGGAAGAGGTCAACCGTTTGGCGTCTGAAGGTATGCCGTTCCGTGATGCTTATAAAAAGGTTGGCCTGGACATAGAAGCCGGCAAGTTCACCCATGACAAGAAGGTGCATCATACTCATGAGGGTAGTATCGGTAATTTGTGTAATGACAGGATCGAAAGCTTGATGCGGCAAGTAGTGGACGGATTTAATTTCTCAGTCATGGAACAGGCTGAACGAAGCCTTTTAGGTAGATAGAAATAATTGTAAAACGTAATAGCATGAAATATCAACCTTCGGCAGACCGTTATAGCAAAATGCAGTACAAATACTGCGGAAATAGCGGCTTGCTTTTACCTCGTATCTCTTTAGGTTTGTGGCATAACTTTGGTAGTGTGGACGATTTTGGTGTAGCAACCGATATGATTAAATATGCTTTTGATAGCGGGGTTACACATTTTGACTTAGCTAATAATTATGGCCCTGTTCCGGGAAGTGCTGAGATTAATTTCGGTAAAATTCTGAAGGAGAATTTCCAAGGTTACCGTGATGAATTGATTATTTCCTCAAAAGCAGGACACGAAATGTGGAATGGACCTTATGGGGGAAACAGTTCGCGTAAGAATTTAATGGCCAGTATCGACCAAAGCCGTTGCGCCGACTGCCGCAAGCAGATGAACAAAGCCGAGAGCAAGA
>OKSE01001517.1_pt1 | contig 11067 bp, 9 predicted proteins | sample 1633631 | NCBI WGS metagenome assembly OKSE01 (sample SAMEA3541555, study PRJEB24748) | human gut metagenome | biome: human gut; feature: human-associated habitat; material: faeces | place: China | collected 2012 | reverse complement strand
AAATAATCAGGAACCCCATTTTCATTCCAATTACCCAATACATCATATCCGTCAGGATAACTCACTCCTCCCATTACCGCTCTAGAATGCCCGTTAGCAGACAGTTGTGCCTTATAATCAACATAATTAAAGGTTAGTCCGTCAGATAGAAATTCCAATTCAACAGGTGATACGACCAACACATTATCAGTTACCAGCCATACCTTTTTCAAATAAGCCGGCAAAGATACTTTTGAAAAAAATCTACCATTCATATCAGTCGAAGCGGCATAAATGGGATTTATATCTTTAAATTCCCAAGTATTTCCAACTAATTCCATAGGATATTCATCATACAGATAAAAAGCAGTCTGTACTTTCATGCCATAATCAATGATAAGTTGACTATTACGGACAGTAGTAAAATCAAAAAAATCGTCTTTATTGATTTTTTCCTCCTCTTCTTCCTCTCCCCCCGTATATATATCATGCATATTACGCAAGCAAGACACAAAGAAAACTGATAAGCAGATGATCCAAAATTTTGTTTTCATAAAGTAGTGCGTGATTATTTTCGACAAATATAGCCATAAATAACTAAAAAACAACTAAATAGTCAGAAAAAAAACTGTCCCCCGACTCACGTCGGAGAACAGCCACAACACAAACACAAAATAAAACACGACAAAACTACTATGCAATTTTTTAGCCTGCTCTATGTTTTGAGTAACATAACTACCGCCAATCAGGTATTCACATATCCAAGAGGGGTTTCAGGTTATTTGCATCTATAAAACGCCACACTAGCGTCCTTTGTTCATCGGTCTTTCTAAAAATATCTTAATTCTTATTGAATTCCTCTTTCTCTTAGTTTCAGCTGCCAGTTCCAAGCCGAACGTAGAGTGTCCTCCAAATTGGCTTCTGCCTTCCATCCCAACTCCTTATTAGCAAAATCAGGATTAGCCCATACCTTCTCAATATCTCCGGCACGACGACCCACGATCTGATAATTAAGTTTCACACCGGTAGCTTTTTCAAACGTATTGATCAGTTCCAATACAGAAACACCTTTACCCGTTCCAATATTAAAGACTTCCACCTTCTCCTTCTGCTTGTTATTCAAAATGCGATCCATTGCGATAACGTGAGCCTTCGCCAAATCCACTACATATATATAGTCACGGATGCAAGAACCGTCCGGTGTATCATAATCATCCCCGAACACACTCAGTTTTTCACGAATACCCATCGCTGTCTGAGTAACATAAGGTAGCAAATTTTGTGGAACCCCATTAGGTAATTCACCTATTAATGCAGTGGGATGTGCGCCAATAGGATTAAAGTAACGCAACATAATAGCATTGATAGGCGATCCCGAAGCAACTGTATCACGAATAATTTCTTCATTGATCTGTTTTGTATTACCGTACGGAGACTCAGCCTTCTTAATCGGAGCCTCTTCCGTTACAGGAAGAACATCGGGCTGACCATACACCGTACATGATGATGAAAAAATAATACCTTCTACTCCATGTTTCGGCATTAACTCCAACGCAGCACGGCGACGCCGGTGTAGACGATGTGCTCGCGCCCGGAAAGGGCCGTGAGCATGCGCACGGCGTCGTCATGATCTCGCGGCTTGCCGAGGATGGCGCCGTCGAGATAGACGATCGTATCCGCCGCGATGATAATGTCCTCCGGCGCGCAGGTCTGCGCGACCTCCTGCGCCTTGTGCAGGGACAGTTCGCGCACGGTCTGCTCCGGGCCGGCGCCCGGCGTCGCGCGCTCAGGGCCCTTTGCCGGCCGGATCGTCAGGTCCGGCCCGCCGGCGCGGGGAGCCGGAGGCTAGAATCCAGTTCATGGTCGTTCCTCCCGGGCGGGTCATTCCACGCCCCGATAATACAGGCCGCGGGTCAGCCCGTTCGGGCGATAATCCGTCAGGCCCAGATAGCTCTGCGTGACCGCGACGCACTCACGCGGCGTCTCGGTCGTGAACATGAGGCGCACGCCCCAGAGACCCGCCGTTTCATAGTCCTCATGCTTGTCGGCGAGGTAGAGCTTGTGCGCGTTGAAGATCTGGTTGCGGTGACCGAACGCCGGCAGCACCGGGAACAGCGCCCCGCGCCGGTCGGCCAGATTGTTGGGCACGCTGCAGTTGCAGCGGCCCGCGCTGTTGCGGATGATGCACTGCTCGGTGATCATGCACGGCAGGCGGCCGTAGACGATCATCTCCGTGTCGATGCTCTTGGCAAGGTCGCGGATCTGCGCCACGCGCAGCTCGAACGACGCCGTCGCGCTCACGAGACCGGCCTGCTGCAGCACTTCCTCCGTGAAGGAGTTAAAGACATTGAGTCCAAAGTCGCCGCGCACGCGCATCCCCGCGCGGCGGGCGAAGAAGATATGGCCCATGTTGCCGACGAGCGCTTCCTGCACGCCGTTTTCGCCCACGATGCGGCCGGGGAGCTTGCGCATGAGCTTGTCGGTGGCGGCCATGTAGCCCAGATACGGGCCGCCGCAGCCCAGAGGCAGGCCCAGCGGCTGTCCCTCGCCCACGGCGATGTCCGCGCCGCAGTCCCGGGGCGTTTTCATAACGGCCAGGGCAATGGGGTTGCAGCCCATGATATACTTAGCGCCCGCCTGGTGCGCCAGCTGGCCCAGGGCCTCGGCGTCCTCGAACTGGCCGAAGAAGTTGGGCTGCTGCACATAGAAGGAAGCAACGCCGTCGTCCAGCATCTCCCGCAGGGCGTCCATATCGGTCCTGCCGTCCTTCACCGGCACCACCCGCAGCTCGTCGCCGGTGCCGTAGCAATAGGTGCGCACGGTGTTGATGGTGTCCGGATGGGCCGCGCCGGAGATCAGGGTCACCCGGCGCTTGCGCTCCCGGCACATGGCCGCCGCCTCGGCGGCGGCGGTGGCCCCGTCATACACGGAGGCGTTGGACACGTCCATGCCGGTGAGCTCGCAGATCATGGTCTGATACTCGAAGATAGACTGCAAAAGCCCCTGGCTCATCTCCGCCTGATAGGGGGTGTAGGCCGTCAGAAACTCCTCCTTGGCGGGGATATATTTGACGATGGAGGGAATGTAGTGGTCATAGGCCCCCGCACCCCGCAGAATGGTGGCGTAGGTGCGGTTTTCGGCGGCCATGGCGGACACCGCCCGGGCGGCCTCCAGCTCGCTCATGCCGTCGGGGATGTGCAGCGGCTCCCGCAGCAGCATCTGCTCCGGCACGTCCCGGTACAGGTCCATGACATTCTCCAGCCCCACGGCGCGGAGCATCTGCTCCCGCTGGGCCTGGGTGGAGGGGACATAGCTGCCCATGCTCAGCCCTCCTCGGTGCAGAAGGCCTCGTAAGCGGCGGCGTCCAGCAGCTCCTCGGTGTCGGTGACATTCTCCACCTTGATGAGCCACGCGTCATAGGGAGCCTTGTTCAGAAGCTCAGGCTGGTCCAGCAGCTCCTCGTTGACGGCGCACACGGCGCCGGTGACGGGGCACACCAGGTCGGACACGGCCTTGACGGACTCCACATCGCCGAAGGCGTCGCCGCAGGTGACGTCGTCGCCCTCGCCGGGCAGGTTCACGAACACCACGTCGCCCAGAGCGTCCTGGGCAAAGTCGGAAATACCGATGACGGCCACGCCGTCCTCCATTTTCACCCACTCGTGGGACTTGGAATACTTCAGATCAGTCGGATACAGCATGATGATTTACCTCCAAATTTAATATGTTTTGTTGTTTGTTCAGATGTCCAGCTTGCCGGCCAGCTGCTCCAGGGCGTCGTTGATGGCGGCGTCGTCGAAGCAGTAGCGCATCTCGGTGTGACCGGCCCGCAGGCGCTCCACGTCGCCCTTGATCTCCCGGCCCTGGAGGATGCAGTCGGCCATGAGGCTGGCCAGCTGGTCGAAGTCCTTCTCCTCGAAGCCGAACCGGGTCATCTCGCTGACGCCCATGCGCAGTGCGCCGGAGGCGGTAAAGCCCTCCTCGTCGGGGGTGGCTTGATAGTTGACGATGACATTGTTCTGCTCCAGCCGCTCGGCGATCTCCGCACCCTCGCCGTAGCCCACGGACACGATGACCTGGTGGGTCTCGGTGTAGTCGATGGCGGGGTCGCCCACCACGTCCAGGCCATAGCTCTTCAGGCTCCTGGCGAAGGACTTGGCGTTGCGGATGATGGCGCTCTGATAGGCGTCCCGGAACTGGTTCATCTCATAGGCGGCCATCAGCATACCCAGCTGGGTGCCCAGATGATGGTTGGAGACGCTTCCGGGGAAGGTACGGCTTTCGATGGTCTTCCACAGGCCGTATTTCAGGTCCTCCTCCTTATAGTTCACGCCGATGACGCCCCGCTGGGGGCCGAAGAAGGTCTTGTGGGTGGAGCCGGTGACGATCTCCGCGCCCTCCTGGAAGGGGTTCTGGAAGTGATCGCCGATAAGGCCCAGCACATGGGCCATGTCGTACATGATGGTGGTGGGGATCTTCTGCTCATCCACAAACTGCCGGATCTGGGCCACAGGCTCCTTGTGCAGGACCATGGACTTGCCGAAGATGATCAGCTCCGGACGATAGCGGTCGATGAGCTTCTTGGTTTCCTCCACGTCCATCTTATAGGGGTTATCCCGGCACACGGGGAAGTTCACCACGGCGGGCTTCTCGGTAACGGGGTCGATGGCGATGTAGTCGTGCAAAGCGCCCATGGGCTGGGCGGACAGGTGACCGCCCTTGATGATGTGGTTGTTCATGACATAGCCCAGGCGCTTGGCCTCGTTCTTGCGGTCGAAGCGGTTTTTCCAGTCCATCAGGGCGGAGAACACCGCCATGTTGGACATCTGGCCGCTGAGGGTCCGGGTCTCCACCTCGGTGCAGCCGAAGTAGGCGCGCATTTCCTCGGTGAGCATACGCTCCACCTGGTCGATGAACTTGGTGCCCTGGTAATAGAACACCTCCTTCTCATAAAAGGCCAGGATCTTCTTGTGCTCGGCATAGCGGCAGGCCGGGTCGCTGCCGGACAGCAGGCGCACGGCCCGGCTGGGGGTATTCTCCGAGGGAATCAGGTTCACGCACTGCTCCTGCCGCCAGACGTGGTTCTCGATGGCCTTGTGCAGCAGAGTCAGGGCCTTGCCGGTGCGGTCGCCGCCGGCCACGGTGCGGACCTCCTCCTGCTCGCCGTACAGCAGGGGACGGGCGAAGGGAGGCGCGCCCACGCTCATGTGCCGGGCGGGGATCACGGCCTTGAGCCGCTTGCCGCGGATATCCACCTCCACGGTGTCATCCACCAGCACGTCGCTGTCGATGTAGCACAGGCCGATGGCACGCTTTCCGCTGGCCTCCAGGATCACGGTGGACAGGCCCTGGCCCTGGGTCTTGAAATAGGGCACCATGGTGCCGCTGGTGACCCAGCCCACCAGCTTGTCGCCCTGATAGATCTCCATTCCGGCCCGCATGACGCCCCGGTCCAGCAGGGCGATGGGCGCGATCTTCCGGGGCAGGGGAGACAGGTCGGAGAAGTCCCGGTCCATATACCGGACAAAGGCCCGGTGCTGACGCTCCAGAGCGGCCCGGCCGATGAAATTACCCTTCTGGGCGGAGAAGCTCACGGCAAACTTGGCCAGGGGCACGGCGAAGATGGGGATCTCGCTGCCGTCGGGGGCGGTGCCCATCTCGTGGCCGTACAGGGGGAAGGAGGCTTCCATGCGCAGGGTATCCCGTGCGCCCAGGCCCGCCGGACGCGCGCCCAGCTCCACCAGCCGGTTCCACAGCCACACGGCGTCCTCGCTGCGGACGTATACCTCATAGCCCAGAGGCTCGCCGGTATAGCCGGTCTTGGCGATGCGGGCCTGGTGACCCTCCAGGGACACGGTGCCCAGGGAGTTCTTGGTGGGCTCCTTGGTGGGGGACACGCCGCCGGTCAGGGTCATGAGCATTTCCTTGCTCTTGGGACCCTGCACAGCGATGGAGGCCCACTGGTCGCTGATGTTGGTGATGGTGCAGTCGAAGCCCGCCAGTGCCCGGTTCAGGTGCTCCAGGTCCTTGTCGATGTTGGCGGCGTTGACCACCAGCAGATAGTTGTCCTCCTGGAACAGATACAGATACGCGTCGTCCACGGCCCCGCCGTTTTCGTTGGGAATGATGCAGTACTGGGCCATGTTCAGGTCCAGGGCGCTGACGTTGCTGGTCAGCACGTGCTGAAGAAATTCCTTGCGCTGGGGCCCCTCGATCAGCAGGCGGCCCATGTGGGATACGTCGAACAGGCTGCACACCTGGCGGGTATACAGGTGCTCGGCAATGATGCCGGAGGGATACTGGATGGGCATCTCCCACCCGCCGAAATCCACCATGGTGGCCCCGGCGGCCACATGCACGTCATACAGCTGCGTGCGCTTCAGTTCGCTCATTTGATAAGCTCCTCCTTCAGATTTGTTCCATTTTTGGGCAGCAAAAAAGGGCGCAAAGCCGTTGCCTTGCGCCCCCGTATCCTGACCTGAGAGATTCCCCGCCCCATCCGGGGCAGGTTGCACCTTCGGTGGCCGGTGATCCGGCCTTTTCGGAGTATCGTCCGGACCCGGTCCCTTTTGCCTGAGAGCTTCTGCGTTCCCCTTCGGCGCCGCGCCCGCAGGGCGCAGTCTCTCCCGAGTCCATCCACCGATTTCCCTATTCCGTTGTCGCACCCATTCTATCACGGTGCGGGAAAGGGTGTCAATCGGAATTGTTCGCCGCAGGAAACATTCGGCTGATTGCCGAAAAACCGGGCCCCTCTTTGGGCTATCTGCCCAACATCTCTATTATATGGAGCTTTTCCGCACCCCGGGATTCTCCTTGACACCGGAAGGATTTACCACAGGAAAATTCTGGAAAAACACTGGACATCCGCCTGCTGCGGCGTTATACTCACACCACAGCGCTACCCATATATAGCTCACGATATACACTCATTCGCGCAATTTTGCGAATACCCACACAGAACGGTGTCTGTTCCACCCATTCAGATTTTGCTAAGATTTTGAGAGAGAGCTTGCCGCGGCATGCATTCCGGCGGAAAGTGCAGCGTTTTACAACGATAAAGCAGACGCAACAAAAAATTCTCACCATTCCGGCGGGTTGATTTTTCTCAAAACGAAACGAAACCGCCGAAAATTGTCATTTATCTACAAAAATCGCCGCCGCAAATGGGCCGAAATGGAGAAAGCGAAAAAATGTAATGCATTTTACATACTGGAAAAATCCTTTTTGCTACTATTTTTTCAACGACAGCGGATGGGCCGCTGTCCCCACAACAAAAGGAGAGTTGGTATGGAAAAGAAAAAATTTGACGTAGAGTTTCACGGTACGAATCTCTTCGCCCTGGTCCCCCTGTTGCTGTTCGTGGTGTTCTGCATCCTGTTCTTCGTGGTCTTCAAGACCTTCGACATGATGCACCTGTGCATGGGCGGCTATGTGGCCCTGATCATCGGATCCCTGCTGTCCAAGAACTGGGGCAAATACTGGGACGCCGTGGCAACCGGCATGTCCTCCAAGATTATGAACGAGCTGGCCCTGATCCTGCTGATTGTGGGCATGTTCGGCAAGCTGATGACCCGCGGCGGCGTGGCCCAGGGCTTCGTGTGGCTGGGCGATAAGATCGGCCTGTCCGGCGGCGGCTTCGTGGCCTTCACCTTCATTGCCACCTGCGTCATCGCCACTGCCACCGGCACCTCCATCGGCACTATGTTCACCGCCTTCCCCATCCTGTATCCCTCCGGCCTGCTGCTGGGCGCCGATCCTGTGTTCCTGGCCGGTGCCATCCTCAGCGGCGCCATCTTCGGCGATAACGTCGGCCCCATCTCCGACACCACCATCGCCTCCGCCTCCACCCAGGAGTACACCAACAAGCCCGGCGTGGCCGACGTGGCCGGCGTTGTGGGCAGCCGTATGAAGTACGCCCTGGTGGCCGCTGCCGCCGCCACCGTCTGTTTCGCCCTGTTCGGCGGCTCCGGCTCCGCCATCAACGCGGCTGAGGCCGAGGCCATCCTGGCCCAGTACAGCAATCCCAAGGGCCTGATCATGCTGATCCCCGTGGCCATCCTGCTGATTGTGGCCTTCATCAAGCGCAACATCTATGTGGCCTGCACCTGGGGCCTGATCTCCGGCACCATCATCGGCCTGGTCAGCGGCATCCTGGTTCCCTCCGACATCATGGGCATGCAGGACGGCACCCTGGGCGGCTTCCTCATCGACGGCGTCAACAACATGATCGGCACCGTGGGCTACCTGTACGCCATCGCCGGTATCATCGGCATCCTCAGCGCCAGCGGTCTGCTGCAGCAGGTCATCGACGGCCTGGTCCACAGCAAGCTCAACCGCTCCGTGGTGGGCACCGAGGTCATCATCTCCGTGGGCCTGATGGTCTCCTCCATCTGCCTGGGCTCCGCCAACGGTCCCGCCATCATCATGTGGGGCCCCATCGCCAACGACCTGGGCGAGTCCAAGGGTCTGCACCCCTATCGCCGGGCCAACCTGATGGACGGCTTCGGCAGCACCCTGCCCGCTGTGATCCCCGTCACCAGCGCCTTCATCTTCATCGCCCTGTCCTGCATCCAGGGCCTGATGGACACCTATTCCTTCGTGCAGGAAGTCAGCCCCGTGAGCCTGGCCGGTGCCAGCCTGCACTGCTGGTTCCTGTTCGTGGTGCTGGCCGTGGCCGTGATCACCGGCTGGGGCCGCAAGTACGAGGGTCCCAACGGCGAGCCTGTGAAGGCCCTGCCTGCCCAGACCAAGTAAAAATCATCGCATAAGTCGCCCTGCGGAGCTTTCTCTCCCCGCAGTCTGGTGCGGACCGGCAGGGCCAAATGGGCTTGCCGGTTCGCATCACATATTCGCAAAATCATACACAGGAGGTAAATGAAGATGGCAGAACGCAAATATCGCCAGATCGACTCCCCTTGGATCGACATGAGTCATCTGGATTGGGGTCCCCTGACCGACGAACGGTACGCCCGGCACTTTTTCCGGGGGCATATATTCTATGGCCAGCAGGAGTACAGCGAGAACGTCTTCATCATCAAGCGCGGCCGGGTGGCCATGTGCCTGTGTACGCCGGAGGGCGATATGCGCAACACCATGGTGCTGGACGCCGGATGCATGTTCGGCAACCAGACCCTGTTTGATGGCAGCCCCAACTCCTGTCAGGCCGAGGTCGTCAGCGACGAGGCGGATGTGTATGTGATCCCCAAGGAGGAGGCCTCCTCCCGGATCCGGGACAACTTCCAGATGACCCACAACATCCTCATGCAGAGCAACCGCATCAACCGGATGCTGCTGACCCAGATCGAGCTGATGAGCTTTCACCACAGCGAGGGGCGGGTATGCTTTTACCTGCTGCACCTGGCCGAGCAGTATTCCGAGGAGAAGAACGGCCAGAAGCTGCTGTATATCCGCTTCACTCACCAGGACATCGCCGAGATCACCGGCCTGAGCCGGGTGTGCGTGTCCAACATCATCTCCGGCCTGGTAAAGGACAGGATCCTGATGAAGAAATCGGGGCTTTACTATGTGGTCCAGATGGACGCCCTGCGCCAGCGGATCAACGACTCCGGCGTGAGCTGTTCGGATTAAATTCGCCGGTTTGTAACGGCGTTTACAGGCCCGCCGGGCCCTTTCTGTTAGACTACGGATAACGGGTCCCCACGGGACAACCAATGACTTTATGGAGGAAAAGAAAATGTCTGTTAAGAATCTGGTCAGTGAATTTGTGAAGGAAGCCCCTCCCTATGTGGTGGGTGCGGACGAGCAGTCCAAGAGCATGCGGCCCGGCGTGACCAAGCTGCTGCAGCTGGCCACCAACGAAAACCCCTTCGGCACCTCCCCCAAGGCCGCCGAGGCCATTTGCCAGCAGGCTCCTCTGGCCAACCGCTATCCCGATGTCCGGGCCCAGGACCTGCGCAAGAAGCTGGCGGAGAAGCACGGCCTGTCCGTGGATGAGGTCATGGTCACTGAGGGCGCTACCGCGGGCCTGGGCTTCATCGCCGAGGTGTTCATCCAGCCCGGCGACGAGATCATTCTGACGCCCCCCACCTATCCCAGCTATTATAACTACGTCAAGCGCTGCCGGGGCAAGCTGGTGGAGGTCCCCCTGGAGGAGGACACCCTGACCCCTGACTTCAACAAGGTCCTGGCCGCCATCACCGACAAGACCAAGGCCATCTTCCTCTGCAACCCCAACAACCCCACCGCCACCCTCATCGACTCCGACGAGCTCCACGCCTTCCAGAAGAAGCTGCCTGAGCACGTCCTGCTGGTGGTGGACGAGGCCTATATCGACTTCGTGGAGGACCCCAACTACCGGACCATGGTGGACGCCATCGCCGATGACGAAAACCTCATCGTGGTGCGCACCTTCTCCAAGCTGTACGGCATGGCCGGCGCCCGTATGGGTTATCTGATGGCCAACCGCGAGATCATCGAGTATCTGCAGCGGGATTCCACCGGCTTCTGCTGCAGCCGCATGGGCCTGCACGCCGCCGAGGCCGCCCTGGACGACGTGGAGTTCCAGGAGATGACCAAGAAGGGCAACCAGGAGGGCCGCGAGATCCTGGTCTCCTGCATGAAGGAGCTGGGCTTCCGGGTCTGGCCCTCCCACACCAACTTTATCTACTTCGATCCCGGTGTGGACGTGAAGTGGTTTGCTGACCGCCTGCTGGACTACGGCATCATCATCCGCGGCAACTTCAAGGCCAACCGCATCTCCATCGGCACCCCCGAGGAGGATCGCTTCGTCTGCAAGGCCATGCGCGAGATCATGGCCAACCGCTAACATACGCCATCTCCCGTTTTCTCTCCACACGCTGCCGGAGGGGGGCCCGGCCCCTCTCCGGCACGCCAGCACCTGCGGAGAGGGACGGCAGCCATAAAAATTTGCGCCAAGGCGCACAGAAAACGAGAGGAGACAGCTATGCAATCTTTGGGATTTGTGGAGACCCAGGGCTATGTGCCCGCCTTTGCCGTGGCAGACGCCATGGTCAAGGCCGCCAATGTGGAGATCGTCAAAAAGGTCTGGATCGGCGCCGCCTGCCTTCCTGCGGCCATTGCAGTGACAACCAGATCCGCGCCATGAAC
>OKSE01001510.1_pt1 | contig 11119 bp, 10 predicted proteins | sample 1633631 | NCBI WGS metagenome assembly OKSE01 (sample SAMEA3541555, study PRJEB24748) | human gut metagenome | biome: human gut; feature: human-associated habitat; material: faeces | place: China | collected 2012 | reverse complement strand
GCTGACCATTCTCTCACCATTCTTCTGCGACTATGGCTACAACATAAGCATTGGCGACAATTTCTTCATGAACATGAACTGCGTGATACTCGACGGGGCCAAGGTGACATTCGGCGACAACGTGTTTGTTGCCCCCGGATGCGGGTTCTACACCGCAGGCCACCCGCTCGACAGCCAGCGGCGCAACAGCGGACTGGAGTATGCCTACCCCATAACCGTGGGCAACAACGTGTGGATAGGGGCGCAGGTGTGCGTGCTGCCCGGCGTGACCATTGGCGACAACACGGTGATTGGCGCGGGCAGCGTGGTAACGAAGTCCATTACCGAGAAAGGCGTGTGGGCGGGGAATCCAGCGAGGCTGCTGCGGCGGCTATAAATAAAAAATGCCGACCAAAGGGTCGGCATTCCGTCTTAGCTGCGCAAGCGTTATGCGCGCCAGGCTTTATAACGGTTAATCAGGCCGTTAGTAGAGCTGTCGTGGCTGCTAACTTCGCTGCCGTCTTTCAGCTCCGGCAGGATGCGGTTAGCCAGCTGTTTGCCCAGCTCAACGCCCCACTGGTCAAAGGTGAAGATGTTGAGGATCGCGCCCTGGGTGAAGATTTTGTGCTCGTACAGGGCAATCAGCGCCCCGAGGCTGAACGGGGTGATCTCACGCAGCAGGATGGAGTTAGTCGGGCGGTTACCTTCGAACACTTTGAACGGCACCACGTGCTCCAGGGTCGCCGGGTCTTTACCCTGATCGCGATATTCCTGCTCAACCACTTCGCGGGATTTACCAAACGCCAGCGCTTCGGTCTGGGCGAAGAAGTTAGACAGCAGTTTCTGGTGATGATCAGAGAGCGGGTTATGGGTGATAGCCGGAGCGATGAAATCGCACGGTACCATTTTGGTTCCCTGGTGGATCAGCTGGTAGAACGCGTGCTGACCGTTGGTGCCCGGCTCACCCCAGATGATTGGGCCAGTCTGGTAGTCTACCGCGTGGCCGTTACGGTCAACATACTTACCGTTGGACTCCATGTTGCCCTGCTGGAAGTAAGCGGCAAAGCGGTGCATGTACTGGTCGTACGGCAGAATCGCTTCGGTTTCCGCACCGAAGAAGTTGTTGTACCAGATGCCGATCAGCGCCAGCAGCACCGGCAGGTTTTTCTCCGCCGGAGTGGTGGAGAAGTGCTTATCCATCGCATGCGCGCCGGACAGCAGCTCAACGAAGTTGTCGAAGCCCACGGAGAGAATGATGGACAGACCAATCGCCGACCACAGGGAGTAACGGCCGCCAACCCAGTCCCAGAATTCGAACATGTTGGCGGTGTCGATGCCGAACTCGCCAACCGCTTTCGCGTTGGTGGAAAGCGCGGCGAAGTGTTTCGCCACGTGCTTGTCGTCGCCCGCGGTTGCCAGGAACCAGTCGCGCGCGCTGTGGGCGTTGGTCATGGTTTCCTGGGTAGTGAAAGTCTTGGACGCCACCAGGAACAGAGTCGTTTCCGGATTCACGTTCTTCAGCACTTCGGCGATATGGGTGCCATCGACGTTAGAGACAAAGTGCATGTTGAGGTGGTTTTTATACGGACGCAGCGCCTCGGTCACCATGAAAGGACCGAGGTCGGAGCCGCCGATACCGATGTTAACCACGTCGGTGATCGGTTTGCCGGTGTAGCCTTTCCAGCTACCGGAGATAATCGCTTCGGAGAAGGTTTTCATCTTCTCCAGCACAGCGTTCACTTCCGGCATCACATCTTTGCCATCAACCACAATCGGCGTATTGCTGCGGTTACGCAGCGCGACGTGCAGTACCGCGCGGTCTTCGGTGCGGTTGATCTTCTCACCTGAGAACATCGACTTGATAGCGCCCGCCAGGTCAGTCTCTTTCGCCAGATCCTGCAGTTTAGCCAGCGTCTCTTCAGTGATGCGGTTTTTGGAGAAGTCCACCAGCATCAGATCGTCGAACGTCGCGGAAAATTTAGAAAAACGGTCGCTATCTTTGGCGAAAAGCTCGCTGATAGTGACATCTTTCATTTCGTCGAAGTGTTTCTGTAATGCCTGCCAGGCAGAGGTCTGCGTTGGGTTGATGTTTTTCATTAGCAATACTCTTCTGATTTGAGATTGTGACTTCGGTCGATTGTAGCGCCGGTGACGGAAAATTGTGATGATTTTTGTGACTTGACCCTGACGCCGGTCAGGAATCGGGTCAAAACGGAGTAAAAAGCCCCATTAGTATAGCTATCATAAGGCTTTTTTCTGTTAGCCGCAGAGGCATGAAAAATCCGCATAACCGCAGCGTTGACATAGCTGGCGTTAAGCCTTTATATATCCGCAGTGCTTACGTATTGGTAGGTATCTATTGCTCGCGCATTTCACGCTACAGCGAAAGGGTATTCGCGGGGGATATAATGTCCCTGTTCCCCCGGCCAGGTGAAAGACGTCAGTAATTGCCAGAAGAGGTGCGTTGCCCAGGTAACCGTATTGGAGGAACCAGTCCGGGGAAGATACGTGAGGGGGAGCAACGCCGAGGTGAAAGAGCGTCTGGTCACGCTCCTCGCCGGCCACAGGGGCTGAATCCCCTGGGTTGTCACCAGAAGCGTTCGCAGTCGGGCGTTTCATACCCGAACACCTCAGCGCCCAAAGCGGTGAGTCGGGTCTACAAGGTGGAGCACTTCTGGGTGACATCGTAGTTGTTTATCACTCTGCGCCACCCTGTTTATCGCTCTTCCCTTGTGCCATGGCTGAATAATTTGGCCTGGCTTATTAAGACATTTTGTTGCGATCCGGCGGCGTCCAGCCCCTGCCAGGATCGGTGCTCAGGAATCGTTTTAATAAGTCAGGCCCCCTGACACGAGGTTGTTATGACAGATCTAGTCGTCGCCAAATTTGGCGGCACCAGCGTTGCTGATTTTGACGCAATGAACCGCAGCATCGATGTGGCGCTGCTCGATGCCAATACCCGTATTGTTGTGCTCTCCGCCTCTGCCGGCGTGACCAACATTCTGGTGGCCTTAGCGGGAGGGCTGGAACCCACCGAACGTTTTTCCCAGCTGGACGCTCTGCGTCAGATCCAGTTCAATATTCTGGAGCGTTTGCGTTATCCCAACGTGATCCGCGAAGAGATTGAGCGCTTGCTGGAAAATATCACGACGCTGGCGGAAGCCGCCGCGCTCGCCTCCTCAACCGCCCTGACCGACGAACTGGTCAGCCATGGCGAACTGATGTCCACCCTGCTGTTTGTGGAAATTCTGCGTGAACGCGGTATTCAGGCGCAGTGGTTTGACGCCCGTAAAGTGCTGCGCACTAACGATCGCTTTGGCCGCGCCGAACCGGACATCGCCGCCGTCGCCGAACTGACCCAGCAGCAGCTGGCGCCGCGCCTGGCGGAAGGCCTGGTGGTGACCCAGGGCTTTATCGGCAGCGAAGCGAAAGGCCGCACCACCACCCTCGGCCGCGGCGGCAGCGATTATACCGCCGCTCTGCTCGGCGAAGCGCTGAATGCCACCCGCGTCGATATCTGGACCGATGTCCCGGGGATCTATACTACCGACCCGCGCGTCGCGCCGGCGGCGAAACGCATCGACGTCATCGCCTTTGAAGAGGCAGCGGAAATGGCCACCTTTGGCGCCAAAGTGCTGCATCCGGCGACCCTGCTGCCTGCCGTGCGCAGCGATATCCCGGTGTTTGTCGGCTCCAGTAAAGAGCCTAAAGCGGGCGGTACGCTGGTGTGTAAAACCACCGAGAACCCGCCGCTGTTCCGCGCGCTGGCGCTGCGTCGCCGGCAAACGCTGCTGACGCTGCACAGCCTGAATATGCTGCACTCCCGCGGCTTCCTCGCCGAAGTGTTCGGTATTCTGGCGCGCCATAACATCTCAGTTGATTTGATCACCACCTCCGAAGTGAGCGTGGCCCTGACCATGGACACCACCGGCTCGACCTCTGCGGGCGATACCCTGCTGACCCAGGCGCTGCTGACCGAGCTCTCTTCGCTGTGCCGCGTGGAAGTGGAAGAAAATCTGGCGCTGGTCGCCCTGATTGGCAATGAGCTGTCGAAAGCCTGCGGCGTCGGCAAAGAGGTCTTTGGCGTCCTCGAGCCGTTTAACATCCGCATGATCTGCTATGGCGCCTCCAGCCACAACCTGTGCTTCCTGGTGCCGGGCGACGATGCGGAGAAGGTTGTGCAGAAGCTGCATCATAATTTGTTTGAATAAAATTCCTTAGCACGATAAACAATACCTATAGCCGGGCTCGAACCCGGCTTTTTTATAACAACATCAACACAACCAGCTGACCTGCTCGCCGCCCATCGGGATGGCGCGGCCCGGTTCGCGTATCGCAAGGAACACAACATGCTCGCAACTCTGACGCGGCTGTTCCCGTTATGGGCACTGCTGCTCTCCGTTCTGGCCTATTACACTCCCACCACCTTCACCCCAATTGGCCCATGGGTCACCACCCTGCTGATGCTGATCATGTTCGGTATGGGCGTGCATCTGAAGCTGGAGGATTTCAAACGCGTCCTGTCGCGTCCGGCGCCGGTCGCTGCGGGGATATTTCTGCACTATCTGGTGATGCCGCTCGCCGCCTGGTTGCTGGCGCTGCTGTTTCATATGCCGCCGGAGCTTTCCGCCGGGATGGTGCTGGTCGGCAGCGTCGCCAGCGGGACCGCCTCCAACGTGATGATCTTTCTTGCCAAAGGGGATGTGGCGCTGTCGGTGACCATCTCCTCGGTCTCCACCCTCGTCGGCGTCGTGGCGACACCGCTGCTCACCCGTCTGTACGTCGACGCGCATATTCAGGTCGACGTCATGGGCATGTTGCTCAGCATTCTGCAGATTGTGGTCATTCCCATCGCGCTGGGACTGATTGTCCATCATCTGCTGCCGAAGGTGGTGAAAGCGGTAGAGCCGTTCCTGCCCGCCTTCTCGATGGTGTGCATTCTGGCGATCATCAGCGCGGTGGTGGCGGGTTCCGCCGCCCATATCGCCTCCGTCGGCCTGGTGGTGATTATCGCGGTGATCCTGCATAACACTATTGGTCTGCTTGGCGGGTACTGGGGCGGACGTCTGTTTGGTTTTGATGAATCCACCTGCCGTACGCTGGCGATCGAGGTGGGGATGCAGAACTCCGGCCTGGCGGCCGCGCTGGGTAAAATTTACTTCGGCCCGCTGGCGGCGCTGCCGGGCGCGCTGTTCTCCGTCTGGCATAACCTGTCCGGTTCGCTGCTGGCCGGGTACTGGTCAGGAAAGCCCATCGCCAAAAAAGCCGACAAGCGCTGAGCGTGATACGTCCGGGCGCAGGCCCGGGCGTGTGCCTGCTTTAGTTGCCATACAGTCTATCAGTAAAATATTCATTGCCGTACACTGGGTGCTCTGGTCTGACTGAGGGCACCACCATGGCACTCCCCCGTATTACACAAAAAGAGATGACCGAGCGCGAACAGCGCGAATTGAAAACGCTGCTTGACCGCGCGCGTATTGCGCATGGCCGCCCGCTGAGCAATGCGGAAACGAACAGCGTGAAAAAGGAATATATCGATAAGCTGATGGCGCAGCGTGAAGCGGAAGCGAAGAAAGCCCGCCAGGTGAAAAAACAGCAGGCTTATAAAACGGATAAGGAAGCGACCTTTTCCTGGTCGGCGAATACGCCGACCCGCGGCAGGCGTTAACGACCTTTCTTTTTACGTCCCGGCTGGGTGAAACGTTTCCCGTTACCAGCCGGGCGGCCCTTATCGTTGCTATTTTCCATCTTCACCACCGGGCGCTTGATGCCGGGAGTCGCCGCTTTGGCCTTCGGCCTGGCTTTCGGCTTCGCTTCGGAAGAGGAGTTTTCAATCAGCTTGAACAGGTCGATCAGCTCGTCATCGGTCAGATCGCGCCACTCTCCCAGTGGGATCCCCGTCAGGCTGACATTCATAATCCGCGTACGCTCAAGCTTCGTCACTTCATAGCCAAAGTGCTCGCACATGCGACGGATCTGGCGGTTTAACCCCTGCACAAGGGTGATGCGGAAAACGAACGGCGCTTCTTTCTTTACCTTACATTTTTTGGTCACGGTCCCGAGAATCGGTACCCCCGCGCCCATGCCGCGAATGAACTCATCGGTTACCGGCTTATCGACCGTGACCAGATACTCTTTTTCATGGTCGTTGCCGGCGCGCAGGATCTTGTTCACCAGATCGCCATGGTTGGTGAGGAAGATCAGCCCCTGAGAATCTTTATCCAGACGGCCGATAGGAAAGATACGCTTGCTGTGATTGACGAAATCGACAATGTTGTCGCGCTCGCCATCTTCGGTGGTGCTCACAATGCCGACCGGCTTATTCAGCGCAATCAGTACCAGATCATCCGCTTCGCGCGGCTCAATCAACCGTCCGTTCACTTTGACTAAATCGCCAGGCTTCACCTGATCGCCAATCGTGGCGCGCTTGCCATTGATAAAGACGTTGCCTTGTTCAATAAAGCGGTCCGCTTCGCGACGCGAGCAGATGCCGCTTTCGCTGATGTATTTATTTAATCGGGTTGATGAGTCGGGCAGCATAGATTCTCCTGTAAAAGCGAAATATACCCTACCTTGTGGGCGAGAAAAAAGATGTGCCTTTGCGCCCTCCGGCGCAAGGTGTGATCGACTACGCCTTTTTTCACAAAAGTGTCCCGCTCAACGCCTGGCAACTTTGCATGATGAAATATCACAGAATCAGCGATTTAGCGTGCAATGCACAAAGGTGCCAACAACCCGCTATTGATAACGCAAATGTGCAAGATTATTCGCCAGATTAGGGTGATGAAATAAAAGAAAATCGCTTTAAACGGTGGCTCTAATAGGGTTATATCAGATCAACAGCACAAACCCGCGATTTGCACAAATGTGCAGGAGCCTGCAGATGACCATGGAAAACAGTGACGATATCCGGTTGATTGTCAAAATCGCCCAGCTCTATTACGAGCAGGATATGACTCAGGCGCAAATTGCTCGCGAGCTGGGGATCTATCGCACCACCATCAGTCGCCTGCTGAAGCGCGGCCGCGAGCAGGGCATTGTTACCATCGCCATCAACTATGACTACAATGAAAACCTGTGGCTCGAGCAACAGCTCAAGCAAAAATTTGGCCTGAAAGAGGCGGTGGTTGCCAGCAGCGATGGGCTGCTGGAAGAAGAACAGCTGAGCGCGATGGGCCAGCATGGCGCCCTGCTTGTCGATCGGTTGCTGGAGCCCGGCGATATTATCGGTTTTTCATGGGGCCGCGCCGTGCGTTCGCTGGTGGAGAACCTGCCGCAGGCCAGCCACTCACGCCAGGCGATCTGCGTCCCCATCATCGGCGGGCCTTCCGGTAAACTGGAGAGCCGCTACCATGTGAACACGTTAACCTACGGTGCGGCAGCCAGGCTGAAAGCGGAATCCCACCTTGCCGATTTTCCAGCCCTGCTGGATAACCCGCTGATCCGCAACGGCATCATGCAGTCCCAGCACTTTAAAACCATCTCATCCTACTGGGACAGCCTGGATGTGGCGCTGGTGGGTATTGGTTCACCGGCCATTCGCGACGGCGCAAACTGGCACGCCTTCTACGGCAGCGAAGAGAGCGACGATCTCAACGCCCGCCACGTCGCCGGGGATATCTGTTCGCGTTTCTACGATATTAACGGCGGGTTAGTCGATACCAATATGAGCGAAAAAACCCTGTCGATCGAAATGGCGAAGCTGCGCCAGGCTCGCTATTCCATCGGCATCGCCATGGGGGAAGAGAAATACTCTGGCATTCTTGGCGCATTGCACGGACGCTATATTAATTGTCTGGTGACAAACAGAGAAACGGCTGAGTTATTACTGAAATAACACACAGGATATGATTTCACGCAGCACCCGCTGCGGGGGATCCCTTTATCTAAAGAAATGGGAGTGAATAATGAATACCTGGTTAAATTTAAAAGATAACGTCATTATCGTGACCGGCGGCGCCTCGGGAATTGGGCTGGCCATTGTCGATGAATTATTATCACAAGGTGCCCATGTCCAGATGATTGATATTCATGGCGGCGATCGTCATCACAATGGCGATAATTATCACTTCTGGCCGACGGATATTTCCAGCGCGACAGAGGTGCAACAGACTATCGATGCCATTATTCAGCGCTGGTCGCGTATTGATGGTTTGGTCAATAACGCTGGCGTGAATTTCCCGCGTTTATTAGTCGACGAAAAAGCACCGGCCGGCCGCTATGAATTAAACGAAGCCGCTTTTGAAAAAATGGTCAATATCAACCAGAAAGGGGTGTTTTTCATGTCGCAGGCGGTGGCGCGTCAAATGGTCAAACAGCGCGCCGGTGTGATTGTCAATGTCTCTTCGGAGAGCGGCCTGGAAGGCTCTGAAGGTCAAAGCTGCTACGCCGCGACCAAGGCCGCGCTCAACAGCTTTACCCGCTCCTGGTCCAAAGAATTGGGTAAATATGGGATCCGCGTGGTCGGCGTTGCGCCGGGGATCCTCGAAAAAACCGGTCTGCGGACACCGGAATATGAAGAGGCGCTGGCCTGGACGCGCAATATCACCGTCGAGCAACTTCGCGAGGGATATACCAAAAACGCCATTCCCATCGGGCGGGCAGGAAAACTCTCAGAAGTCGCTGATTTTGTTTGCTATCTCTTGTCAGCGCGCGCCAGCTACATCACCGGAGTCACCACTAACATTGCCGGCGGTAAAACGCGCGGTTAAGGAGGAAGTATGGTTCACGCTATCTTCTGCGCTCACGGCCAGCTGGCCGGGGCCATGCTCGATTCGGTACGCATGGTCTACGGCGAGGTTAACGTCAGCGCCGTCGCGTTTGTCCCCGGCGAAAACGCGGCAGATATCGCCATCAACCTGGAAAAGTTAGTAAGCGCCCACACCGACGAGGAGTGGGTCATCGCGGTAGATTTGCAGTGCGGAAGCCCATGGAATGCCGCAGCCGGGCTGGCAATGCGTCACCCGCAGATCCGGGTGATTAGCGGCCTGTCGCTGCCGCTGGCGCTCGAGCTGGTGGATAACCAGCATACCCTGAGCGCCGATGACTTATGCCAGCATCTGCAGGCCATCGCCAGTCAGTGCTGTGAGGTCTGGCAGCAGCCAGAAACCGTTGAGGAGGAGTTCTGATGCAAATTACCCTCGCCCGTATTGATGACCGACTGATTCATGGCCAGGTCACCACCGTGTGGTCAAAAGTCGCCAACGCCCAGCGGATAATTATCTGCAATGACGATGTATTTAACGATGAGGTTCGCCGGACCCTGTTGCGCCAGGCGGCTCCGCCAGGCATGAAGGTAAACGTTGTCAGTCTGGAAAAAGCGGTTGCGGTCTATCATAACCCGCAATATCAGGACGAGACCGTCTTTTATTTATTTACCAATCCACACGATGTTTTAACGATGGTGCGCCAGGGCGTGCAGATCGCCACGTTAAATATTGGTGGCATGGCCTGGCGACCCGGTAAAAAACAGCTAACCAAAGCCGTTTCTTTGGATCCGCAGGATATTCAGGCATTCCGTGAACTCGATAAACTGGGCGTAAAACTCGATTTACGCGTGGTCGCATCAGATCCGTCAGTCAATATTCTCGACAAAATTAACGAAACGGCTTTCTGCGAATAAAAAATAGCGCCTGTTGTGATATGCCGTAGCAGGCAGGATGACTCACACCTTAAAGGTCATAAATTATGGAAATTAGTACCCTACAGATAATAGCCATATTTATTTTTTCCTGTATTGCCGGAATGGGCAGCGTGCTGGATGAATTTCAGACCCATCGGCCCCTTATCGCCTGTACCGTGATTGGCCTCATCCTGGGCGATTTAAAAACCGGGGTTATGCTCGGCGGTACGCTGGAGCTGATCGCCCTCGGCTGGATGAACGTGGGGGCAGCGCAGTCGCCAGATTCGGCGCTGGCCAGCATTATCTCCGCCATTCTGGTGATTGTGGGCCACCAGAGCATTGCCACCGGTATCGCCATTGCTCTGCCGGTGGCCGCCGCCGGGCAGGTGCTGACCGTTTTCGCCCGTACCATTACCGTGGTGTTCCAGCACGCCGCGGACAAAGCGGCCGAGGAGGCGCGCTTTCGCACCATCGACCTGCTGCATGTCTCCGCACTGGGGGTGCAGGCACTGCGCGTGGCAATCCCGGCGCTGGTGGTCTCGCTGTTCGTTAGCGCGGATATGGTCAGCAGTATGCTCAGCGCGATCCCGGAATTCGTCACCCGCGGCCTGCAGATTGCCGGTGGTTTCATTGTCGTCGTGGGCTACGCGATGGTGCTGCGAATGATGGGCGTGAAATACCTGATGCCCTTCTTTTTCCTCGGTTTTCTCGCCGGGGGTTATCTCGACTTCAGCCTGCTGGCCTTCGGCGGCGTGGGCGTCATCATCGCGCTGATCTACATCCAGCTCAATCCACAGTGGCGTAAGGCTGAACCCGCCGCCTCCACTGCCCCCTCTGCCCCCGCCCTTGACCAGCTTGACGACTAATGGAGCCGAAAATGAAACAGAAAAAAATCACGCAAGGCGACCTGGTGAGCATGTTTCTCCGCTCCAACCTCCAGCAGGCCTCCTTTAACTTCGAACGTATTCATGGCCTGGGGTTTTGCTACGACATGATCCCGGCGATCAAACGCCTGTATCCGCTCAAAGCCGATCAGGTCGCGGCGCTGAAGCGTCATCTGGTGTTCTTTAATACCACGCCGGCGGTGTGTGGCCCGGTGATCGGCGTCACCGCCGCCATGGAGGAGGCCCGGGCTAACGGCGCGGCCATTGACGATGGCGCTATCAACGGCATCAAAGTGGGTCTGATGGGCCCGCTGGCCGGCGTCGGCGACCCGCTGGTCTGGGGCACGCTGCGGCCGATTACCGCGGCCCTTGGCGCCTCGCTGGCCCTCTCCGGCAACATTCTGGGACCTTTGTTATTTTTCTTTATTTTCAATGCAGTGCGGCTGGCAATGAAGTGGTACGGCCTGCAACTGGGCTTCCGTAAAGGGGTCAATATCGTCAGCGATATGGGCGGTAACCTGCTGCAGAAGCTGACCGAAGGCGCCTCCATTCTCGGCCTGTTTGTCATGGGGGTGCTGGTGACCAAATGGACCACCATCAATGTGCCGCTGGTGGTTTCCCAAACGCCCGGTGC
>OKSE01001500.1_pt1 | contig 11147 bp, 24 predicted proteins | sample 1633631 | NCBI WGS metagenome assembly OKSE01 (sample SAMEA3541555, study PRJEB24748) | human gut metagenome | biome: human gut; feature: human-associated habitat; material: faeces | place: China | collected 2012 | reverse complement strand
AATTATAATGCTTCATTTTCATATGCTTTAGTAAAAAGTTAATTTCATGCTTATCCATGGCTCTTCTTTTACTTGTTAAGTCTTTTTTTTCTGGTAATACTAATAGTTCTAAGTTAGGTATTGGAAGACCATATTGACTATGTGCAAATTTAAGCATAGTTCTAAATGCAGTAACTCTTCTCTTTACAGTAGTAGGACTCAATTTTCTAGCAGTAAGTTTATCAATACATTTTTGAATATCAATAATACTAAGTTCTGTAAGCTTTGTATCATCTAAATCAAAATTTGAAAGTGCTGCTCTAGTACTTTTATAAGTGTTAAAAGTTCTGTATGTCTGAATATGTTCTAAATAAACTTTTTTCATTTCTCCTACAGTAACATTTTCATCACCAACAATATCTTTATTTCTTTCTAATTCTTCTTTAAGCTGAGTTAGTAATTTATCAGCACCTAATTTAGCAAGTTTTTTTGTCTTGAATCCTTGTTTAGATTTTTCTTTCCATTTTCCTGTCTTAGGATCCTTATAAGAAATCCTTATTTGGAATCCTGAATCTTTAGGTCTAAAATTAATATTATATTGTAAGTTCATAAAAATCACCTCTCAACATTTATATACGGATACATTAAAAGCATTTTAACATTAAAGAACATTGTCTGCAATTTTGTGGACAATCAATTAATAAAATAGGGCATATGTTTAAAGTATCTCCAATTTTATATAATGTTTTTAGGCTACAGATCTTTCTGCCATTTTCTATTTCACTTAGATAACTCTTACTTAATCCAGTTTTTTTAGCTAGTTCTCCTAAAGAAAGTTCTTTTAACTCTCTATATTTTTTTATATTTAATTTTATTTCCTTCACTTCAAAATCCTTTCCGATTCTAAGTCACATTTAAATTATATGTTAACTTTTAAAATAAATTAAGAAGAAAATAATGTCAATTATAGATAAATGAATAATTAATTGTTAACTATATAGTTTAATAAAAGAATTAAATTTAAAAGTTTTTAGAATTGTCGAAAGGTTCTCCCCTAAATGTCGAACGGTTCGCAAATAGCGAACGATTTCTATGCTAATATAGAAATACAAAGTTTAACGTTAAATTTTATTTTTAGTAAGAAGGGTGAATTGCACATGAATAATTTAGTTGATAGTATAAATAAGAAATTAGAAATATTGAACATAAATCCATATAGAAATAGTAAAGATAATATAAAGATTAAAGATAATGATATTGAAATTTTAATAGAAAAGATTAGAATAAAAAAATAATACAAGCCTTGCTTGTATTATTTTTCTTTATGAAGAGTTATAAATAAATTGACAAATTGCTCAGCGATACTTTCAATTTCTTCTTTAGATAAATTGCTAGTATCAATTCCATTTTTTCTTAAATACATATCAACACTTTCACCAATAGTTATATCTTTTTCTTCATTTAATGTTTCATCTTCAAAAAAAGTAGCTAAATCTAAATTTAAAACTTCACAAACTTTCTTAATTAAGTCTAATGATGGTTTTCTAGTACCTTTCTCTATATAACTTAAATAAACTGGAGAAATATCTAACATACTTGCAAATTCTTTAGATTTTAACTTAGCATCTTGTCTAAGCTCTTTAATTTTCATTCCAGTATTCATTTTAAACCCCTTTCAAAACTTAAACACATTGTTTATATTATTATAATTTATAATTTTTCTATTTTCAAGAAATTAGAAGTAATTTAAAGAAAAATAAAGATAAGTCAGTATAATTAAACTATTTGTTTAATTATAAATTTGAATATATTAAACAAATAGTTTAATATATTAATTGAAGGGAGGTGTTCCTGATGTCAAAGATTAAAATTGCTAGAAAAAAAAGTGGATTTACACAAGAACAACTAGCAAAGGCAATTGGAGTTACACCAGTTTATATTTCATATATAGAAAATAATCATAGAGTACCATCATTATCAGTACTTAAATTAATTGCAAAAACTTTAGAAATTAAACTTTCAGATCTTATTGATTAAAGTGTACCATTTTTAATTATTTTTTTATAGATGAAAGGAGAAGTTTTTTATGGAACAAAAGATATTATTAACCAAAAAGGAACTAGCAGAAAGATGGGGATGCACAACAAAATATATAGATGATTTGAGAAGGGATGGAGTTATATCTACAGTACAAGGTTTGCCTGCACCTAGATTCAATATCCAACACGTTCTTGAAATTGAAGGAACAAAAATAGAATCTTTCTCTCCTTTGGAGCGTAGAAGACTTGAAAGAGAGATTCAAGCTCTTAGAGAAGAGAATCAGCAGCTAAAAGGGGTACTTTCAAATATTTTAGCTGAAAGTTCGAAAGTTATAAATTTAAGATAGGAGGATTTAGTTATGGAAAATAAGATTAGAGAAAAGCTTATCGATAAGATCATAGAGCTTATCGTTGATACATTTGAAGCTGGAGGCATTAAACCAACTATAGCAAGTGTTGAATTAATACTTGAAGATGCAAAGAAAACTCTTTCATGGATTCCAGTTAGTTTAGAAGCTATAAATGAGCAAAAAGAAAGGATGCATGAATTGCTTAATAATCCATCTACTGATGATTAGATTAGCTTAAGATTTATTCGGTCGCAAGACCGTTAATATAATACCTAAACATAACATTTTGATGTAAAGGAGGGGTTAAGATGCTTGAAGAAGCTAAAATTTTATTAAATATCTATTCAATAATTATAGTTATAGTTCTTTTAATAAAGAATCTTAGACACTTAGGAAAAAAAGATTCAGATAAGAGAAGTTTAGAACTAGCAGCACTAATACCAATATTTATCTACTTAACAAATATATATTAGTGCTACTAAGCCTTAATCGAATGCTACTTAGATTAAAAGGCTTGAAAAACATTCACATTTATAATAAACCATTTTAGGAGGTTTGACAATGGATGAAATAAGATATGAAGGAAGATCTATTCTTTCAAAAGGATATGGTATTATACCAAAGCTAGTGATGCAAAGTAATATAAGCATTGAATCAAAGGCAATATATTCGTATATGTGTTCTTTTGCAGGAAATGGACAATCAGCATTTCCAAGCGTTGAAAAGATAATATTAGAATTAAATATTTCAGAAAAAAGATTTTATAAATATAGAAAAGAACTTATAGATCATGGATTTATAAAAATACAAAAAACTAGAAAAGGAAATAGGAGAGATAAAAATATTTATATTATATCTCAAACAGTTTTTCCTTCTAATTTTGAACACGGTCAAAATGTAAGTATTGAAAGGAAGTTTGAACACAGTCAATTTGAACGCCTTCAAAATGAACACTTTCAAAATGAACACGTTCAAAATGTGGGTACTAATAATAACAAAACAAATAATAACAAAACAAATAATAACAATATAAATAACAACAACAGAGAGGTTGTTGTTGATAAAGAGGTTAAGAAAATTCTTAAGGGATTCACTACTAAGGAAATTTCATCAGTTATTAAATTTTGTGAAGAAAATAAAGTTCATGTTGATGTAGTTGAAGAAAAGCTAAAAGTCTTAAAAAGTATGAAAAAAGTAAATAACAAAGTAGGAGCTCTTATCTCAGCGATTAAAAATGATTGGAAAGAAAGCTCTGGAATAGATAATAGTAAAAATCCTAAGGAAGCTAATTTTACTCAGAGAGAATATGATTATGATGATTTAGAGAAAAAGTTACTAGGATGGGATGAGTAATTTATTTGGGGGAGTTTATGAATAAGGAGCAAAAAGTTCTTAATAAGGTTATTACAAATTCCATAGAGAAATATTTCAATGGAATGGATGCTAAGGAAGCTATAAGAGATTCAGTTAGTGAGTTAACTGAAAAAGAAAAGGTTTTATTAGAAAGAGTTAATAAGGATGTTTTGGAGGTATAAATATGGGATTGATTTATAGAATGTGTAAAGCATTCAGCAAATTCTTTAGAAGTAGAGAGGTAGAACTTAAAGATGAAAAACACTATGTAGAAAAGTGTATTGAACTTGAAAAGGCAATGCCAAGGGATGAAGTAGCAGCTACAGATTGTAATTTATATGCAGATCATAGAGAAGGAATAGTTATCTGTGAGATAGATAAAAGGGTATCTAGAATTGTTAGAGTTAAGACTCATAAACGCCATAGAATAGATAAAAAGTGGTTAAAGAGATATGGATATAAAAGAATCTTTAAGCAAGATCCTAAAGTTTATAAGAGAGGTAAGGTTTATTATGGTAGTCGAAAAGCCTTAGATAAGTTCTTATATGAAAATCAAGATAGATTTTTTGTCTTAAATAGCTTAAATAGTGGACAACTGCTTGGAGAGGTTAATCATGGCAGGTAGAAGATGGACTGAAAATGATATTGAAGCATTATGTGAAATGGTAGGTAAATATAAGATTAAGACAATAGCTAAAAGATTAGATAGAACGGATTTAGCAGTTATTAATAAAATAACTAAATTAAGATTAGGTGGCGGAGTTTCTAATGCAGAAGGAATAACAATAAATAAGTTAGCTCAAGCCTGTTGCGTTGGAGAAGGAAAAGTTAGGCGCTGGATAGGAAAAGGACTTAAGGCTAATAAGTGTATTAAGTATAGATCAGGTAGCTATACGTTTATAAAAATAGATGATTTTTGGAGATTTGCTTATAAGAATCAGGACTTAATAAACTTTGCTAATATTGAAAAACACATACTTGGCAAAGAGCCTAAATGGGTTGAAGAGAGAAGAACTTATGATATTAGAAATAATAATAAGAAATATACTCCATGGACTAAGAATGATGATCATACACTAAAGAAAATGTATAAAACTCATACTTTAAGAGAAATAGGATTAACTCTTGGAAGAACAGAAATGGCAATTAACACTAGAATGAGAGTTTTAGGAATAAAAAAAAGAGTAGTAATACCCTGGACTGAAAAAGAAATAGATTTACTTTTAAGTCTAAAAAAGAAGGGACTAAGTGATGAAAAAGTTGGACTTGAATTAGGTAGAGCATCAGGAACTGTTAATGCTAAGTATAGAGCAATTATCCAGAGTGCTAGTTTGAATTTAGGAGGGGAAGTCAATGAATGGATTTGTTAGAGAAGCAAGATTTAAACTTGATGCAGCTAAGGAAATAGACAATGAAAAGGTTGAAATGAAAGAAGCTGACTTTAATAAGTTAGCTTCTAATATAGGCAGAGAAAGACATATCTGTCCAGGAATAGATTATTGTCCAGAATATCCAGTATGTAGTGAGTGTTGGAAAGATGCACTATTAAACTATATAAAAATTGTTTAGTAGAGAGGAATTAAATATGAAGGCTTATAGGATATATTTACAAGATAGGTGGATTGAATATGGTATTGAATATGCATTATCTTATGATACTGCATTAAGAATGTTCAACAATAAGTTAAGGGAATTAATGAAAGATACTAAAGGTGATTGGGCTGATAAGGTAGAGTTTGGAGATATAGTTATTAGTTTTAGAGAACATGAATTAAAGTGGCATGAGGATATTGAAATAATATTTAGAAAAAGTCCAATAATTATGTATAAAGATGGACAAACATTAAAGGCTGATGTTTATCATTGGGAAGAGCCAAGTTATGAATATGGTGACAGTGATATTAAAAATCAAACCATAGTTTTAGAAGAAATTTTTATAAATGAGTAAGTTGGTGTGAAATATGGAAGTATTACAAGGACAAATTGATGTATTTGATTTTCTTGGAGATATAAAAAAAGAGATAGTTCAAGAAGAGAAAAAGGTTATTAGAAAAAAGAAAAGTTCTAAGAGCTTTGAAACTTTTGAAAATATAGAGGGACAAATAACAGCTTTTGATTTGGTTGAAAATCAGGAAGAAGAAGTTAAAGTTAATTTTACTAAAGAGCAACTTGAAACTATAGAGAAACTTAAAGAAGAAACAGAGTGGATTGAATATAGCTTATATAAAAGTGGGATGGTTATTTTTATAACTAAAGAAAATAAAATTAAGGTTATTTCACAGAGAAATATTACATCAATATTTTATATAAAAGATAGATATAGATCCTACTTCTTAAAAGCGAATGGTGAAGTTGATAGTATTGGAATTGGAATTACTAAGTGGAAAAATCCAGTTAAAACTATGGTTTAGGAGTGTAAGAGAATGAGCTTAAAGGTATTAATTGATTTAAAGAATTTAGAGGAAACATTAGATGAAATAGAAGAAACTGAGTTATGCCCACGCAACTTATCTTTGAAGAATAGTGAAGCTTGTTTAAAGATAAGTTGTCGTAATTGTTGGTTAAATGCTTTAAAGGAGGCAGAGGTAAAAGAAAATGAATAGTTTAACAGTCATTGAAGAAAGGAAAGTTTTAGGTAAAGATTTTAAAGTTTATGGAACAATTGAAAATCCGTTGGTATTAGCTAAGGATGTAGCAGAATGGATAGATTATTCTTATAAAGATAGTAGAAAAACTGCTAGAGATACAAGCAAAATGTTAAAAACAATAGACGAAGAGGAAAAGCTGGTGGGAACATTGTTCCTATCAGGTCAAAATAGAGAAGCTTGGTTTTTAACTGAAGATGGTTTATATGAAGTGTTAATGCAGAGTAGGAAGCCTATAGCTAAAGAATTTAAAAAGGAAGTTAAAAAGATATTAAAACAAATAAGGTTAACTGGTGGAGCTGTTAGGAATGAAGAAGAGTTTATAAAGAATTATTTTCCTTCATTCTCAGAGGAAGTTAAACAAGCTATGGTTTTAGATCTTAGGAAGCAAAATGAAAAAATCCAAAAGGAACTTGAAGAAAAGAATAAATTTATAAATCAAATAGCAATTAGCAAGAATTCTCTAAAGGTTGCAGAAGTAGCTCAAATAGCATCTAAAAATGGTATAAAAATAGGTCAAAATAGATTGTGGGCTAAGCTAAGAGAATGGGGACTAATTAAAGAGAGTTCTAAGTATGATCCTAAACAAAGATATATAGATTGTGGTTATTTTGAAATAGTAGAAGGTGCTAAGGAAACTTATAAGGGAGTATTTACTTACAAAACTACTAAGGTTACAGGAAAAGGACAAGTCTATATTATAGACAAGCTACTTAAAGAAGTTGGTTAAAAAGGATGCATATGAGAATACTTAGTTGCAGCTTGTATTCTCATATGAACTTAACTTAATTATTAAAGGTTATATTTAAGTATATTAGGGTGGGGATTGAAAAATGCATAAAATGAGTAAGGAAGAATTCCTTTTTAGATATAAGAAAGATATAGAACTTAAGAAAAAGAAAGAAGAAGAGATAAAACAAGGGATAAGAGATGCAAATAACTTTAGGATGGAAGGAAGAATAAAAAACAGATATAGGAATGTGAGGTATAGATAATGGTTGAGAATAATAAAGGTTGCCTATTATTTATAGTTTTAGATCTTATGTTTTGGAGTCTATTATTAAAACTTTTATTTTAAAATGGGGGAGAATCTTTATGGAAGAGTTAAGAGAAAAGATGTATAAGGCTATAGAGGAATATGGTATAGAAAGTGAAGAGGCTTTAAGATTAAGTCAGGAGTTAGATATATTGGTATTCCAGGAGCAAGAGAAGAAAATAGGGTAAGGGAGAAGTAAAGTATGAGTAAAATAGGGAAAGAAGTTAAAAAACTTGTAGAAGAGGATTTAGAAAATTATCCATTATGGTTAATAAATACGGAGTTACCAGGGCTAGGAAGTGCTACAGATTGGACAAAGGTATATAAAAAGATATCTTCTTCAGGATCATATATAGAAGGATTAATTATTAAAGATGAAGTTATGAAAAGAAAAGTTGAAATAATAACAGGTGTTTTAATGTTTTTGAATCCATTACAAAAGCAATTGGTTGAAGAATGGTATTTTAGAGATATGAAGTGTAGAGATCAGATATTAAAGGAATTAATGATTAGTGAAGGAACTTTTTATAGAGAAAGAAATAAAGCATTGAAAAAGTTTATTATTGCATTAGGGTATTAATAAATTTTAAGTAAAAGGAGTCTATAGTTTTATAGGCTTCTTTATTTTTATAAATTTAACATAAAGAGGTAAAAAATTATAGTATAATATTTGTATCTTAGTTTGGAGGTAAATATATGAAAAGAATTTTTATAGGGATTTTATTAATTAGTAGTTTAGCTTTTATTGGATGTAATGAAGGGGAAAATATAGCTAATAAATCAAATGAATCTACACCAGTAGAGCAGCAAGCAAGTGATGAGAATGAAAAAACTTTAAATTTAGAAGAAATTAAGACACCTGATGATGTTAATAATGCTTATAAAGTTAATTTAGATAAAATAATGAATGGTGAAGAACTAATAACTTTAAATATGAAAGAGATTACTAAAGATGTTGTCTTAGATTATGCTAATAAAGCTGGTGAAATAGCAAATCAAGCTGAATCTTCAAGTGATAAAATAGATACAGTCGAAAAGCTTGTTAGTTTACATGATTTAAAAAATAATACTAGTCAAGATGTTATGGAAGAAGTATTAGGATATATAATTGGTGAATATGAATCTAATCAGTTTAATGATGAATCAAAATTATATCAAAATTTATATATTACTAGATATTTAGATAAGCGTTTAGATAATCATAAAAACTTATCTAAAGCAGATAGCATGGTTTCAGATATGAACCAAATTATAAAAGATAGAATAAGAGAGGATAACAGTAGAATTGAAGCAAATATAGAACAAATAAATAAAAATATAAACTCTGTTAAACATCAAATAGAATAAAAAAGAAAAAATAATAAAAATAAAATGAAAATAATCAGAGGACATAAATGAAAAATGATGGTAGTATATGGGTATAGGAAAAAAAGGCATAAATAACCTCTGAACTATACGGATTACATTAAAAAAGAGCTTTAGTTTTTACTAAGGTTCTTTTTTGTTTTTAGAGATTGAGAGGTGATTAAATGCGAATAAAAGATATAATTAAAGAAACTCAACCTAAGGAGCTAAAGAAATTGGACAAGTTGGGAAAAAAGGATGAGTTAAGTGAAAGTGAAATAAAAGAACTTATGAGTAATAGAGTGTATAAGAGAAAAAATGGAGCTCTTAGACAGGTAAGATAATGGATAATAGAGGAGAAAAAGTGCCTTCTAATCCTATTCCAGAACGTAAGTATGAACAGTTCAAATATAGGCTAGAAGAATTTAGTCCTAAGTATGCTGAAAGAAATTTAATGTTGTTCTACTTAGCTATAGCGACGGGATATCGTATGCAGGACTTAGTAAATCTTACAATTGGAGAAATAAAAGAGTCTCTTGAAGATGATAAGTTTATTATCCAGGAGCAAAAACAATATAAAGCATGGAAGAAATATATTAAAGATAATCCTAAAAGTAATAGGAAAGCACCTAAAAAGAGGGAAGCACATATAAAACCTAAGCTAAGAAAATTATTAAAAGAGTATTGTAAGAATAAAGCTAAAAGTTCTTATGCATTTGAATCTAATAAAGGTGGAGATCATTTGTCAGCAAAAGCTTATAGCAATATATTATCTCAAGTAGGGAAAAGTTTAGGTTTAAAAAATATTAGTGGGCATAGTTTAAGAAAAACATATGCTACAAGATTATTTGAAGCAACAAGGAATTTAGAGTATGTAAGAATTGCTTTGGGACATAAAAGTATAGAAACTACAAAGGTATATTTAGGATTAAGTGATGAAGTTAGAGAGGGAGCAGCAATTATAGCTGACGATAAACTCTAATTTTTTTTGTACTTTGGATAGGTAAAAAAATACACTATGTCTATTCTTTAAGTATTAAAAAAATATCTACTTAATATAAGCCTTGAAAAATAGTATGAGTAATCTATACAGTTATTGCCTATTTAGGTGTTTTATATTGATTATGGTTAAAGTATTGGAATTACTTGTTTAGAAGTGGTTTTAATGCTTTATTTGGTTTTTACCTATTTAAAGGCCTTAAAAAATAAAAGTACTTTAAAAAACTGAAGGCTATTTATTTTAAGAAAAAAAGAGGTGATTTAGTGGGAAGACAAAACTATGATGAGTACCTAGAAAGTTGTGTAGACCGCATAAAGACTATGGTTAGTGATGGTTTGACTGATAAAGAAATATCGGAAAAACTTGGTGTAAGTTACTCAACATGGAAAAATAAAAAGGCTAAAAATAAAGTGATTAGAGATGCAATAGAAGAGGTTAAAGATACTAGAAATCAAGAAGTAGAAGAAGCACTCTTTAAAAACTGCAAGGGATATCATTACTATGAGCAAGTTCCAACTAAGGTTAAAGAAGAGGTTGTAAATGAAAAAGGTACTGTATTAACAGTAGAGAGAGTTGTGGTATCTAATGTTAAGAAGTGGAAGCCTGCTGATTTAGCAGCACAAAAGTATTGGTTAAACAATAGGAAGAAGGCTACATGGAAAGAAGATCCTAATAAAGTAGAGAATGATAGGAAAGCACTTAAGCTTAAAGAGAAAGAGTTGAATAGTAAGATAATTGAGTAGAGGAGTGTATTAAATGAGAAGTTACATTAGTAGTAAATTAGTTAAGGCTAAACCTATGACTAGAGGTGAATATAATAGCTTTAGAGGATGGGAGCCACCAAAAGGAGAAGATCAAACAATAGATGGATATATGATTCAATATGATGATGGATATATTTCATGGTGTCCAAAGTATCAGTTTGATAAGCAGTATTTAAAAGTTGATGACAATAAGATGTTACCTAGTGGAGTTTCAATAGGTTCTAAAATGGTAGATGACTTTATAAAAGAAGTTCATGTATCTACTATTGGAGATAAAACAACTTTAGTAAGAGCTATCCTAGTTAATGGGTTTGAGATGGTTGAATCTACTGGTTGTGTAGATAAAGATAATTATAGTGAAGATATAGGAGCAGAAATTTGTTTGAATAAGATTAAGGATAAAATATGGTATCTGTTAGGATTCTTATTACAAACAGCTTTTAAAGGATTTAAATAATTGTGAGTAGGCTAGTTAGTTGTAGTAGTTGTGGGAGAATCCATGAAGCTACTTATATATGTGATAAGAAGAAAGCTAATATGAAAAGGAATAGAGATAGATATAAAGAGAAGTTGAAAGGTACTAAAGATATAAGAAGTACTGGAAGGTGGAAAAGAAAAGCTAACGATATAAAGGTTA
>OKSE01001485.1_pt1 | contig 11248 bp, 10 predicted proteins | sample 1633631 | NCBI WGS metagenome assembly OKSE01 (sample SAMEA3541555, study PRJEB24748) | human gut metagenome | biome: human gut; feature: human-associated habitat; material: faeces | place: China | collected 2012 | reverse complement strand
AATCATTACTTTGTATTACTATACCACTTCTTTCCTTTGTTTGCAAGGCTTTTTCGTCCCTTCTCTTGTCTGGAAGCCCGCGGCAGTTCATATTTTCCTTCTGAACACACTATGTACCCTCCGGCTTTTTTCAGTTTATGTGTGCGAAACTCTTTTCTACTGCGCTTTTTTTATGCGAAATTCTTTTTCGCTCTTTCGCTACGCGAAAATTGCTTGGTTGCTCGTTGTGTCCGAAAATTGACCTATAAGGTACTAGTTATTTGATGTATCATCCGGCGCCGTATATCCGGAAGATTCATTTGTATCTGCAGGCTTGTCTATGGCGTTACGGAGGAGCGGATCTGTTGCCGATGTCACATCTTTCTGCGCATCATTCTGTGTGGCCTCCTGCTCTTTGTTCTCCTCGTCCGGGTCAGGGAGTCCCTTCATATCGCGGAACATCTTCATGAATTCCTTACCTGTGATTGTTTCCTTCTCGTAGAGATAATCTGATATACTGTCGAGGATTTCTCTGTTTTCATCGAGGAGCTTCATGGCCTCTGCGTAGCTGCTGTTGATGATTGAGAGTACCTCATCATCTATCTGCGACGCTGTATTCTCTCCGCAGATTAATCCTGCTCCGCCCTCTAAGTACTGGTTTTGTACTGTTGCAAGGCACATCATGCCGAATTTATCTGACATTCCGTACATAGTTACCATGGCACGGGCTATCTTTGTGGCATTTTCTATATCATTTGCGGCTCCGCTTGTGACTGAGTTAAATACCAGCACCTCTGCTGCACGTCCTGCCATATATGTTGTGATTTTGGCGAGAAGCTCGTCCTTTGTCTCAAGGTATTTCTCCTCTTCAGGTGTCTGGAGTGTATATCCGAGTGCTCCCATGGTACGTGGTACGATTGTGATTTTCTGCACAGGCTCTGTGTTTTTCTGCAGGGCTGATACAAGTGCGTGTCCAACCTCATGGTATGAAACGATTTTTCTCTCTTTATCGCTCATGACACGGTCCTTCTTTTCCTTGCCACCAACCGCAACAAGCTCAAAGGCCTCAAAGAGATCTGACTGGTTTACAAGCTGTCTGCCGTTTTTGACTGCATTGATGGCAGCCTCATTAATCATATTGGCAAGATCTGAGCCCACAAGTCCTGCAGTGGCAAGTGCCAGTGCATCGAGATCTACCGACTCATCCATCTTGACATCCTTTGAGTGTACCTTTAAGGTCTCCAGACGTCCTTTTAAGTCAGGCTTGTCAACAATGATTCTTCTGTCAAAACGTCCCGGACGAAGAAGCGCCTTATCCAACACCTCAGGGCGGTTAGTTGCCGCTAATATAAGTAATCCCTTTGATGTATCAAAGCCGTCCATCTCTGCAAGGAGCTGGTTTAGTGTCTGCTCACGCTCGTCATTGCCACCGCCGTATCTGCTGTCACGGCTCTTTCCTATTGCATCTATCTCATCGATAAAGATAATACATGGTGCCATCTTTTGTGCTTCCTTGAACAAATCACGCACTCTCGAAGCTCCGACTCCGACAAACATCTCTACAAAGTCTGAACCTGCAAGTGAGAAAAACGGTACTCCTGCCTCTCCTGCTACTGCCTTGGCAAGGAGTGTCTTACCTGTTCCCGGAGGTCCCACGAGAAGCGCTCCCTTAGGAAGTTTGGCTCCGATATCTGTATATCTCTTAGGATTGTGAAGAAAATCAACAACCTCCTGTAAAGATTCCTTGGCTTCATCCTGTCCCGCAACATCCTTGAAAGTGACACCTGTGGACTTCTCCACATATACCTTGGCAGTCGTTTTACCGACTCCCATTCCCATGCTGCCGCCCATCTTCTTTGAAACAAATGCTAAAAGCACCCACAGCAGTATAAGCGGAACTATAAAGCTTAATATATTAAAAATCCATGTAGATGTATTATCAGGTATCGCCGCCTTTATCTCAATAGCCTTGCCCTCTGAGGTCTTTGCTTTTTTGAGTGTCGGCACAAGCTCATCATCAGCCACACGGCCTGTGTAATATGTGATGTCATAATCCTTGTGTCCGTCATCCACAAGCTTGTAGTCTATCTCGTAGGAATCAAACTCCACGCTCTTGACATTACCCTTGTCGAGCTGTTTTATGAAATCACTGTATGACTTTTCCTGTGTGCTGGCATGCGATATGCTGTTTGATATAAGTGCATACACAAACAATGCCACGAGTGTCAGCAGGATAAATGCCATGATACCCTGTCCGCCACGGTTGTTCCTGCCGCCGTTTCCGTTTCCACCCGGTCTGTTGCCACCATTATTTCCGTTTCCACCGGACCCATTATTGCCCGGGCCATTGTTGTAATTATAGTTATTAGGTCCCTGATTATCCATATTTTCTCCGTTCTTTTCTTATTTATTACAAGCTTCAAGGCAATTTTGACCTGTAACTTTTATAGTCATTCCTATGAAACCGGCTCCTCACAAAACATAAAGTGTGAAGCTTCACTTTATTATAAGAAAAAGTGCGGTCAAAATCAACCGCACTTTCTAAATATTGTATTAAATATAACGAAAAATTATCTGTTCACCTTGTTTGCCGCCTCTATGAAGCCATGGAAAAGCGGATGTGGACGATTCGGACGCGACTTAAGCTCAGGATGTGCCTGTGTGGCGATAAACCACGGATGCTCCGGAATCTCAATCATCTCCACGATTCTGCCATCAGGTGATGTACCGCAAAGCTTCATGCCATGCTCTGTGAGAGCTGTTCTGTAATCATTATTTACCTCATAACGATGACGATGACGCTCGCTTATATTCTCTGTTCCATATACCTGGTATGCTTTTGATGTCTTGTCGAGTACACATGGATAAGAGCCAAGTCTAAGTGTACCTCCGATATCCTCTATTCCGTTCTGGTCAGGCATAAGTGCGATAACCGGATGAGTAGTGTTTGGATCAAGCTCTATACTGTGTGCATCATGGAACATACATACGTGGCGCGCATACTCGATGATTGCCACCTGCATTCCAAGGCAGAGTCCCAGATATGGGATATTGTTTTCCCTGGCATACTTAGCTGCTGCAATCATGCCCTCAACACCACGGTCTCCAAAGCCTCCCGGAACGATAATTCCCTGAATACCCTTGAATACCTCTGCTGCATTGTCATCATTAAGCTCCTCTGAGTCAACCCACTTTATATCAACTGTGGTATGCTCAGGAATACCGCCATGCTTCAGTGCCTCAACAACTGAAATGTATGCATCGTGAAGTGCTGTATATTTTCCGACAAGCGCGATCTTTACCTCTTTATCAGGATGACGGAGATCCTCAACCATCTGCTTCCAGTCTGCAAGATCCGGCTCAGGACAGTCGAGATTCAAGCACTCGCATGCAACCTTTGCAAGATTCTCCTGCTCCATGGCAAGTGGTGCCTCATAGAGATACTCCACATCAAGGTTCTGTAATACGTGTGAATTTGGCACGTTACAAAACAGTGCAATCTTGTCCTTAAGCTTCTGGTCAAGCTCATGCTCTGAACGGCATACAATGATATCCGGCTGGATTCCCATGCCCTGAAGCTCCTTTACGCTGGCCTGTGTAGGCTTTGTCTTGAGCTCTCCCGATGCCTTGATATATGGAATCAGTGTCACATGACACAGGATGGCATTGTCGTGTCCCACCTCATGCTGGAACTGTCTGATTGCCTCAAGGAACGGCTGACTCTCGATATCGCCGACTGTACCGCCCACCTCGATGATTGCGATTGTGGTATCCTCAGATGTGAAATCCCTGTAGAATCTGCTCTTTATCTCATTGGTGATATGAGGGATAACCTGTACTGTTCCTCCGCCGTAGTCACCACGACGTTCTTTCTGTAATACTGACCAGTATACCTTTCCTGTGGTGACGTTTGAGTTCTTTGTCAGGCTCTCATCAATAAAACGCTCATAGTGTCCCAGGTCAAGATCTGTCTCAGCTCCATCGTCTGTTACAAACACCTCTCCGTGCTGAATAGGGTTCATGGTACCCGGATCAATATTAATGTATGGATCGAACTTCTGCATTGTCACCTTGTATCCACGAGCTTTTAAAAGACGTCCAAGAGACGCTGCGGTAATTCCTTTTCCAAGACCGGAAACAACTCCACCGGTGACGAACACGTATTTTACAGGCATAATTTTCCTCCTTATCAATATGCTTTGTATATTTGTAAATTCTTAATTTTTAAAATAACCAACTTATTATACAGCCTTAAATTGATTAATGCAATTTATTTTTTAATTATATTTATTATATTTTGTTATAATGCTTCACATCTGGTGACGGACAACCCTGTATTCATCGCCTGAGCGGTAAAACGGACAGCGCTTATAGCTGCTCTGGACAAATCTCGCCATATCATCCTCGTCCATATTTACCGAGCAATAATACTCTTCATCATCCTCGTCATATTCATTGTATGCGCAAAAATCGCAGCATGTCTCCATTATCTTATCCTTCCATCACTTTTAATATGTATGCTGAAAATCTACTTAAACTGATTGACAGTCTCGTCATATTTGTAATCAATCTGTGCAAGCTTGTCGCAAAGCTCTTTCTCATCAATATCATATGCTGCCGCAAGCTCCTTCAATCCTGAATAATTGTCCCGAAGCTGTGTGTTTACAAAACTAAGCAGCATAACCGGATCCTTTGGTAATGCCATAATCTGCTCCTTATAATTCTATGTTATCTTATTATCATAATCATAGCAATTAATTTTCAAATACCTGCTTTATGCTGTCATAGTGCAGGAACACACCCTGCGCAGCAAGATCTTTTATTTCATCGAGTGTGGCGATTTTAAACCCAAGTGCCTCCTCTGTCTGAATCTGTACGTCAGACTCCTTGAAATCAAGCTCAAAGCGGTAAACATCCACGAAATAGTTGTCACCCTCGCCCGGATTCTCCCTGTGATAGGTATAGGCAAGCCCTCCCGGACACTGTGATACATCAAGGCCCACCTCTTCTTTCACCTCTCTGCAGACTGCGGTAAATGAGCTCTCACCTGCCTGTGCAGCTCCTCCTGAAACCTCCCACCAGCCCGGTGCCCATGCCTTTGTCATGACACGCTGTGTGATAAGAAATCTGCCATCTGGTCTGTGAATCACGCCAAGCACTGAAAGATGATACTCTCCATCCTTAAGTATCCAGTCGTTTTTTTTCATTGTACGGCCTGTCGGCTTTTTATCCTTATCGTATATATCCCAAAATTCCATTTGAAGCTTCCTTTCTCTAAGTGAGTCCTTAATAATATCATATCATATCCTGCGCAGAAAAGCCAGCTAGTTGTTTACGCAGCTTTTTGCTTCCCGGTAGATAATGTTCCATCAGCGACCAGAACCTGGCATTATGGCTTGGCTCAAGCAGATGTGTAAGCTCGTGGACCACCACATACTCTGCGCACTCCGACGGCACCTTAGCCAGCAGAAGATTGAAATTCAGATGATGTGACTTCACGTTACATGATCCCCACCTTGTCTTCATCTTCTTTATCGTAAAGCCGGCTGACTTAACTCCCATAACCGGCTCCCATTTGTCGATAAACCTCTGCAGCTGCATCTTAAGCTCCCTGCGCATCTCCCTCTCCATGAAGGGTGCCATAACCGGCTCCTGCGCATTAAGCTGTCTTACATTAAGCATTTCACGTGTGGTTTGCTCAATCCAGTCTGATTTGCTCTCCACAAATTTCCTGATTTCTGTATCACTCATACCATAAGGAGCACTCACTGATAGTGTGCCATCCGTGTCCTTCACACGAAGATACATGTTTTTTATTTTTTTCCTAGTTACTTCTATTGTATATCTGTTGTTTATATATATGTTATTTGTACATTTTTTATTTGCATATGCGTTATTCATATTTTCCAGTTTCACACCGTTCCTCTCACGTAATCCACTCCACGTAAATCCATTTTACAATCTCCGCGCATTTTTGTATACTATAAAATAAAGTTACTGAATAGTTACAAAACAAATATAAGGAGGCTCATATGACAAAAGAAAAATTAGCCATTGAAGTAATAAAAAGACTAAAAACCGCATATCCCCGCACTGATTGCACTCTTGAGTACGACGAGGCCTGGAATCTGCTCGTATCAGTCAGGCTCGCAGCCCAGTGCACTGATGCCCGCGTAAATGTAGTCGTGGTTGATTTGTTCAAAAAATATCCTTCCATCGAGGCTCTCGCCGATGCTGATGTTTCCGACATAGAAGAAATTGTACGTCCATGTGGCCTGGGAAAGAGTAAGGCACGTGATATAAGTGCCTGCATGAGGATGCTTCGCGATGACTTTGGCGGTCTTGTGCCTGACAATATGACCGATCTGCTGAAGCTGCCGGGGGTCGGCAGAAAGAGTGCCAACCTGATTATGGGTGATGTGTACGGCAAGCCTGCCATCGTCACCGACACACACTGCATACGCCTTTGCAACCGTATAGGACTTGTAGATGGAATAAAGGACCCGAAAAAAGTGGAGATGGAGCTTTGGAAAATCATCCCACCCGAGGAGAGCAATGACTTCTGCCACAGGCTGGTTGATCATGGACGCGCCGTATGCACTGCCCGAACCACACCGCACTGTGACATGTGTGTGCTGAACGATATATGTGGAAGCGTTGTGCATAGCTAAAACAGTAAGGCTGCGTCTCCGCAGCCTGCATGCAAAACGTGAGAAAGGACCGCGATGTTACACGCGGTAACAACGCGATCCTTTCTCGAGGAGTTTAGTTATGAAAATGTTTATTAATAAAAAGGGAATAATGTAAAAGGTTTTGTTCCTCTTACATTAACAAGTATATGTGGTAATTATGTCCTAACAATGTACATTTTAGAAATATTTTATTAAAAAAGCCGTGATTATTTTATACTTTTTTTAGATTTGTAATATTCTATAAATAACAACTAAATTTTTTTGTTAAAAAGTGCCTTACAGAGCTGTATTTTATCCTCATGGCTCTGTCCGGTCAGGCTGTTTTGAAAATCCACAATACCTGCAGCGGTGCTGTCTGTCAGCAGACCTTTTTCTGCGAGACGTCTTTTCATCTCACGCGCTGTGCCGTTTCCTCCATCGAACACACGCACCCTATCTCCAAGCACCTCCTGTATCATTTTTCTGACAAACGGATAATGTGTGCATCCCAGCACAACCGCATCTATCTCACCATGCGAATATGAATACAAAAGTTCCTCGAGATACTGTCTCACATCATCACCGTACAAGTCACCTCTCTCAACGAAATTCATAAGTCCCGGACAAGGCAATGGAATAATCTCACCCAAGTGTCTGTATCTGTCCATAAGCTTTTTAAGTTTTTCCTCCCTGATAGTCATAGGTGTAGCCATCACAAGCACTCTCGGATTTTCCATAAAAAGCATCGCAGGCTTGACTGCAGGCTCTATCCCTACGATAGGAACATCGGGATATTGCTCTCTTAATATACGCACTGCCGCGCTGGTGGCTGTATTGCACGCGACAACAAGCCCCTTAGCATGCTGATTTAAAATCAGCTCCTTTGCATGCTCACAGGTCAAAGCTCGCACCTGCTCAAGTGTTTTGGTACCATAAGGCGCATTTGCTGAATCCCCGTAATATATAAAATCTTCGTTAGGCATCACTTCAACCAGGCTCTTTAAGACGCTTATTCCGCCGACTCCTGAATCGAAAACTGCAATTGACATTATAAAAGTCCCTACTTTCTTTATAAAATCTGTTATGATATAATGAATAAAACAAGCTTAAGGAGGCACCTATGGATAATCCTAAAAGTCTTTTTAACAACAACACAAGAGTATGTGAAAACTGTAAAAGGCCTCTGCCACATGACTATAAAGAGAATCTCTGCCCACGATGCCTTGATCTGGCATTATTCCACGAGGTAAAGGAATTTATCCGTACCCACGACGTAAATGAATACGAGGTTGCAGAACATTTTAAGATACCGCTTAGACAGGTAAAGAGCTGGATAAAGGACGGACGCATCGAGTACAAGCAGTCTGAATCAGCCTCCACTATAGCCGTTCTTCACTGCCAGCGATGCGGTGCACCTGTTACCTTCGGCACTCTTTGTCCCAAATGTCTGAGACTGTTAAACGGCAGCAAAGGATACTCAACCGGATACGATGCCGGCAAAACAAAATCCAAAATGTACCATTTGGAAGGAGAGGAGTAATTACTCCTCTCTTCTTTTAACCTTTGATCTGTATTTTTTCTCCACCTCTGTGAGGAACTTGTCATCAAGCTCCGCCTTTATAAGTACGTTCTCATCAGGCGATTTGATGACGATATCATAATAAGGTACATCCTTCTGACCTGAGGTATAGTCTATTTTCTTGAACTCATTTCCATTCTCGTAATTGTATACACTTCTGTCACCTGCCGGTGCAATTGCTGCTACAGACTCCATGCTGTATATTCCAAGGCGCTTTCTGCGGCTCTTGTTTTTAATTTTGGCAAAGCGCAGCTCTCCGTCAAAATATGAATATTCAAACTCGGTGTTCTGTGCCATTATCATAAGATATGCAATAAGTCCAAATACTACTGCAAATAAAATACCCGGTGCAAAGCCGATGCAGATAGTCAGAAGGCTTATCGCCGCAAGAGCTACAAGCAGGTACGAAACAAATACCAGCGCCACATTTTTTTTACGCGCAATCAATGTAAATACTTCCATTATAATTCTCCTTTGCATATTGAAAATATATATCTTTATAATGATAACAGATTTTTGCTGTTTCGTATAGATTTTTTCATGGTTATAGTTTAAAATATTATAAAAATTTAGTGAAATTTCGGAGGATTACGATGCAATTTAACATAAAACTGCAAAATGATTTCAAAAACAACATAAGAAGGGAGTGGGCTTTAACCAACGGCCTTGGCGGATATGCCGGCGGTTCAGTCACCGGTGCGATAAACCGTACGCATCAGGGCTATCTGATTGCAAGCCTTCATGCTCCTGTGCAAAGATACGTCTGCTTCTCAAAAACAAACGAAAAAATAGTCACAGACGGCCACACCTATGATCTCTCAAGTGACCAGTTCAAGGGCGGACGCCACACAGACGGCATCAAATATATAAGAGAGTTCACATACGACGGAACCATATGCTTTACATATGAAGCCGGTGACATCACCATAAAAAAACACATCGCACTGGCACAGGGAAAAAATCTCGCTGCCGTGGCATATGAGGTTCAAAACAAAGGCGAAGCGTCTAAGCTTTTTATCACGCCTCTTATGAACTTCCGTGAGCACTCTGAAAGTTCCACCGTCGATTCATTAAAATTCGAGGTCCAAAAGCAGGAGCATGGCTTTACCCTCATTCCAAAAGCTCAGGATGACCACTGTATCCGCATTGCTTTTTCAGGCGGAGAGCTTATTGAAAGAGACGACAAATATATCTGTGACCTTGAGGCTCAGACCGAGGTGGACAATGAAGTGCCGGGCCTCGACTGTGCATTTTGCCCATATGACGTGAGTGTGGATATTCCTGCCGGTGAATCAATGCATTTTTCTATAATGTGCGATATCGTACCGCTTGAAGCCTGTAATGACAACTCAGGCACAGCCTTCGCCAAACACCTTGTTTCTGATAACGAAAGTGCTTTTGAAATACTACGTGCGCAGCTTGACTATACCGATGAGCTGATTAAAAGAAGCGGCTTCACTGATGACTTTGCCGTGAAGCTTACTGTGGCTGCAAACCAGTTCATCGCACACAGACAGTCAACAGGCTATGACACTGTGCTCGCCGGACTTCCTTGGTTTACAGACTGGGGCCGTGACACTATGATTTCATACACCGGCCTGACACTTTGCACCGGCCGTTTTGAAAAAGCTCACGATATACTACTGACCTTTGCCAAGTACTGTAAGGACGGGCTCATCCCGAATATGTTCCCAGACAGCGGACTTGAGCCTCTCTACAATACTGTAGATGCATCACTGTGGTATTTTTATGCTGTCTACAAATATCTTGAATATGTGGCCACTCCCGATGCCTATGAATTTATAAAGAATGATATTTATCCATGCTTAAAAAATATCATATCTACATATAAAAAAGGCACTGATTTTTCCATATATATGGACACGGACGGGCTCATTCATGCCGGAAGCGGACTCGACCAGGTCACATGGATGGATGTGCGCGTCGGCGACTGGGTTGCTACGCCTCGTCACGGCAAGCCTGTCGAGATAAATGCACTTTGGTACAACGCACTGTGCACCATGGATATGCTTCAGGCTAAGTTTGGCGATAACGATGACAGCTACAGACAGCTTGCTTCTCTCGTAAAGACTTCCTTCAACAAGCGCTTCTGGAATGAAAACACAGGCTGCCTGTATGATGTGGTTGACGAGGATGACGATACAATCCGTCCAAACCAGATTTATGCCGTAAGCCTGCCATTTACCATGCTTGACAAGGAGCGCGAAAAAGCAATTGTGGATACGGTAATGGATAAGCTGTATGTAGGCTGTGGACTGCGTTCGCTCGATCCTGACCACAAGGATTACCATCCGATTTACATCGGCTCTCTCTCAAAGCGCGACCACGCCTATCATCAGGGAACAGCCTGGGGCTTTCTGCTCGGTGGTTTTATCAGTGCCTATGTAAAGGTAAACGGCCGCACGAAGGCGACCGCTTTATGTGCTGACAAGCTGCTTGACCCTGTAAGGGAGCATCTACTCAACAACTGTATCGGCTCAATATGCGAGATATTTGACGGCGATGCCCCTCACAACGGCCGTGGCTGCTATGCGCAGGCATGGAGTGTAGGTGAAGTGCTTCGCTGCTACTGTGAGGATGTACTGCCTATGCTCCCACAAGCTCACTCATAAGCTCGTGGACCGTAGTCATCCGGTTTATGCGACCCACATTGGCACCGCAGAATACCAGACCATTTTGCATATCTCCTTTAACCGCTGCAATCAGTGCCTTCGTAATACAGTATGGCACTGTTGCAGGGTTACATTTCTCAAGACAATTGTAGCACTTTGTGATATGCTGCTTTTCCTTTTCCAATCCCCTGATAAACTCATTTCTGACAGCACGCCCCGGCATTCCTACAGGGCTTTGTATAATCTGCACATCAGACTCATTCGCGTTCAGATAAGCATGCTTATAGGCATCAGATGCGTCACACTCCTCTGTCGCCACAAAACGACTCGCCACCTGCACTCCGTCATAATGAGCGGCATCTTTTGTCGCGAATTTAGTACCACTG
>OKSE01001477.1_pt1 | contig 11280 bp, 7 predicted proteins | sample 1633631 | NCBI WGS metagenome assembly OKSE01 (sample SAMEA3541555, study PRJEB24748) | human gut metagenome | biome: human gut; feature: human-associated habitat; material: faeces | place: China | collected 2012 | reverse complement strand
GAAGTTGCTCCGAGTCAGATGGCATTTTTAGATGCAGACATGCGATGGAAGATCGAGAAAGGAAGTTTCATCGTGCAGGCAGCTTCATCCAGTGAAGATGTGAAGCTGGAAGAGAGACTGCAAGTGAAAGAAAATGCATTTATTGACGGAGCACGGCGAAGTTTTTATGCAAAAGCAGAGGTGAAAGAAGAAGCGTGATGAAACTCAGAGAATGGCTTGGAAGAATGTTGTTGAAATATGCGGTGCAAAAGCCGCCGGTAATCATGTGTTGTTTTCAAATTCAATTTCATAACACACTCTCTGCTTTTAAAATTCTGAAAATAATTATATTTTGCTCGCAGCATAGACAATTTTCTTACATTTTGTCTAGCAAAAAGCCGTTTTTATATTAATTATTTATAAATTTACGCGTTTTATTCAATTTTGCTTGCAAAGATACGTATTTTTTGGGAAATAATTGCTAACTTTGCAAGCAAAATAATGTAAAATACTAAAAATATGTTCAGCAAAGAGACTTACATCAGCCGCAGACAGGAGTTGAAGAAGCTTGTGAAAAGCGGCGTAATTATACTTTTCGGAAACAACAATTCACCATGTAATTTCCCTAATAACGGATATTACCCTTTCCGTCAGGACTCGACATTCCTCTATTATTTCGGATTGCAGCGCGACGGTCTAGTAGGTGTGATAGATATAGACAACGATATTGAAACCCTGATTGGCGATGACATCGACCTCGTAGACATCGTATGGTACGGAAGCGTTGACAGTGTTCACGATCTTGCAGCGCAGGTAGGCGTTCACAACTCAGCACCTATGAAAACGCTCAAGACTATCTGCAACGACGCCATGTCGAAGAAGCGCAAGATTCATTTCCTGCCACCTTACCGCTACGACATCAAGCTGCAGATATTCGACCTTCTGGGCATCCATCCTAACCAGCAGAAAGAAGAGGCCAGCATGGACCTCATCAAGGCTGTTGTGAAGATGCGTTCAACTAAGACCCAAGAAGAAATCGAGGAATTGGAGCGTGCTGCTGTCATCGGATACAAGATGCATACCACAGCGATGAAGCTCGTACGTCCGGGTGTGACAGAAAAATATGTTGCAGGTCAGGTAAGCGGCATTGCCCACTCTTACGGAGCCATGGTCAGTTTCCCAACCATCTTCAGTCAGCACGGTGAAATTCAGCATGGTTATCCATCTATAAATGTACTGGAAGAAGGCAGACTGGCACTCTGTGATGCAGGTGCAGAAACTATGAACAACTACTGTTCAGACAACACCCGCACCATGCCGGTGAGCGGAAAGTTCAGCCAGCGCCAGTTGGAAATCTACTCTATTGTAGAAGAATGCCACGACCATGCACTGGATGTAGCCAAGCCAGGCGTAAAATGGGCTGACGTACACTTCTCTGTTTGCCGCCTGCTCTTCGACCGCATGAAGGAGCTCGGACTTGCAAAGGGTGATACAGAAGAGGCTGTAAAGGCTGGAGCACACGCCATGTTCCTGCCTCATGGTTTGGGCCACATGATGGGAATGGATGTTCACGACATGGAGAACCTCGACCAGATTAACGTTGGTTTCGACGAAGAGGTACGCCCTAATCTGGAGCAATTCGGTACCAACTGCCTGCGTATGGGTCGCCGTCTGCAGGAAGGTTTCGTGGTAACCGACGAGCCGGGAGTTTACTTCATCCCTGCCCTCATCGACGACTGGAAGGCATCCGGTCACTGTGCAGAATTCCTCAACTTCGACAAGATTGAGACCTATAAAGATTTCGGTGGTATCCGAATTGAGGACGACGTACTCATCACCAAAGATGGTTGCAGATTCCTGGGCAAAGACCGCATACCTTATCATCCAAAAGATGTTGAGGAGTTCATGGCAGCCAACTAAGAATAAAATTCCTGAAAGAGAAATCATTTCAGAAAAAGGAATCAGAGAGAAGATATAACAAGAACATTAATATAAAGAGAAAAGAATTCATGAAGAAAACAATGATTGTTGCAGCCTTGATGGCTTTGGTAGCCACAGGAGCAAATGCGAAGAAAGTTGCAGACTCTGCAGAAGTAGCAAAGAACAAACCTGTATTTACTGTAGTAAAGCAGAATCCTATCACTAGCATCAAGGACCAGAACCGCAGTGGTACGTGCTGGGCTTACTCTACCCTCAGCTACTTCGAGAGCGAAATCTTGAAGAAGACAGGCAAGACCTACGACCTCAGCGAAATGTTCGTAGCCAACAAGACTTATATGGACCGCGCCACAGTGGCTGTAAGAATGCACGGCGACGTGAGCTTCTCTGAGGGTGGTAGCGCCTACGATGTACTCTATGCTTTGCAGCACTATGGTATTGTACCTGAGTCTGCCATGCCTGCACCAGGTTCATTGACAGGTGACTCTTTGGCTAACTTCGGTGAGTTCTTCAATGTAATGACTCCATACGTAGAGGCAGTAGCAAAGAGCACAGCTAAGAAGCTTTCTCCAGCCTGGAAGAGCGGTCTTCAGGGCATCATCGACTCTTACATCGGTAAGGCTCCTGAGAAGTTTACATACGAGGGCAAGCAGTATACTCCACAGAGCTTCTGCCAGAGCCTCGGTTTGAATCTTGATGATTATGTAACCATTACCAGCTACACCCACCACCCAATGTGGAGCAAGTTTGCTGTTGAGGTACAGGATAACTGGCGCTGGCCTTTGAGTTACAACGTTCCTATGGAAGACATCTGCAAGATCATCGACAACGCTGTAAACAACGGTTACACAGTAGCTTGGGGCGGTGACGTAACAGAAGATGGTTTCACTCGCAAGGGTCTCGGTATCGCTTACGACGTAAAGAAGGTTCGCTCTATGGCCGGTACAGATGCTGACCATTGGTTCAAGCTCTCTAAGGACGAGAAGAAGGAGAAGTTTGATTCTCTCGGCGTAAATGCTCCTGAGATTGTTCCTACACAGGCTATGCGTCAGGAAGCATTCGACAATTGGGAGACAACTGACGACCACGGTATGCACATCTACGGTATCGCTAAGGATCAGAACGGCAAGGAGTACTACATGGTTAAGAACTCTTGGGGCGAGTATGGTGACTACAAGGGAACCTGGTACATGACCAAGGCTTTCGTAGCTTACAAGACTATGGACTTCATGGTTAACAAGAACGCCCTTCCTAAGGACATCCGCAAGAAGCTCGGAATCTAGGAGAGTTTTAATAGTTAAAAGTTTATAGTTAACAGTCTATAGGTTTTCTATGGACATTCTCCTAAACAAAAAAATTCAAGGGGCAGCAAACCGATGAGTTTGCTGCCTTTTTTGTTGCCAAGAAAATCTCTTATTCACTTATTTTGGGTTGCCAACAAGTCTTATTTTTACTTATTTCTAGGTAATTTAGTAAAATTCCTCCCTAAACATTTCCTTTTGTCATTTTATTTTCGTAACTTTGGGGGCAGAAATAAAAAATAATTAAAATGCATTTTAAATGGAATTACGAATCACCAACACCTGAACAGCAAAAAGCAGCTGAAGAATTAGGCGCCAAGCTAAATATGAGCCCAGTTCTTGCCCATTTGCTCATCAAGCGCGAGATTACGACAGAGTCTGCAGCCAAACGGTTCTTCCGTCCACAACTCTCAGATCTCATCAATCCATTCCTGATGAAAGACATGGATATTGCCGTAGACCGCCTGAACGATGCTATGGGTAGAAAGGAACGTATCCTTGTTTACGGAGACTATGACGTAGACGGATGCACCGCCGTTGCCCTGGTGTACAAATTCTTGCAGCAATTCTATTCAAACATCGACTACTACATTCCCGACCGCTACGACGAAGGTTACGGAGTGAGTAAGAAAGGAATAGATTTTGCTCATCAGACTGGTGTAAAACTGATTATTATTCTAGACTGCGGAATCAAGGCTATTCAGGAGATAGAATATGCCAAGAGTCTGGGAATAGACTTCATCATCTGCGACCATCACGTTCCTGACGATGTGATGCCACCTGCTGTGGCCATACTCAATCCGAAGCGTCCTGACGATCCATTCCCATTCAAGCATCTCTGCGGATGCGGTGTAGGATTCAAGTTTATGCAGGCTTTTGCCAAGAACAACAACATTCCGTTCTCCAGGCTCATTCCTCTGCTCGACTTCTGCGCCGTGAGTATTGCTGCCGACATTGTGCCGGTGGTAGATGAGAACAGAATACTTGCCTTCCATGGGCTTAAGTTGCTGAATACCAACCCAAGTATCGGTCTGAAATCCATCATCGACATCTGCGGACTGAACGGACGCGAACTCTCTATGAGCGATATTGTGTTCAAGATTGGTCCCCGCATCAATGCTTCAGGCAGAATGGAGAACGGCAAGCTGAGCGTAGATCTGCTGGTAGAAAGAGACTATTCCTCAGCCCTGCGCATGGCCAGACACATCAATGAGTACAATGAGCAGCGCAAAGACATAGACAAGCAGATGACTGAAGAAGCCAACGGCATCGTATCGCGTCTGGAAAGCATGAAACACAATTCCAGCATCGTGCTCTATGATGAAGGCTGGAAAAAGGGAGTCATTGGCATTGTTGCTTCCCGACTCACCGAAATCTACTTCCGCCCTACCATTGTTCTGACCCGGGATGGTGATATGGCTACAGGTTCAGCACGTAGCGTAACGGGATTTGACATCTACTCAGCCATCAAGAGTTGCCGCGACCTCCTGCTCAATTTCGGTGGTCATACCTATGCTGCCGGACTTACCTTGAAGTGGGATAAGGTTAGAGAGTTCAGAGACAGGTTCCAGCATTATGTAGAAGAGCATATTTCGCCTCAACAGACAGAACCGATGCTCAACATAGATGCTGAAATTGACTTTAAAGACATTACCAAGCATCTGCAGGCCGACTTGAAGCGCTTCTCTCCTTTCGGTCCATGTAACCAGAAACCTATTTTCTGCACCAACCGGGTATATGATTATGGTACCAGCAAGGTGGTGGGCAGAGAACAGGAACACATCAAGTTGGAACTGGTAGACTCAAAATCGAGCACGGTCTTAAACGGCATCGCTTTCGGTCAGAGTGCAGCTGCCCGCTACATCAAGAGTAAGCGAAGTTTCGACATAGCCTTCACCATAGAAGAGAATATTTTTAAGAAAAACCAAGTTCAACTTCAGATAGAAGACATCCGTCCAAACGAAGGATGAGGTACTTAGCCCTATGCATGGATTAGGCACTGATTACTCGGATTACACGGATTTGTAGAGCAAATCCGTCTGGACGCGCAAAAGCATCGAAATCTGCAAGGGCAAAAGTTTCAAAAAATGGCAGATAAATATCAAGAAATACTACGTACATATTGGGGGTATCCTGACTTTCGCGGCATACAACGAGACATCATCGAGAGTATAGCCCGAGGTGAGGATACCCTCGGTCTTATGCCTACAGGTGGCGGTAAATCCATCACCTTCCAGGTTCCAGCCCTTGCCCAAAAGGGCGTCTGCATTGTGGTAACTCCACTCATTGCGCTAATGAAGGATCAGGTACAGCATCTCAAAGCCCGCAACATCCTGGCTGAAGCCATCTACACAGGATTGTCGCGCCAAGAGATTCTCCGAATATTGGAAAATTGTATTTTCGGTGAAATCAAGTTTCTGTATGTTTCACCAGAACGTCTTTCTTCAGAATTGTTCCAAACTAAACTGCGCCACATTCCGGTGAGTTTCATCACGGTAGATGAAGCTCACTGTATCAGCCAGTGGGGTTACGATTTCCGCCCGTCTTATCTCGAAATTGCAAAAATAAGAGATATGAAGCCCGGTGTACCAGTCCTTGCTCTTACGGCTACGGCCACTCCCGATGTAGTAGAAGATATACAGAACCAGCTTCACTTCAAGAAGCAAAACGTATTTAAAATGAGTTTTGCCCGCAAGAATCTTGCCTATGTGGTGCGCACCACCAACGACAAGTTGACCGAAATGGTTCATATCCTACAGTGTACCCAAGGCTCAGCAATCATTTACGCGAGAAGCCGAAAACGAACCAAGGAGATGGCAGAACTTCTGAACAAACAAGGTATTTCTGCTACATTTTACCATGCCGGACTGGATTCCGACGTGAAGGATATCCGACAGAAGAACTGGCAAAATGACGAGATAAGGGTAATGGTAGCAACCAATGCTTTCGGCATGGGAATAGACAAGTCAGATGTGAGAATGGTAATTCATATAGATTGTCCAGACTCACTGGAAGCCTATTTTCAAGAGGCGGGACGAGGCGGAAGAGACGGCGAAAAGGCTTATGCTGTGCTGCTCTACAACCAGAGCGATGAAAACAAACTCATGAAACGCATAGACGAAACCTTCCCAGACAAAGAATTCATCAAAGACGTTTACGAGCATCTTGCTTACTTTTTCCAGGTGGCAGTTGGAAGCGGAATGGGACAGACTTTCATGTTCGAGATAGAGAAGTTCTGCTTCACCTACAAGTACTTCCCTACTCGCGTAGACTCGGCTCTGCGCATTCTGGAGCGCTCAGGCTATATCCACTACGAGGACAATCCTGACGGAAAAGCAAGAATCAGATTTAACATCAGCCGAAATGATCTCTATCTGCTAGAGAATGTTTCGGAGAAGGAAGAGTCTGTTATTACGGGGCTTCTGCGTAATTACGGCGGTCTGTTTACCGACTATGTTTACATTGATGAGTCGCTGATAGAGCGTGTAAGCGAACTAAACCGTCAGCAGGTATACATGATTCTGAAAAATCTGAGTGCCCGCCACATCATCGACTTCATTCCCCGCCGCAAGACACCTTATATCAGCTACACGCGTCCTAGGGAAGATGGTTTCAGAGTTATCATCCCTGAGGAGGTATGGGAAGTACGCAAGAAACAGTTTACTGCCCACATCAAGAGCATTATCAGTTATGCAAAGAACGACAGCATCTGCCGTTCGCGCCAGCTTCTGAGTTATTTTGGCGAAAAAACGAAAATGAAGGACGACTGCGGGATATGTGATGTCTGCATAGACCACAAAATACCCCAGAAGCAAACTATTATATCAGAAATTCTAGACTTGCTGAAAGACGGAAAGCCACATGACATTACAGAACTAAACCAACTGAAATATGATTCAGAAGATATGGCTGCAGTTCTTGAAGAAATGGTTGCAGAGAATATGTTTTATGTCGAGGGAGACAAAATCGTTCATGACCCATAAATGAAATAGCAGAAAGGTGTATCATAAGTTATACTTTATGAGCCCGCTCCCAAATGAAATCACTAAAGCCCCTTATAAACAGAAAAAAGGGAACGACACCTCTCGGGCCATTCCCTTTTCAACATTATGTACGAGAAAAAAATTAGTTATTCTCAGGGCGAAGTTTACGAACTGTAACACCAGCCTGCCACATTTCCTTGTTGCGCATAGCCTCGAGTTCAGCGTTCAACTTCTCGCGGTAATCAGCCTGAGAGTTCTTGTCGATAGAAATCTGAGCCTCGTTACCAGTCTTTACAGAGTAGTACAACCACTCCATTACAGGCTTGATAGCCTCACGGAAACGAGGAGCCCAGTCAAGAGCACCACGCTGAGCTGTTGTTGAACAGTTAGCATACATCCAATCCATACCCTTAGCACCGAAGAGAGGGCCAAGGCTCTGTGTGAGCTCCTCAACAGTCTCGTTGAAAGCCTCAGATGGTGAGTGACCATTCTCGCGGAGCACGTCATACTGTGCCTCCAACAATCCCTCAATTGCACCCATCAATGAGCCACGCTCACCTGTGAGGTCAGAAGTAGCCTCACGCTGGAATGTTGTCTTGAACAAATAACCGGCACCGATACCGATACCGAAGGCAATAGTCTTCTCCTCTGCCTTGCCAGATGCATCCTGATATACAGCGTAAGAGCAGTTCAAACCACGACCCTCGCAGAACATAGTGCGGAGAGAAGTACCAGAACCCTTAGGAGCAACCATGATTACATCAATATCCTTTGGTGGAACAACGCCTGTGCGGTCGCTCCAGTTGATAGCGAAACCATGTGAATAATACAAAGTCTTACCTGCTGTGAGGTGTGGCTTAATCTTTGGCCAGCATGCAATCTGACCGGCATCAGAAAGCAACATACAGATGATAGTACCCTTTTCAGCAGCTTCCTCGATAGAGAACAGAGTCTTACCAGGAACCCAACCATCCTTCAGACACTTCTCGTAGGTCTTACCCTGACGCTGTCCGACGATGACGTTGAAACCATTATCGCGAAGGTTACAAGCCTGACCAGGACCCTGGATACCATAACCGATAACTGCGATTGTTTCGTTCTTCAATACTTCACGTGCTTTCTCCAATGAAAATTCATGACTGGTGACAACAGTTTCCATTACGCCACCGAAATTCATTTCTGCCATAATTTTTATTTTTTTTGTGCGGCTTGCCGTTTGTGGAGCCGCGGGTTATACTTGTCCATACGGATGCGAGCTGTATTCTTATCCAAAGAGAGCCTGTTTGATCCGTCCACCCCCTATCCAAGAAGGCGGCTCTGGGTTTATTCTTATTTTCTGAGTGCAAAGGTAAGCAAATAAAATGAAACCACCAAATTTTTCTTTCAATTTTTAATAAATTTAGCCTTACTTCTTACAACTTCCACCTCATTTACGTCATTTTTGTCGGTTTTTGTTATCTTTATGCAGTATTCTTGCATTTTTTCTGTCTCACTTGTTTCTTCCAAATAGAAATGAAGTTGGTCTCCCTGGTGACTTTCTGCTACATAAGCTATCTCAAATCTTTGCAAAAAGTGATTTTTGTAATAATCCAGATCAAAGAGGTCGAGGATATGTTCGATGTATTTCACCGAGTTGATGTGCCCGTTAACATCTACATCATGATAATAGGTGTCAATGGTTCTCACCAGCTTGGCATCCTTGCCCATTTTCACTCTCGAACTTGCCTGGATAGGACAAGGTTTTTCCGAATCAATATATTCTTTGATGAGTCCGTCGTGAATTTCAAAAATATCAACAGGCTGTCGGGTTTCCGTATCAATCATTGCCCACACGCTCTTGCCGTAGCCGTAAACCTTGGCTTCTTCGGATGATGATGTCTTGCCGCAGATTTTGAAATCTCGGGATGTGAAATATTTCATGGCACTCTCGCACCAGGTTTCTACCACAAAGCGGTCGTAAGACTTCGGCATCTCTGTCATCTCAATGGCCAGTCGGCTGAGAACCCATGTCTTGTGTCGGGGCATGAGGTAGTTCATACCGAACCCGCGGTCGTTGCTGTGAAAATCGGCAGCATTGAGCAGATGATTTCCGAGATGCCCCATAAAGAGGTGGCTGCTGAAATCGCAGTGGAAAGGCTCCGATAGGAATTCGTAACGCCCTACCTTATCTAATATTTTCTGTTCCATAATATCTGTCTCGTCCTTTTATCTTGTTGTTTGTCTTGTTGTTTTAAACCGAAAAAGCCCCCTGCTCCGCTAGTTTGAAGCCAGGGGAACAAAGGGCATCAAAATATGAAAGAAATCTAATCTTCTGAATTCTGCTTGAGATAATCAGAGATGGGTTCGTCAAAACTTCTCGTTACAGCGATTCTGCCGCTTCGGGTATACTGAAGCAGGCAGTTGTAGCTGTTGAGCTGCTGGAAGAGGTCGGCGATGTCTTCGGTAAGTCCTGCCAGAAGCACGGTGCTGTAGGTAGGATTCACCTCCATCATGCGGGCATCATGCTTGCGGATGGTGCGCGAAACCTCTGGATTTTCGAGCAATACCGGAGTGGAAATCTTGAAGAGAGCCACTTCATGGATGAAGATCTGGTCGTCGGAGTAGTAATCGCTCTTCACCACGTCAATCTTCTTCTCTATTGCCTTGTTGATTTTCTCAATCTGCTCTTCATCACTCCAAACCGTGATGGTATATTTGTGTATATTCTTGATACTGCTGGCCGAAACATTCAAGCTCTCGATGTTTACCTGTCTGCGAGTAAACACGGCAGTAATCTGATTCAGGATACCGGCAATGTTTTCTGAGTAAACAAGCAATGTATATAATTTCTTTTCGTTGTTATTCTCCATTTTTCCAAATTTTAAAATAATCGGTTACTTTTCGGAGGATGCTTCCTCATGAAGGAATTTACACCTTATTATATATAGCCGAAAGCTTTTAATAATTCAACTCGAGTTGCATCTCATCTACACTCTTGCCCGGCAGCGTCATCGGAACGATGTCTTCATTCTCCTTGATGGCGCACTCCAACAGGTAAGGACCCTTGGTGCTGATCATCTTCTCCACCTTAGCCTGAAGGTCCTTGCGGTCTATTACCACATCGTATGGTATGCCGTAGGCCTTGGCAATCTCTGCATAATGAGGATTCATCATGTGGGTGAAGGAGTGACGGCCGCCGAACATCAGGTCTTGCCACTGGCGAACGTTGCCCAGATAGTTGTTGTTCAGCAGAATCATCTTTACCGGTGCCTGCTGCTCCATGATGGTGCCCAGTTCCTGGATGTTCATCTGGAAACCGCCGTCGCCGAAGAAACAGCAGATGGTGCGATCGGGAGCTCCGAAGGTGGCACCGATGGCTGCCGGAAGGCCGAAGCCCATGGTTCCGAAACCACCACTGGTTACGATGCTCAGCTTCTTGGTAAACTTGAAGTAGCGGCTACTGATCATCTGGTTCTGACCTACGTCGTTTACGAGAACAGCCTCATTATGAGTAGCTTCCGTTACCACGTTAGTCACCTCACCCATGAGCAGCGGTCCCTCTGTAGGATGGATATCCTTCTCTATTACCTTTTCCTGTTCCTGCTGGCGGTATTCCTCGAAGGAATCTCTCCACTCGCGGTGAACATTCTTGTTCAGCAGACGGGTAATGGCTGGCAGACTCTGCTTGCAGTCGCCCACAACAGCCACATCGGTCTTGATAACCTTATCAATCTCAGCCTTGTCAATGTCCAGGTGGATAATCTTTGCCTGAGGAGCATACTTAGAAGGCACGCCTGTGATACGGTCGCTGAAACGCATACCGATGGCGATGAGCACATCACACTCCTGGGTCTTCATGTTGGTAGCATAAGAACCGTGCATGCCGAGCATACCCATGTTGAGCGGGTGGTTGCTAGGCAGGGCAGAAAGGCCGAGCAGGGTTCTGCCGGCAGGGATATCTGCCTTCTCGAGGAATTCGATGAGTTCATTATGTGCACCGCCAAGCTCTACTCCATGCCCCACGAGGGCGAATGGTTTCTTGGCATTGTTGATGAGTTCGGCAGCTTCAGCCACCGCCTTTTCATCTATCGTAGGATAAG
>OKSE01001465.1_pt1 | contig 11351 bp, 10 predicted proteins | sample 1633631 | NCBI WGS metagenome assembly OKSE01 (sample SAMEA3541555, study PRJEB24748) | human gut metagenome | biome: human gut; feature: human-associated habitat; material: faeces | place: China | collected 2012 | reverse complement strand
GTCAGCACAGCCTCCACGCTGGAGGTATCAAAATAATTCTTCTTGGGGTCGTAGTTGGTGGGGGTGGAAACCACGATGATGTCCGCGCCGGTGTAGGCAGCGGCAGCATCGGTGGTCGGGTGCAGGTCCAGCTCTTTTTCGGCTAAATACTGCTCGATCTCCTTATCGGCAATGGGACTTTTGCGGGCCGCCAGCAGGGCCACTTTCTCGGGCAGAATGTCTACAGCCCATACCTCGTTGTGCTGGGCCAGCAGCACACTGATGCTAAGGCCCACATAACCGGTACCGGCAACGGCGATTTTCATAAACAGGCGCTCCCTTAACAGTGATATTTATTGTAAGTATACCATGGTGCGGGGCCAGCCGCAACGGTTTTTACCGGATTTCCTTTTCTGTCCTCTTGTACCCCGGCCCAAAATGCGATATAATACCTATGTTTACTTTGAGTTTTGAGTATCCCCACGGAGGTTTATTAAAATATGAAACGTACCCGTACCCTTGCCCTGCTGACCGCGCTGGTCTGCCTGTGTGTGTCGCTGACGGCCTGTTCCCCCAAAGAAGTGCTGAAAAGCGCCATCCTGAAAACCACCACTGCCCTGGGTCTGCGCCAGGAAACCAGCGATGAGGACGAGGTCGACGATCTGTCTTACGCCACCAGCGGCGGCGACGTGACCTTCCCCGAAACGATGGACACCACTGCATCCAAGCTGGTGTCCGAGGTGGACGGCGACACCCTGTATGTAGCCTTTAACGGCATCCAGAACCGCAGTACCGACTACTTTGTGGCGGGTTCCGACAGCCTGTCCATCACCGGCTATGCCACCACTGAGTCCACCAACGAGAACTTCCAGACTTTCAAGATCGCCTTGTGGGAGCTGTCCGACGACAAGACTTCCACCAGCTATGTCATCGGCTCCACCGTTTACTACACCACCGACGGCACCACCCCAACAGACGCGAGCACGCCCTACACCGGGCCGGCTTCCAGTATTCTCCGAAACATTTCAGGAGAGTGAGATAAGCCAAAGCACGCTGGCAACGAGCCTCTGCAATCATCTCGGTACGTTTTTCCTCTGTCATGCTTGGTATCTGCTTATTGATGTGTACCAGGAAGGTATTGGCCGCATTAATCACATTGTAGTAGGCTGTATAGGCAGTCTCCACATTACTGTTGTTGGTCTGGATGTTTTCTGCCGCAAACTCATCCGCCCCCATCACCATCGCCTGAGTCTGGGTATGCGCCATAGAGGCAATACCATATCTCAAGTAAGATACACCTGTACTGCGCCAGGAAGCGTAAACACCATTGAGAGCAGTCTGAGCAGAAGCGGCATCGGTAATATAATTCAAATCGGTTACCACATGGTCTGGTTCCATATCATCGATACTGCCTATCAAGTCGCACGATGTGAATGTGAGCGCTGATACTGACAGTAACGCCAGAAATTGATATCTTATATGTTTCATAATCTTCGTTTCTTTGAATGAGTTAGAATTGCAATTTGAGACCGAATGAGAACGAACGGCTCATTGGATATACATCCTTTGTCTCGGTTGTCTTGGTAAAAGCATTTGTGGCTGCCATATCTGGATCCAAACCTGGCCAATCGGTAATGGTAAAGAGGTTGGTAGCGGTAAAGAACACCGATGCACCACTCACATGCAAGCGCTCTAACCATGCTGGCTCAAAGGTATAAGAGAGCGTGATGTTGCGCAAACGGAAGTATGAGTTGGAATATACATAGCGGTCGTTGGCCTGGGTGTTGGTATAGGCACTAGGCATCCACATCAACTTAGCATACTTGGCATCGGTGCGATCCGGTGTCCAGGTGTTGCCATACATCTCGCGCAAGATACTCATACCGATGGCTCCACTTGCTGATTCCTGCATCGTGCTGTAGTAGGCATCACCACCTAACTGATACTGGAAGAGCATAGAGAGCGTGAAGTTCTTATATGACAAGGTATTTGACCATCCACCGAATACCTTTGGCTCTGGGTTGGCAATAGCCGTACGGTCGGCCTCTGAAATATAGCCATCACCATTGGTATCTGCAAACATGTAGTCACCTACAGCAGCTCCATCCTGATAGAAACCATATCCCTTGGCCATAGCCTGTTCATTCAACTTACTAATCTGATCCTGACTCTGATAGATGCCTGCCACTTTATATCCCTTCACGGTTCCCATAGCATGACCTTCCATATAGAGATCCTGATGCATCATATCGAGGGTTGAACCATTGAGCTTGGTTATCTTATTCCTGTTGGATGAGATACTGAGCATAGTGTTATAGGTGAAATCCTTGGTACGAACTACATCACCACCGATAGAGAATTCAAAACCATTGTTGGTCAGGTCGAGAATATTGCTGTAGAATGTACCGATACCAAACTCTAAGGCGATAGGAGCTGGAGCCAAGGCGCCATCTGTCTTACGGTGATAGATATCAAAGCTACCGTTCAGTCTGCCATTGAATAAAGTAAAGTCGACACCAGCATTATACTCGGTTGTCATCTCCCACTTGATGTTCTTGTTTGGATAAGTAGAAGCAAGGGTGAGTCCGCTCTGTCCGCCATACTGATTACCATTGAAATACTGGATATAAGAAAAGTCTGATACGTTGGTGGAACCAGTCTTACCCCAACTCAAACGGAACTTCAGATCATCAATATCTCTTACAGATTCCAGAAAAGGCTCTTGATTGATGCGCCAGGCCAGAGAAACTGCAGGGAAAGTACCACGCTTGTTACCCGGTCCAAATTTTGATGACTCATCGGAACGGAGACTGAAATCAAGCAGATAACGTGAGAGGAAATCATAGCTCAAACGACCATAGATAGAATTAAGACCACTCTTGGAATAAGTCTCGGTTGGCTTATTGACGGTGGTTGCAGAACTGGCATTGTTCAATACATTATCATTAGGGAAACCACTATAAGCCTGGTCGTGTTCCTTACTCCAATACCTGTCGGCACTATAACCAGCCATCACGTCAAAACGATGAGCTTCGGTAAGCGTGAACTTGTAGTCGGCACGGAAATTGATAGAAGTATTGGTGTTGCGATAGTTGCTCTCAGCCAAGGTTGATGTTGGCTCCATACCCAACTGCTCCGGGAGCGTAATCTTTGGCGAGAAATAACTGTTGCTGAAGATGAATCTGGATATATTGGCATCAGCATGAAGGGTCAATCCCTTGACAGGCTTAATATCAATATAAGCATTGCCAGAGAACTGATCATTTTCATACTTCGTCTTGCGCTGGAGTTTAGCTACCGCATTAGCATCATTATAGGTATCGGTATAAAGACCGAACTTATCTACACGCTGGAAATTGCCATCCGCATCACGTACAGCCAAATCCGGACGGGTCATCCATCCGTCATTATCATATCCCAAGGCAGGATCGTTGCTTCCACTCTTGCGTGAAGAATAGGTATAATCGAGCACACCTCCCACGGTGATGTATTTGTTGATTTCAGAATCTATAGAGAGTCTTGCACCATATCGCTCCATACGGTCATTAAGTAACAGACCTTCCTGGTTCATTCCGTTGAAAGAGAAAGAATAGTTGGTTTTGTTGCTTCCACCTCTGACAGCCACATTATACTGATGTGTAGGTGCATTCTTGTTGATTACCTCATCTGCCCAGTTGACATTATCCTTGCCATAAAGACTCTCATTAAGACCATTATAGGTATAAAGACCCGTTTCTTCATTGAGCGAAACATTTCCATACTGGTTAAGAATATAATCAAAACCATACATACCTACTATCGAACTGCCGTCATTCATGCCGTCTACAGTATTACGCAGAATCTCGTCCTGCACATTCTTGTATTCAGAAATGTTCAATGGCTTATAGTTCTTGATAGGATTACTGAACGAGAATGTGTAGCCGAAATCTACCTTGGTCTTCTCATTGCGCTTTCCGTTCTTGGTCTTGACAATAACGACACCATTGGCTCCACGTGATCCATAGATCGCAGTAGCAGCGGCATCTTTCAGCACATCGATACTCTCAATATCGTTTGGTGAGATATTGATGAGCGGGTTGATGCCGGTATCCTCCATAAAGGTAGGAACGCCATCAATAACATAAAGAGGCTGGTTGTTGTTACCTTTACCCGATTTAGGATAAGGAGATGTAATACCGCGGATGTTTAACTTGAGAGATGAACCAGGCTCACCATTTGCGGTAGTAGCCAATACACCCTTTACAGTACCCTGAAGAAGACCATCGAGGGTTGGTGTGGTAGCAGCCAACTTGCTTATCTGTTCCTGACTCACGGTAGAGATGGCGGTAGTTACATTCCTACGGCTCTTGCTGCCGTAACCGATGACAACGAGATCATCCAGCGCAACATGATCCAACTCCAGCATCATGTTTTGCTCTTTTACGCCACGAAATTCAATACTCTTCGATTTGTAACCAATGCTGGAAAATACAATTTTAGGATGCGCCATAGATGGAAATTCCAGTATGTAGTTACCATCAGCATCTGTGATAACGCCATAGCTCGTGCCTTCGATCTGCACCGTGACACCTACCAGAGGATTTCCCTCGGAATCAATCACTCTTCCTTTTATAAAGGTATGACCTTTTTCTTGCACATTTTCAATACCAGCCGCAAAACTGGTATGAACTGGAAGGGCTGCCTGCACAAAGCTGGCTGAAGTTGCTGCCAAGAAAAGCAACAAGCTTTTTTTCTTCTTCATAATAACTGAATGTTAGTTAAACTTCATGTTCATGGCGCAAAAGTATAAAAAATATCTAAAACTGTAGCATCATGTTACAAAATTTACTTATTTTATACACATATTCCTGCATTTTCTCCTATTTTCCTTACATTTTCCCGGTTTTCAAGTCTTTTTCTCTAAAAAAATGCTATCAGTAAGCGTTCAAATCAAACAAAGTGTATTCTGTTCTCCGTAATACATTATTTAAAGAGGATCCCATAGCTTTTGTGTTATGGAACCCTCCCTACTCTACTTAGAGTATCATTTCTTCATATTCCAGTCCGAAGACATCCGCTACGGCCTTGAATACCACCTTTCCATTTACGATATTCAAACCCCTATACAGGGCTTTATCCTCCTTGCAGGCCTTTCGCCAACCCTTATCAGCAAGCGCCAATGCATATTTCAGCGTAGCATTGGTCAAGGCTGTAGTAGAGGTATTCGGCACAGCACCAGGAATATTAGCTACTGCATAATGAACGATTCCATCGACCATATATGTCGGATCAGAATGTGTGGTTGGATGCGATGTCTCGAAACAGCCACCCTGATCGATTGCTACATCAACAAGTACAGTTCCTGGCTCCATCAATTTCAACATATCTTTCGTGATAAGATGCGGCGCCTTATCACCTGGTACGAGCACACTACCCACAACGATATCCACATCTGGCAATTCTCTACAAATATTATGCTCGTTGGAATAGAGCGTGTGTACATTGATAGGCAGCTCCATCTCTAACTGACGAAGACGAGGCAAACTGATATCTGTAATCCATACATCAGCTCCCATTCCTGCAGCCATTCTTGCTGCAGCTTCTCCTACGGTTCCGCCGCCCAATACCAAAACCTTGACGCGGTTCACACCAGGTACACCACTCATCAGTTTCCCTTTTCCTCCCTTTGTCTTCTGCAGATAAAAAGCACCATTAATAATGGCCATTCTTCCAGCTACTTCACTCATCGGAATGAGTAAAGGCAAATGGTGATTATCTGTCTCCACAGTCTCGTAAGCCAGACAGACAGCACCACTCTTGAGCATGGCATCGGTAAGATCCTTGTCACAGGCAAAATGGAAATAAGTGAATACAAGCTGGTCTTGATGGATAAGTGGATATTCCTCAGCGATAGGCTCTTTCACCTTTACTATCATTTCCGCCTCACGATATACACTCTGAATGTCGGGTAAGATTATAGCTCCTACCTTTTCATACGCTTCATCAGCAAATCCGCTGTTCTCTCCAGCCGTATGCTGAACCATCACTTCGTGGCCATGTCGAATGAATTCAGCTACTCCTGCTGGTGTCATTCCAACACGGTTCTCATTATTCTTAATCTCTTTTGGTATACCAATTTTCATGATGTTATAGTTTTAAAGGTTCGACATCAGTTTAACTCTGTAAAGATACTGAAAATTTCAATAGGTTGTATGCACTTAGAGGAAAAATTAACATATCTTATATAAACTATTCCTGTTGAATATACGTATTTTAGTTTATTAGGCAATTAGACTAAACTAAAGTTCTAACTTTATATATGATAGATATTCTACAAAAAGAATAATCAAAATGCTGAATTATAAAGTGTTAACATGTTAGGTTTGTAATATACATGTTTATCTCGCCAATCATTAGATTATCATAATTGCTGGCAGTTAGTATTTTAGTTTAAACGTAGTTTTGTATTTTCGTTTATCATAACATACAGCTTTACGTATATTAGTTTATTGGTTCTTTTGTTTATATAGCTATACATAAATAAGTTTATTCATATAACAGTATAATCATTTAAAAGTATAATAGTCTATACAAATATATGTTTAATAGATAGTTCATATATAAGTTTAATTAATTTGTCCGTCTATTAGGATATTCATATTTTCGTTTAGTAATACATTCGAAGTGATGCTTATTCTTCATGAAGATTGTTAGAAAAGTATAAAAAAGAGGATATTTACAAAGAAATAAGAAGATAAATTCTTTTATATCAACTATTTTGGCTATTTTTGCAACCAATATTAGAACTAAAGAACATTAGATAATTCAGAAATTAGACTTTTAGTCTTTCAGAACGAAAGAATATAGGTCAATCCGTTTATTCTAATTGCCAGCAATTCTAATATATGTAAATTGAATTAAACAATAAAGTGAAATAAGGAAAAAAGAAATATGAAACATGAACTACAGGAAATTGTTGCAGTAGTGAACAACAAGGGTGGAGTAGGCAAGACGGCTACTGTGCAGTCTCTGGCTTCTGGTATAGTCCGGTTGAATCACAATCTCAGGGTTCTGGTAATAGACTTAGACCCACAATGCAACCTCTCTTCGCTTTTCGGAGTGAGAGATAACGAATATGATAACATATACAACGCCATGTGCAAACAGAGTGGTGTGCCAGTCTACAAATGTAAAAATGGAGTATATGCAGTTCCAGGATCAGCTCAGATGGAAAATATAGAACAACACCTTCCAGGAGGCCCTTCACTGAGAGAACAGATGAAGAGCTACACGGTATTACTGGGATGTTTGCAAGACAACGATTGCCATGACATGACAGGAGAAGGACTGAAAAACGTATTTGATGATTTCGACTACATTTTCATCGATTGTCCTCCAGCACTTTCCAAGAACACTTATAATGCTTTGGTTGCAGCGAGCAAGATTTTGATTCCAGTACAGATGGAAGCATTGTCTGTCAAAGGAGTAAGTGAAGTACTCAGCGTAATGGATGAAGTGAAAGAGTTCCACATGAACGATAATTTGGAATTACTTGGACTCCTGCCAGTTATGGTAGATGAACGAACCAAGATTACCAAGCAGTTGAGCAAACTTTTAGGCGAAAAACATGGCGACTTAATTCTGCCTTGCCGTATCCGACGCTCTGTAAAGTTCCTGGAAGCTCAGGCACACGGACAAAGCATATTCGAATATGCACCTTACTCAAGTACAGGTATCGATTACGAAATTGCTATCAAGCGCATGTTCAACATCAAAATCTAATCTTGGTAGGGTAGGTTGAAACATGTAATAATAAAACAAAAGAAGATAAACTTATAAAATATAAGAATTATGGCTGTAGCAAAAAGAAATTTAGAAGAAATTGGTGAGTCTCTTGAAAATATGGGTATGAACGACCGACCAAGTTTATTAAACACAGAAATGGCAAAAAGCGAAGAGGATAAAAATATATCTAAAGGTGGTCGCAAGAGAAAAAGTTACTGGACTGCAGAGGAAAGACGCACCAGAACGAGTGTGGCTACATATCTTAACAAGGAAGAACTCCTTCTCCTGAAGATGAAATGCCTCTCAGATGATATCCCACAGGAAAATCTGCTCTACAATATCCTGATGGATTACTTGAAAAAGTAAGCAAACAAAAAGTAGTTATTAAAAGGGTGAAAACCACAAAACTGTTTACCTAAAAAAGCGCTAAGCTTAAAAATAAGGTATAAGTTCCTACAAAAACCACATTTTTGTTTACCAAAAGAATGATAATTATAGATTATTCTTTATAATAAATTATATATTTCTTATTTATTACAGAAAGCATAATAGCTTGATTAATAATGAGTTATGTTTGAAATGGTAAATAGAAAAGTGGTTTTAGGTAAATAGGAATATGGTTTATGGTAAATAGCTTGGTGGTTTCGGGTAAATATTTATGTGGTTTTAAGTAAATAAAAAAGTGGTTTTAGGTAAACAACTTTGTGGTTTATGGTAAACAGAAATGTGGTTTTTATATGAGTGAACCAAAAGGAAACAAGAATCTGGTGTGGATTAACACACCTTTTTCGCTGACAAAATTGGATAAGCAATATACATTATTGCAACAAAACATATTGATGGTTGCAAGTACCCATCTGCAGAAGTATGTTGAAGAGTATTTTACCGAGAAGAGAGTGCTTGGAGATGCACGCTCCGACTATCTTTTCGAGAAAGGAATAGAGCATGCTGTTATGGAGATTCCGCCCATCAAAATAGACATCAAGGATTTTCAGGTATCAACGGAGTTTCATAATTATAAGAATCTGCGTGATACGCTGAAGAACGATATCCTCAACCTGTCGGTGCGTGTAAAGACGGATAGCAAGACAGAGAAGATACAGCACGTATTTTCAAACATCGAGATTCCGACAACGCAGAAAGGCTATACAAAGAGCGATGGTGAGAAAGTAGAACGCATCAAGGGTGAAGTAATACTTGAGATAGATCCAAAACTCACTATGAGCCTTTTTGACATGCGTCAGGGATATATTCATCATATCTCCATGATTGCTAAATATTCCAAGAAGGTGAATACACCTCGACTCTATATATATCTGCTTCGTCAGATGGGACTAGACAAGAGCTTGGATGTTAAGGTTGAGTTTTTGCCGATGAAACAGTATTTGGGTCTGGTAGAACTTGATGAACATGGCAATATTCTGCTTGACGACAAGGGGGAGCCTGTGATGAATAAATATCCTAAATTCTCGCAATTCAGAAAACAGGTACTCGATGTGGTAAGGGAAGATCTCAACAGAATGGCTAGTCGCAGTGAGACAGATATCGTATTTGATGAATTTTCTGAAGAAGACTTTATTTATCGGAACGGAAAGCATAAGGGAGATCCTGAATATGTTATCTTCCATATCAAGCGGACGGATGTAGGTATCAATCATATTGGAGATAAAGATGCAGATATTGCTCGTCGTCTGAATGAAAAAATAAACCGTAATAGGGGAAAGAAAACATCTGATGATGCCACGCAGCAGGGAGATCTTTTTGCGCATGTATATCAGAATCCTGACAAGAAGATAGAAGTAGACACGACTCAAGGTTTTGAGCAATGGAATCAGTTTATTTCGATGGTACAGGATACCAGTCAGCAAGCCCTGTTGGGCAGATGCAAATTCATAGGAATCAAGAATGACAGATTCTGTATTGCTGCTAGTGATGATGATTTTGCTGCTTTGAAAACATCGGGTCTTGAAAGACTGGCACAAGAATTTTTTGACTGTGTCGGTTCTTTCATGCCTGTATTCTATAGAGGCTAAGCAGAACAAGAAAGCAGAAGAGGAAGTAGGGGAGTACCGTACTTCCTCTTTTTAGTATGTAAAACCACATTTCTGTTTACCTACTTTTAAGAATGGCTTATCATCAAAACCACAAAACTGTTTACCTGAAATGTCATGTATATAATTCATTCCATTTTGAGGTTATATTAATTATTTACCAAATCCCGTGTTATAATTTGATATGTAATAAGTTACATCATTTTTATATCAGTCTTTTATTCTTAGGTAAACAGTTTTGTGGTTTCTGGTAAACAAAATAGTGGTTTCAGGTAAACAGTTATGTGGTTTAGGTAAATAGAATAGTGGTTTAGGTAAACAAAAATGTGGTTTGTGCTACAAAATGCAGTGATTTTTGGTAAACAACTTTGTGGTTTATGCGTAGTTTTTTGGTTTTAGGTAAACAGTTTTGTGGTTTTCTCCTTATAGAGAATCAAATTCTTAATTGCCTAATTGTAGAATTGACTAATTGCCGGATAAACGACAAGTAAGTTTCTTTTTAGGTTATTATTTTGTCATTGAACTGCTTTCAAGTAAGAAACATTTTAGTAAGAGACTGACGTGATGAGGAACGGGGACCGAGACTATGAGCAATGGGCGACCGAGTACATTTTGACTTTTAGTACATTGGATAATTGTTTGTTTAAAAGGTAATTTCTCACCGCATTCACAAGTTCTATGATGGTTATACCAGTCATGGCCCAACGTGAAGCCAGAACCATCAACTTTTGAGGTCAGGAATGAACTGTTTGCGCCTGATGGAAAACTCTTGCAAACTTTCAAGAAAAAAGTGACTCTGAAAGCCGGCGAAACCAGGCGCATGGAATTACAGTCTAAGCTCATCAGTAATCCTGAGCTTTGGACTCCGGAGACACTTATATTATATAAGGTGGTAACTTCGCTTGTCGACACAAAAACAAGAAAAGCCATTGACGAGAAATCCCATAAGGTAGGATTCCGCTGGTTTTCATTCGATGGCGAGAAGGGATTCTGTTTGAATGGGAAGTCTTACAAGTTGCGTGGTTTCAACCGTCATCAGGATCAGGCACCTGTAGGTATAGCTCCGCACCGTCGCGACATCCGCCTGTTGAAGGAAATGGGCAGCAATTATATCCGTATCTCCCATTATCCACAAGATGATGCTCTCCTGGATACCTGTGATGAGCTTGGTTTGTTGGCTTGGGAGGAATTTCTTATAATAGATCTTGTGCCCGACACTCCAGGCTATGCAGATAATTGCGAGCGTAATCTGCGGGAAATGATCCGGCAACACTTTAACCATCCGAGTATTATCAACTGGGGCTACATGAATGAAATACTGCTCTGCACTCCATGACCTGCACGAAAGAATGGCCAGCTTTCAAGGAGCGTACATTAGCACTTGCTGAGCGGTTGGAAAAGGTTCTGAAGAAAGAAGATGCTACGCGAAAGAGTGTGATGGCTTTCAATATGACAATGTTTATAACGAAATAGGCTTGAACCTCGTAGATGTGGTAGGTTGGAATCTTTATCATGGCTTGTACGAGGGAGAGTTGAATGGTTTCGACCGCTCGTGTG
>OKSE01001462.1_pt1 | contig 11372 bp, 8 predicted proteins | sample 1633631 | NCBI WGS metagenome assembly OKSE01 (sample SAMEA3541555, study PRJEB24748) | human gut metagenome | biome: human gut; feature: human-associated habitat; material: faeces | place: China | collected 2012 | reverse complement strand
CACCGACCTTCTGCCCCAGCTGGAGACAGAAGATGGCTTTATCAAGGTCGTGATTTTATTCCTCAGGACCCTGAGGTTCCTGTAACAAGCCAGCGAAGCACAACAAGTCTTGACAGAACACTTATGAGTGCATGGCGTACGATGCAGGCTGATGCTTCTTCACAGGGACTTAATATCTATATTGCAAGTGCTTACCGTTCATACAGTTATCAGGTAAATCTATATAATTCCTATGTAGCAAGAGATGGAAAAGCTGCCGCAGATACTTATTCATCAAGACCCGGTAACTCAGAACATCAGACAGGGCTCTGTTTTGACCTTAATTCTATAGATGACAGCTTCGGCGATACCGCAGAGGGCAGATGGGTCAATGACAACTGTTATAAATACGGCTTCTGCATACGTTTTCCTAAGGGTAAGGATGCATACACAGGCTATCAGTATGAATCATGGCATTTAAGATATGTCGGTAAAGACCTCGCTGAAAAGCTTTACAACAATGGTGCTTGGATTTCACTTGAAGAATATTTTGGAATCACTAGCGAATATCCGGATTAAGCAAAAATTTGAATATTGAGAAGTATATGAATAAAAAGCCCCGCCGCAGCGGGGTTTTTTTATAGGAATTTATCAAGTTCAGTCTCGACACGCTTATTTATTTTAACTTTAGGATTTTCCATAATCGTTCCTCTTGCGACAACCATTTTTACATGTCGTAATGCTCTGAGGTCATCGAGTGGGTTTTCCTCGGTTACAATCATATCTGCACATTTATCTTTTTCGAGCGTACCGGTAATATCACCGATTCCCGCCATTTCGGCAGCTCTTGCGGTTGCCGTATACAGTGCAAACGCATTGGAAACGCCCGTATATTTGTGGAAATAATACAATTCTCTCCAGAAATCATACTGTGTAATCCACGGACATCCGACATCATTGCCAAGAACGACAGGTATATCATTTTCAAGTGCCGCTTTCGCACATGCAATTATTCCCTCAAACACAACATTTCCGTTAAACTGTTCAACTTCAGTTGCGTTGGTAATCGAACGATCAAACAATGCATACGGAAGTGCAGGCGAAATTGTTGTGCAAAGAAATGCTTTTCTTTCCTTGAATAACTTAATTGTATCATCATCAATTTTTGCACCGTGTTCAATTGAGTCAACACCATTTTCAAGAGCAACACGCACCCCCTGCGGAGATTCGACATGTGCAGCAACTAAATAGCCATTTTCATGTGCCTTGTCACAGACTACCTTTACCATTTCCGGAGACATTTTCAGTTCACCCGGAACACCTTTTTCTTTTGCGTCCATTACGCCGCCAGTAATCATAAGCTTTATCAAATCAACCTTTTCTTTTTCCGATTGCTCCAGATGTTTTAAGGCTGTATCTATACTGTCCGCCGCAACAGCAACAGAGCCAGCCATATGTCCGCCAGGCACGGAAATCCCTTCATTAGCGGCAAGTATTCTAGGTCCCATCTTTGTTCCTGCATTAATCTCATCTCTTAATTTTGTATCAAAACTTCCAAGTCCGCCAACCGTTCTTATTGTTGTCACACCGCTCATAAGCTCTGTTTTTGCAAATCCGGCAACCATACCGTATGCAATTGAACGCATAAGTGCATTTCCCATAAGTATTTTTACAAGTTTCTCATTATCACGCTGTTTTTTCTGCGGCTTGCCATTACCTGCAAGGTGAACATGCATATTTATAAGACCGGGCATAATATATCTGCGTTTTAAATCAACTTTTTCATATCCATTCAAATCCGTGCCTGCCTTGACAATATCCTCAATTTTATCATTGTCCGTAAGTATGACGAAGCCCTCTTTTACCTGCATATCTTTGGTTCCGTCAAGTATTTTTCCGTTAATATAAGCATATTTCATATTTTTATACCCCGTGTTTTTGAAATGTTTATTTAATACCAATTAATCAAAATCTTACGCACTGATTGACTTTCCTGTGTAAAGCTGATAGTATCTGCCTTTTTCTTCCATAAGCTGGTCATGTGTACCACGCTCAATAATTCTTCCCTGTTCCATAACCATAATACAGTCTGCATTCCGTACCGTAGAAAGACGATGAGCGATAACAAATGAAGTTCTTCCTGTCATAAGTGCATCCATACCACGCTGTACAAGTTTTTCTGTACGTGTATCAATAGAAGAAGTCGCCTCATCAAGAATAAGAACAGGAGGATCTGCAACTGCCGCCCTCGCTATTGCAAGAAGCTGACGCTGTCCCTGACTAAGGTTCGCACCACCGCCGGTAAGCACTGTGTTATAACCATCAGGAAGTCTTTTTATAAATCCATCAGCATTAGCAAGCTTTGCGGCAGCTATACATTCTTCATCAGCTGCATTGAGTCTTCCATATCTGATATTGTCCATAATCGTGCCTGTAAAAAGGTTGGTATCCTGTAAAACAATGCCCAGGCTTCGGCGTAAATCGTCTTTTTTAATATGATTAATATTAATTCCATCATAACGGATTTTACCATCCTGTATATCATAAAACCTGTTAATAAGGTTGGTAATTGTTGTCTTTCCGGCACCGGTAGAACCTACAAACGCAAGCTTCTGACCAGGTTTTGCGAACATTTTTATATCGTGAAGCACGATTTTGTCAGGATTATATCCAAAATCAACTCCATCAAATGTAACATCACCCTGAAGTCTTGTATACATTTCATCTTTGTTTGCAGCATTTGGTTTTTTCCATGCCCACATCTCTGTCAGTTCTTCAGTTTCATGGATTTCACCATTTGAATCATAACATATATTTACAAGTTCAACATCACCTTCATCTGTCTCTGGTACTTCATCACAAAGGTCAAATACCCTGCCGGCACCTGCCATAGCCATTACAATACTGCTTACCTGCTGGCTTATCTGTGTTACAGGCTGTGTGAAACTCTTGTTTAATGAAAGAAATGCTACAAGTGTACCAATTGTAAGTCCTGAAAAGCCGCTTAATGCAAGCACACCACCTACAAGTGCACACAAAACATAACTTATATTTCCTATATTTTCATTGATAGGCATTGTAATATTTGCAATTTTATTAGCATTGTTGGCACTTTCTCTTAACTTGTTATTAATCTGCTTAAACTGTTCAAGACTTTCCTGCTCATGACAGAATACCTTAACAACCTTCTGCCCTTCCATCATTTCCTCAATATAAGCATTTACTTTACCGATATCTTTCTGCTGTTCAATGAAATATCTGCCAGATGCAGCGGAAAGCTTTGATGTCACAAAAAGCATAATTGCAACCATAATAACAGATACAATTGTAAGTGGTATATCAAGAACTATCATACTTACAAATGTTGATACAAGTGTTATAAGTGAATTAAGAACCTGTGGAATACTCTGGCTTATAAGCTGTCTTAATGTATCAATATCATTTGTATATACCGACATTATATCTCCATGTGCATGTGTATCAAAATATCTGATTGGAAGTGATTCCATGTTAGTAAACATCTCTGTACGGAGCTTTTTCATAGTACCCTGACCAACATTTACCATAATTCTGTTATATCCGTAGGAACATAAAACACCCACTGCAAATATTGCTACAAGTTTTAAAAGAGCCTGTGCAAGCGGTGAATAATCAGGAACTGCCATCTGGGTAAGAGGCACAATGTAATTATCAATAAGTTTCTGTATAAATAAAGTTCCACATAATGTCGTAAGTGCCGAAACCAATATGCAAACGACCACCATGAAACATGCCAATTTATAATTTTTTACTATATAAGAAAGAAGTCTTTTTAATAATAAAAGCGGATTCTTCTCTTTGTTCTCATTTTTATTTTTCATGTCTTCCTCCTATTCTCACTATTCTGCCGATTCGTCGAAATCGCCGCCGCCCTGCATCTGAACTTCACAGATTTCGCGGTAAACTTTGTTATTTTCCATAAGATTCTCATGTGTATCAAAGCCACTGACTTTTCCATCTTCAAGAACAATAATTCTGTCGGCATCCTGAATACTTGAAATTCTCTGCGAAACTATAAGCTTTGTTGTTCCCGGAATTTTCTGGGCAAATGCCTGTTTGATTTTTGCGTCTGTTGCAGTATCTACAGCACTTGTCGAATCATCAAGAATAAGAACCTTTGGTTTTTTAAGCAATGCTCTCGCAATACAGAGTCTCTGTCTCTGACCACCTGAAACATTAGTACCGCCCTGTTCTATCCATGTATCATACTTCTTAGGCATTCTCTCGATAAATTCATCAGCACATGCCTGTTTACATGCCTCAACACAATCTTCATATGAAGCATTGTCATCACCCCATCTGAGATTGTCAAGTATTGTTCCTGAAAACAGGACATTTTTCTGTAATACTACAGCCACCTGATTACGGAGTGCATCCATATCATAAGTTCTTACATCTTTTCCGCCAACACATACAGAACCTTCAGTAACATCATAAAGACGGCTTATAAGGCTCACAAAACTTGATTTTCCGCATCCTGTACCACCAATAATACCAATTGTCTCACCTGCATTAATATGAATATCAATATCATGTAAAGTATCCTCTGTACTGTTTTTTCTGTATGAAAAATTAACATGATTAAAATCGATTCTTCCGTCTTCCACTTCTTCATAAGGTTTTTCCGGATTGGCAAGGTCCGCTTTTTCATTAAGAACTTCTGAAATACGCCTTGCACTTGCCGCACTCATTGAAACCATTACAAATATCATTGAAAGTATCATAAGTGCCATAAGCATGCTCATTACGTAACTGAACATTGATGTAAGATTACCAGTTGTAATTGAACCCGACACAATAAAATGTGAAGCAAACCATGACAATGCAACAATACATCCATATACAACAAGCATCATAGTCGGATTGTTAAATGCAAGAAATGACTCGGCTTTAACAAATGTTTTATAAAGATTATCTGCCGCTTTATTAAACTTTTTATTTTCATGCTCCTCACGTACAAATGCCTTAACAACACGGATTCCTGAAATATTCTCCTGAACGCTCGCATTGAGTTCATCATATTTTTCAAAACCTGATGTAAAAACCGGTGTTACTTTATATATAATAAAGAAAAGTACAAATCCTAAAAATATAAGTGCAACAAGAAATATAATACTTAATCTCGGACTTATTATTACACACATTGTAATACTGCAAATCATCATGAGAGGTGCTCTCACAACACTCCTTATTATCATCTGATAAGCATTCTGTACATTAGTTACATCAGTTGTCATACGTGTTACAAGACCTGCTGTACTGAATTTATCAATATTAGAAAATGAAAATGTCTGTATATTTTCATACATTTTCTCTCTCAGATTACACGCAAATCCTGTTGATGCTGCCGCCCCATACTTTCCTGCCTGTATACCACAAAAAAGGCTCAAAAATGCTATAATAAGCATTATTCCACCATAAATACCAACCTTTCTCATATCTCCGGCCTGTATTCCTTTATCAATTATTGAGGCTGTTATAAATGGAATAAGAATTTCCAAAAAAACTTCAACTGCAGTAAATATTGGCGTTATAATTGATTCTTTTTTATATTTGCCAATACATTTTGCTAATGTTTTTATCATATTTTTATCATTCTCCCTTCGATTAAATTCACCTTATAAGTCTACAGTCAGCATGACTTGATACTGTCATATACTTTCTGCAAAAGATTTCTAAGCTGTCCTTTTTCATCATCATTAAGTGCCTTTAAAAGTTCCCTCTCATTTTCATCCATTGAAGCTCTTGCCGTCTTGCATATCTCCTCACCTTTTGCCGTGAGCTTTACATGTTTGATTCTTTTATCATTTGAATCATAAAACCCCTCTATCATCCCATTTTTTTCCAGACGTGCAGCAATTCCTGCCATCGTTGCCTGTTTAACTTCAAAATGCTTTTCAAGTTCTTTTAGCGTTATCGTCTCATCGGCTGCCTCGCTGATAGTTGCGAGGACCTTAATCTGCGAAAGGGTGACATCATTGCACATCAACGTATTATTAGCCTTTCTTCCAAGTGCATCGTTAAGTCTCTTTATAAGTTCACCGCAATGCAATGTTTCTCCAAACATATGCTCATTCCTTTTCATAAAATTTGATAAATAGTTTCTTCTAGATGCTCTAATATATTACAAAAATAACAGCACGCTGTCAATAGCGTGCTGTTGATTTATATTTTTTTAATATTTGTTCATAAATGAAACATAATCAGGGGTTGATTTTATTGTCTTCTCTCTCAGCATCTTATATAATTAATGCAAATGAAAGCCATACCAGATTGTGCAGATTGCAGAACTGACTGCATTGGGTATGAGGCTACTATAAGATATGAGGAGGAAAAACATATGACCACCCAAATGATTATTGCTTTAGCAATCACAGCGCTCATGGTCGTTCTGATCATGATGGACAAGCTGCCATTTGGCGCGCCGCCTCTGTTAGCCTGTCTTCTGCTCGTTATTTTCGGAATAGCAGATATCAAGGCAGCCTTCGGCGGATTCTCTAACGCAACCATCGTTATGCTTGCCGAGTTCATGGCAATCATCGCAGCTCTTCAGAAAACAAGCTTTATCGCTAATTTCAAGAAGACCATGTTTAAGATCGCCAACCAGGGCGGAATCAAGGCTTACATGCTGATGATTCTCATCGTTATGTTAGGCTGCAGCCTGTTCGGAACCGGTTCCACCGCTTACTACGTTATGGTTATCGGCTTCCTGTCTACACTGCCCTACACAAAGAAGCTTCCGCCGTCCAAGGTTGTTATGACAGCAGGCTTCGCTGCGAACCATCCGTTAATTCCGTTCAACACAGCGCTGCAGTACGGTATCGTAATCGCAGTATTAAACAGCGCCGGCGTTGCAGCGAACATCCCGGTTTCCAAGTTTGCCATTGTAAACCTGTTCCTGTCCTTAGGCTTCCTGCTTAACTGTGTGATTCAGTATAAGTTTCTGCCGGATCATCCGATTGCAGCTTCCACTGACGCAGCAGTGACAGAGGACGCAGCTCCTTCCCTTCCAAAGTGGAAAGAGCAGGTTACATACTTCGTATTCATCCTGGCTGTAGTCGGTATGCTTCTTCAGAGCAAAATCGGCGACGCAGGCTACGCTATCGCAGGTATCTCTGTTGGCGTAATCCTTGTAACAGGCGTTATGGATTTCAAGGAAATCCGCGATTCTATCAGCGCTCCTATCATCCTGATGTCCGCCGGTGTTATCGGTGTGGCTGACGCTCTTGGAAGCACAGGACTGACAGACCTGGTAGGTTCCACTGTAGCTAATATGCTGGGAACAAACGTAAATCCATTCGTTATGATTTTCGTTTTCTGTATCCTCACAAGTGTGCTCGCTACACTGACAGGATCTACAATCGGAACTGTTTACGTATTCGCTCCTCTTGCCATCGCTACCTGCACAAGCCTTGGACTTGATCCGACTGCAGCAGCATGTGCAATCGTAATCTCCGGATGGTGCGGACACTTCCTTCCTATCGACGGTATGCCGGCCATGGTTATGGGCGTCGGAAACTACAGCAGTAAGGAATTCTGTAAGTTCACCATCCCGCAATACTTCATCCGTCTGCTGGCATTAACAGCAGGAGCTCTGTTAGTATTCCCGATGTAATCGCTTCGGGCCTGTAAAAGAAAGAGGTACAGTTATGAAGAATAAATTTGAATTAGAGCACGTTGGCATCAATACTCCGAATCCAGAGGAGGCTGAGAAGTTAGCCCAGCTGTTAAGCCTGGTATTCAACCTGGAGCCGCGCCACGGACAGAAATCCGAGTTCGCAGGACCATACTTTGAGTGCATGAAGGCTCCATTCCTGGGAACGAACGGCCACATTGCCATGCGCACTCCTGATTTAACAGCTGCCGCTGAGGAGCTGAAGGAAAAAGGCTTTGACCTCAACATGGACACAGCCGCTTACACAGAAGACGGAAAATTAAAGAACGTCTATCTGGCAGGAGAATTCGGCGGCTTCGCTATCCACATTATGCAGAAATAATTCTTTTATTTGTTAATGAACCTTTCCAAGAAAAACAGAACCCGGTCTCTGGCATCTTCCAGAAACCGGGTTCTGTTTTTCTTTTTCTTCTCTTTTACGCCTGCTCTTCGATTGGAAGCTCTGCTGTAAAGACGCTTCCCTCCCCGTACACGCTCTCCGCCCGGATACTTCCCCCGTGGACTCTGGCAATCCACGCTGCCATGGAAAGTCCTAATCCTGTTCCCTCGGAGCTTCGGGAACGATCGGCCCGGTAAAACCGGCTAAATATCTGTCCCAGGTCTTCCCTCCTGATTCCAATTCCCGTATCACGCACCGTCAAAACAGCGTATTTTCCTCTTTTTCTCAGGGAAACCTCCGCGCTGCCGCCCGGGCGGTTGTAGCGGATGGCATTGTCGCACAAATTCTGCGTCAGTTCGCTCAATTGGTCGCGGCTGCCGCGCACGGTGGCGGGTCTGGCATCGTATTGCAGCGTCACGTAGGCCCGGCGGGCGTTGACCGTCATGTTCTGGGCCGTCTCCTTGACCAGCGCGGCCAGATCCACAGGGGCCATCTCCGTCACAGGCTCGCGGCTGTGGCTGGCCTGGGTGCTGTCCAGCTCACTCAATTGCAGAATGTCGCTGACCAGCGCGATCATCCGCTGTGCCTCCTTGTGGATGCGCGCGGCGAAGGTCGGCACGTCGGCGGGCTTTGCCATGCCGGTCTCGATCAGCTCGGCATAGCCGGAAATGCTCGTCAGCGGGGTTTTCAGCTCGTGGCTGACGTTGGCCGTGAACTCGCGGCGCATCGTCTCGTTGTCCTCGCGCAGCTTGCGGTCCGTCTGGATCGTCCGCGCCAGCGGGATCAATTCTTCATACGGCACATCGGCCTCAATCGTGTCCAGATGCTCGGCCAGATGGTTGATGGGCTGCACCATGCGGCGGGTCAGCCACCAGCTGAACAGCGTGGCAGCGAGCAAAATCAGCACGACTGCGCCGCACAGCAGCGGCAGGGTGTCGGTGCTCAGGCCCCAGATGTTCGCGACGTCCTCGCCCACGCGCAGCACCTGTGCGCCCTCCGGCAGGTCGATGCGCACGGCGTAGTAGTGCGTCTCCAGCTGCAGCGTCTCGCTCTCGCGGGTGATGCACGCGGAACCGCTCGCCATTGCCTGTTGAAATTCCGGGCGGTCGGCGTGATTGGGCAGGTCGGTCTGGGCCGCGTAGATGTCGCCGTTTACGTCCACGATGTAGGAACCGAGCTTGGTGTCGTACAGCACCGTGCCGTCTGTGTCGATGAGGGTGATGCGCAGGGGGCAGTTCTCAGGCAGCAGGTTCAGCAGCGTGGTAGCGCTGTGGGTGTCCTGTGCCTCGTAGGCTGCGGCGTAGCCATGGCAGATCTGCATCAGGTAATTGTCAATGCGTTCTGCGTAGCTGCGCTGAAAAAGCGCCGTCGCCGCCGTCAGCACGGCCAGCGCGCAGAGCAGCCCGGTCAGGATCAGGCCGCGCCGGTAGCGGCGGGTCATGCTGAGGGGTTGGCGCGTGCGGCGTTCGTCGTCAGTCATCGCTGCCCTCCGTGCTCAGCTTGTAGCCCACCTTGCGCACGGTGCGGATGGCCTCGCCCGCAGCGCCCAGCTTTTGGCGCAGGGTGCGCACGTGCATATCGATGGTGCGGGATTCCAGCAGGTCATCGGTGTCCCAGACTTCTTTCATGATGCGCTCGCGGGCCAACACCTGATCGGGATGCTCCAAAAACAGATGCAGCAGCGCGTATTCCTTAAAGGTGAGCTCCACAGGCACGCCGTCGGCCTTGACGGTGCGGGCTACATCGTCGATGACGATGCCGCCGAACTGCAGCGTCTTGGGCGCAGGGGCCGGGGCGGCTGCCGCGGCGCGGCGCAGCACAGCCTTGACCCGGGAAATAAACTCCATAATGCCGAAGGGTTTGCAGAGGTAATCGTCCGCGCCGTGGTCCAGCCCCTTGACGACGTCGATCTCGCTGGTTTTGGCGGTGACCATGATGACCGGCAGTGTCTGGGTGGCAGGGTCGTCCCGCAGCTTGGACAAGATCTGGTAGCCGTCCTCATCGGGCAGCATCACGTCCAGGATGACCAGTTCCGGCCGGGCCTGGTGCATGGCGGCCCAAAAGCTGGCGGCGTCCTCACAGCCGGCGGCCTCGTAGCCGTTGGTTTGCAGGGCATACTGTTCCAGTTCGCGGATGCTGGCGTCATCCTCCACAATGTAGATCATATAAGTTCCCCTCTCTTACAAAAACAGGGGCCGGGCCATGCGCCCAGCCCCTATCGGTTATGCGTCTTCTTCCGCGTTGCCGGGGGCCGAAACAGGCTGCATCTCGGCGTAAGTCTCCGGCGGGAAGGTATAGCGGCCGCGGTATTTCTCGTACCGCTGCTCAAATTTCACGCTGCCGCCATGCTTGACGGAAGCCAGGTACTCGTGGGTATCGAACTTATCGGCGGCGACCTCGATCATTGCAACAGCGATGTTGGAACAGTGGTCAGCGATACGCTCGTAGTTGGTCAGCAGATCATCCAGCACAAAACCGTACTCAATGGTGCAGGCGCCGGCCTGCAGGCGGGCAATATGGCGGGTTTTGACTTCGCGCACCAGGCCGTCCACGACCTGCTCCAGCGGCTCGATCTTGCCGGCGGCGTAGGTGTCGCACTTCTGGAACGCATCCACCGTGCGGTTGACGATGTCCTGCACGGCGGCCTCCAGTACGGACAGGTCATTCAGCGCTTCTTCGCTGAATTTGATGTCCTTGTCGCGGATCTCCTGCGCCGTTTTGATGATGTTCACGGCGTGGTCGGAGATGCGCTCAAAGTCGCCGATGGTGTGCAGCAGCGTGTTGACGGAGCGGTTATCCTCCACGGACAGATGCTTGGCGCTCAATTTGACAAGGTAGGTGCCCAGCACGTCCTCATAATGGTCAACGGCGTCCTCTTTGCGCAGGACTTCGTCCGCAATGGCATCGTTCCAGACGCGGGTGGTGGACATGGCCTGCAAGAGCGAGGTGCGGCAGATCTCGGCCATATCGCCGCCGGTGAGCATGGCGCGGGCGACAGCCACAGACGGAGTTGCCAGCAGACGATCGTCCAGCAGGGAGTTCTCCTGCTTTTTGTCGGCGGGGGAGTCGGGTACGGTCATGATGGCCAGCTTTTCCAGCAGGCGGTTGAAGGGCAGCAGGATGGCGGTGGTGACTATGTTAAAAATGGTATGCACCATGGCGATGCCGAAGGTATTGGCCGTCGCATTAAAGAAGCTGAAACGGATCAGCGCATGCAGGCCGTAGAAGCCGCACAGGAAGATAATGGTGCCGATGACGTTGAAATAGAGATGGACGAAGGCAGTGCGCTTGGCGTTTTTG